>ERZ778027.1865-NODE-1865-length-30908-cov-6.016303_pt1 | contig 30908 bp, 26 predicted proteins | sample MGYA00375757_ERZ778027 | MGnify/ENA primary metagenome ERZ778027 (study PRJEB29350, sample SAMN05389817) | bioreactor metagenome | isolation source: Ammonium sulfate bioreactor | place: South Africa: University of Cape Town | collected 2014-02-18 ...
CCCGATCGCGATACCGACTTGGCTCGAGGCGGGCCCAGGAAGAAACTGACATAACGCAACGACGTCGGCATAGGCCGCTTCATCGAGCCATTTACGCCGCTCGACGAACTCCTGCCTGAAATAGCCGAGATGCGCGACCGGCCCACCGAACGACGTCAGGCCGAGTTTCAAAAATGCAAAAAAAACTTCGGCAAGGCACTTAGCCGAATCCGATCGATGAATGGCGGACATGCGCGCAGGCTTCCGACGACAGACGAATTCGGAAACCGATACAGCGGCGAAACCCGCACATCAATCTATCGGAAGCTAAATGACGAACTCGGCGTTCGCTTTACTTGTTCGTGGATTTGAACGGCTTGACGGCCGGAAGCATCGCGAGCTGCGTCGGTGGCGAAGGTACGGTCCGAGTTTCCGCGAGGAAGCTCGGCTTCACTGCCGCGTCGAGCCATTTGACCGTGATGTTCGCCGCATACGTGAAGGTAATGATCGCGATCACGACCGCAATCGACAGCATCGCGACGTACGCGAGATAGTCCCTCACCGCGACGGTGGCGTCCGCCGCCTGTGCACGCGCCGGACGCGCCACGGCATTGCGGGGAGCGAGTTTGTGATAGACGAATTCCTGTTTCATCGTTGAGACCCGTTGCGCAGGTACGCGGGGGGCACTGGCCCTGCGCCTCATGAACACCGCATTCTGAAAATCGGTTCCGGACCGCTTCTTTTCCAGATGTGGAAATCGCGACAAATCGCAACGCTGCGCGTGCACGCTGCCACCAGGTCGGATTCGACAGCAGATGAAACGGCTTATGCGTCGGCGCCGACGGCCGCGTCCTCGTAGGCTTCAGTCGCCAGCAGCCAGGCCTCTTCTGCCTCGCCAAGTTGTTTGCTGAGCTGGCCGCGTTGCTGCGCCGTGCTCTGGGCGCGGCCGGGGTCCTTCGTATAGAGCGCAGGATCGGCAAGCAGCGCATCGAGCGCCGCGATCTCTTTCGTCAGCTTGTCGACGAGTTTCTCGGCAGCGACCATCGCTTTTTTCAGCGGCGCAAGCTCGGCCCGCTTCTCGGCGGCCGCACGGCGTTGATCCGTACGCGATGCTTTAGCCTCGCCGTCGCCGCGATCGTCGCGACGCTCCACCGTCCGCGCGCCACGTTCTTCGAGGAGCAGCGCGCGATAGCTTTCCATGTCGCCGTCGTAGGATTTCACCGTGCCGTTGCGTACCAGCCAGAGACGATCCGCCGTCGCTTCGATCAGATGGCGGTCGTGACTGATGAGGATGACGGTGCCGTTGTATTCCATCAGCGCATGCACGAGCGCTTCGCGGCTGTCGATGTCGAGATGGTTCGTCGGCTCGTCGAGGATCAGCACGTGCGGACCGTGAAAGGCCGTCAACGCCAGCAATAACCGCGCCTTCTCGCCGCCCGAAAGCTTGCCGCATTGGGTGTCGGCTTTGTCGGCGCTGAAACCGAACGTGCCGAGCTTCGTCCGCCGCTGCGCTTCCGTTGCCTCGGGCATCAGTTTCAGCATGTAATCGTAAGGCGTCGCCGTCGGCAGCAAGTCATCGAGCTGATGCTGCGCGAAATATCCAACCTCGACCTTTTGCGCACCGAAGACGTTGCCCGAAAGTGGCGTCAGCCGGCCTGCGATCAGTTTCGCCAACGTCGACTTGCCGTTACCGTTCTGACCGAGCAGCGCGATGCGATCGTCGTTGTCGATGCGAAGATCGAGGTCAGTTAGAATTGGCGTCGATGCATCATATCCGGCGCTCGCCTTTTCGATGCGAAGCAGCGGGCTCGCGATCACCTTCTGCGGATCGGGAAAGCGAAACGGCACGACGCGATCATCAACCTGCGCCGCGATCGGCTGCATCTTCGCGAGAGCTTTGACGCGGCTTTGCGCCTGCGCCGCCTTGCTCGCCTTCGCCTTGAAGCGATCGATGAACGCCTGCAGATGACGGCGCTGCTCGTCCTGCTTCTTCATCAGCTTCATTTCGAGGCGCTGCTTTTCACGCCGCGTTTCCTCGAAGTCGTCGTAGCCGCCCGCGTACAGCGTGAGCTTGCCGCGATCGAGATGCAGGATCGAGCCGACGGCGCGGTTCAACAGATCGCGATCGTGGCTGACGATCAGCACGGTATGCGGATAGGCCTTGAGATGGTTCTCGAGCCAGAGCGTGCCTTCGAGATCGAGATAGTTCGTCGGCTCGTCGAGCAGCAGAATGTCGGGCTTGAGAAACAGAATTGCGCCGAGTGCGACGCGCATGCGCCAGCCGCCCGAGAACTCGCGGCACGCCCGTCGCTGTGCCTCCTCGTCGAAACCGAGACCCGACAGAATGCGCGCCGCGCGCGACGGTGCCGAATGCGCGTCGATGTCGGTCAGGCGAATCTGGATTTCCGCGATCCGCTGCGGATCGGTCGCGTGCTCGGCTTCGGCGAGCAGGCTGGCACGCTCGGTGTCGGACGAAAGCACCCAATCGAGCAGGCTGTCGTCGCCGCCCGGCGCTTCCTGCGCGACGTGGCCGAGGCGGGCGTTGCGCGGGATCGAGATTGATCCGTCGTCGGGCGCCATCTCACCTTTGAGAAGACGCAGCAGTGTCGTCTTGCCCGCGCCGTTGCGCCCGACGAGGCCGACCTTGTGGAGCCGATAGCCTGTCCGCCCGCGCCTGTCACGCCTCACAGGGTGATGCCGAAGCGCGCAAGCACGGCCGTCATCAGCAGGTACGCCGCAAAAGTCGCAGCCGAAGCGATCAGGAGGCTCGGCCAGAATCCGAACCCGCGCGCCAGCAGCAGCGGCAAGACGGCGAACAGAACAAGAGATGGCAGGACGTACCAGAAGACGCTGGTCGAGAGCTGGGCGACTTTCGACGTATCGCCAGTCTCGCCGTAAAGCCAGATGATCGCCAGAAGCGACGTCAGCGGCAGCGATGCGACAAGCCCGCCGAGAACGCTGGAGCGTTTCGCCACTTCCGAAATTGCAACGACGAGCAAGGCGGTCAGCAGAACTTTGATGGCCGCGTATGCCACCGCGCGTCAGCCCGACACGACGGGCTTGAGCGTCTCATAAAGCAGGCGATCGCGGGTTGCTTTGTCCTGTACCGCGAGGTGCGCGACAAACCACTCCTGCACCATCTTGCAGACCTGCTCCGGCTCGCGCTTGGCGAGCAGCTTCGGATTGGAAAAGACCTGGAGGTCGTCTTCCTTCCAGCCGAGCTTGGCAAGTTCCTTGATCAGCACGTCATAGTCGCTCTTGACGGCAGAGTCGTGCTTCACCGGATTCTTGCGGCCCTCGGAAATCGCCTGGAAGACCGCGTCAGCCTGGGCATTGAGTGCCGTCGCCGTTTCCGGATGCTCCATCATCTGCACGACGGCAGGGCTTGTCTCGCCTTTCGAAATGAAACCAAAGCAGGCGCTCACGCTTTGCGAGCGAAGCGACTTCAGGTGCGCGAGAAATGCGACCGCGATGGCCTGCAGCTTTTCGGAGCTGGCGGCGAGAGCCTTGTCGGCGTTCTGCCGGCGGAGGTTGACGAGGCCCTGCGCGAGCGACATCGCGACTTCGTTGTCGGACTTCTTGTCGGCGACCATCTTGTTCGCCGTGGAAATCTGCGACGTGTACCAATCCGGATATTCTGCCTTGATCAGCTCCCAAACGGGCACTTTCTGCAAGCGTCCGTCGAGCGACGATCCATCGATGGCGGCCGGAGGCGCAGGCTCGGGCGCCTCGGGTTCGACGGCGGCGACCTGCATGTCCGATCGACCCTGTGCCGAACCGCTCGTTCCGCCGAGCTTCGAGACGGACGCCGTCGTCGTCGTTTGCGGATCGCTGGGCGGCGGGCTCTGTTGCGGCTGCGCCGGGCTCTCGGCAGTCTGCTGCTGAGGTTCCGGCGGCGCGGCGGGAATGACATCGCTGGCGGCAGGTGGCGTCGGCTCGGCACTCGCCGCATCGTTTTGTGGCTGCGCGTCGGCAAGCTTCGCCTCGTCCGGCGCCGCAACGACAGGTGCCTGATCGCCGCTTGTCGTATCCGATCCGCCCGAGACGATCTCCATCAACGGGCCATGATACGTCGCAAGCGCAAACGCGCCGCCGCCGATCACCGTCAGCGCAATGCTTGCGATGGCGAGACGCTTGACGAGATTGCCGCGTTGCGGCCGCGCGTCCGCGCCGTCGAAACCGGAATGAGGAGCATACTGCGCCGACGCATTTGATTGCGCCGTATACGTCGGAGCGGGCGCCGCGCGATGCGCTTGCGGGATAGCCTGGGGCTGTTCGCTGCCACCGTGAAACGCCGCCGGGAAAACAGCAGGCGCGGCTTGCCATTCAGACATGCCGGGGCGCCAGATCAGATCTGTTTGGCGAAGGTAGCTATGCGCGATGAAGGTTCGCAGCTCAACATCGGTCAAGGGACCGTGCTGTTTGCCATCCCGTGCAATATACCACTGAATGTCGTCGGCTTGTCCGGTCATTCTCGCTTCTTCGCACACGCGGGTCTCTCAACCCGTTTCAAGAGACCGAGTGTTCCCCCCGGCCACACTGTTCACAGCCAGTTGCGCGCGTCAATCGGGCGATTATGCGGTGAACCGGTCAAATTTCGTGCGACGTGCAACCGACTGCTTCAACTCGACCGCCTCCGCGCGCTTGCCGGTGTGAACCCTCACGGTTATAAGCCCGCCAACTCTCAGGAAACCGCAAAGCGAGGCAGACTTATGGCCGTTGAACGTACGTTTTCAATTATTAAGCCGGACGCAACGCGCCGCAATCTGACCGGCAAGATCAACGCCGTGATCGAAGGCGCCGGCCTCCGCATCGTCGCTCAGAAGCGCGTGCGCTGGACCCGGGCGCAGGCCGAGAAATTCTACGAGGAACACAAGGCGCGTCCGTTCTACGGCGAACTCGTGGATTTCATGACGTCCGGCCCGATCGTTCTGCAGGTGCTGGAAGGCGAGAATGCGATCGCCAAGTATCGCGAAGTCATGGGCGCGACCGACCCCAAGGAAGCCGCCGAAGGAACGGTTCGCAAGCTCTTCGCGGAATCGAAGGGTTCGAACTCGACGCACGGTTCGGACAGCCCTGCTGCCGCCGATCGCGAAATCGCGCTGAACTTCCGCCTCGACGAAATCGTCGGCTAAGCGCGCCGATACAATTCTCCGGGTGGCGCAATGAGCAGCGCCGCCCGGCCTCCGACGCGAGGTGCAGGCAATGATCTCCGCCGCCTACGTTCAAACGATGGCTTGCTACAACGCGTGGCAAAATCGGAACGTCTACGATGCGGCGGAAAAATTGACCGATGCCCAACGTCGCGAAAATCGCGGCGCATTCTTCGGTTCGATCCATGCCACGCTGAACCATCTCTTGTGGGCTGATCAGATATGGCTGTCGCGCTTCGGCGCGGCTTCCCCGCCTGCCGCGCGGACAATTCCGGACGGGCTGATCGCAATCGATGGCTGGAACGAACTCGCAAGCGCGCGCCAACGCTTCGACGACCAGATCCAACGCTGGGCTGATGGCATCGACGACGCAGCCCTCGCGGGCGACGTCAGTTGGTTTTCGGCAGTCGCGGGCCGCGAGTTCACTGCATCAAAAGCACTGCTCGTCGCCCATCTGTTCAATCATCAGACACATCATCGCGGTCAGGTGAATGCGCTGCTGACCGGTTTTGGCCTCGATCCTGGCGTGACCGATCTGCCGTTTGGTCCGGTCGTCAGGACGATCTGAGCAGGCCGCTCGCTATGCCGAACGGCGACCTGAATATTCGCAGATTGTGCTTCTGAAATTGATCGCCGCAAGGGCCGCCGGAACTCTGTACGTCGGTCGGCCCTCGGGGCGCTTCGCCCGGTTCTGTACGGGTGTGGAGGTCACGCACCTCATCGATCCGGACGGTAACCGGCGCTTAGGCGGCCGCGACCCAACTGCCAGCGACGAACCCGAAGGCGACTGCATCGGGATTGCGGCGTGCAGTTTCGATGAGTTTTTCTGGCGCTTCGACGACAAGCGTATGCGAGTGCTTGCCTTTGAATGTCGTTTTGCGCGATCTCGCTCCCGTGAGCAGAAACACGGACTTACCGAGGACTGTGGTTTTCACGGACTCCATGGCCGGGGGTCTCCTGGAGTTGGAACCAAGTATTTACGATCTAACTGACGCTCAGAATTCCTTGCTAAATCCATAACGTGCCCAGACTATGACAGCATTAACCTCATGCGTACACCTGCAACTCTCGCAGCTGCGAGGCCGCGACAGCCGCGGTTTGAAATTCTCTGAGAATTTCCAGAAGGCAGTCGTGATGATGCAGTGCCGAACGAAGCTGTGGAAAACCAGCTCAACGCCTGCAAACGCGCAGGCTCGCGGCCATCACGTTTAGGTGACTGCGTTCCGTCGGGTTGGAGGTCGGACAGAAATAATGGAGGCGACGCGCGCCTCCAGCTTGGAGATTAGCCCAGCTCTCTGATCTTGAACGGCAGGCCGCCCTTCGGCGTCAGCGTCACGGTCGCGTTGAGGCGCGCCGGATCAGTGCCGACGTATTCCGGCCGGAACCGGCGAAGCAGCAGCGACAGCGCCAGCGTATTCTCGACCTGGCTCATCGCGCCGCCGATGCACGAACGCTTGCCGCCGCCGAACGGAATGTAGCTGTACTTGACCTGTTTCTTCGCGTTGCCCGCCATCCAGCGCTCGGGCTGGAACGACTCGGGCTCCGGCCAGAACTTCGGATTGTGATGCGCGGCGTAAGCAAAGAGCGTGACGCGGTCGCCGGGATTGATCTTGACGCCGCCGATCTCGTCTTCCCCAACCGCAACGCGGATCAGGCCCCAGATGGGCGGATAGATGCGCATCGTTTCCTGGATGACGGCGCGCGTATAGACGAGGCCCGAGTAGTCGGCCGCCGTCGGCTCGCGGTCGCCATAAACTTCCTCGCCTTCGCGGCGGATGCGTTCTGCCGCTTCGGGACGGCGCGACGTTTCATAGAGCGCCCAGGCGAGCGTCAGGGCCGTCGTCTCGGTGCCGGCCCAGAGATACTGCTTGAGTTCGTCGACCGCCTGCGCGGCATCGAATTCCGGGACAGACGGATCGTCAACGGCATCCTGGATCATCTTCAGCAGCGTGCGCTCGCGCTCCTCGCGCGGGTCCGCGCCGATCACGGCCGGCGGCACGCTCGCCCAGACTTCCATCGCCTTTGCTGCGTTTTCTTCCGTCATCTCGAACACTTCGCCCGCCTGCTTGCGCAAGCGAATGTCGCGATGGTTCATGACGTCGGTGTAAGTCTTCACGCACTTGAACACGACATGCGGATTGAACGGCATGTTGCGATCGAACAGCGCCTTGCAGATCATGTCCGCTGCGAGCGTCCACGTCTGCTCGACCATTTCGACCGTCTCGCCACTTTTCGCGAGATCGCCCCACAGCGCCATCTTCGTGTCGATGGCCTTGAGGAAGTACGGGATGTACTCGGCGAACATATCGGGATGGAACGCCGGCTGCTGCGGCATGCGAATCTTCTGCCAGAGCACGCCGTCGTTCGTGATCATCGACTTGCCGAAGATCGGCTTCAACCCGTCGAAGTATTTGACGTAGTTGTCGACCTTCGTGACCAGCACATGCTTGAAGTATTCGGGCTCTGAAATGAGAACGACACGCTGGTTCGCCATGTTGACCGGCAGCACCGGTCCATAGCGATCCATCATGTGCATGAGGATACGCATCGGGTTTTCCGGATCGCCCCGCAGCAACGGCGTGAGCTTGAACCAGATGCTCGACTCCTCGCCAAGCCCGATGGTGTGGCTGGGTGTCGTTTCCATTTTGATGCCTCCATTTCGGAGCAGCGAACCCGTGCCTCGGAGCGCAGCCGCTAGGCGCTTTTGAACAACCAGCTAAACTCGGGTCGGCACTTCAATTTCCCGGATATCCCTCATCGGGCAACTTAAAAATACCACGCTTCGGGGGGGAGCTGTCCATGCGACCGCCAGCGCAAGGTAACCAGAAGGTAGTTTTCCACTTCAAAGACTTGGTGAATAAATCGGAAAACCCGCGTTACTCTCATGAAGTATAATGACTTTTTCGCCTTCGACCCGCGCGAGGCCGCCTGCTACCAGCTTTAACGATGCCGGGTACAGACGATGCTCTGCGGCAAGGACGCGCGCTGCGAGTGTTGCCGGATCATCACCGCTGAGCACCGGGACAGCCGCCTGGCCGATGATCGGACCCTCATCCATTTCGGTCCGCACGAAGTGAACCGTGCAGCCGGCGATCTTCACGCCTGCAGCTAGCGCGCGCTCGTGCGTATGCAACCCCTTGAAGCTCGGCAGCAGTGATGGATGGATGTTGATCATCCTGTCGCGCCAATGCTCGACGAAGTCCGAAGTCATCAGCCGCATGAAGCCCGCAAGCGCTACGAGCTCGGTCCCAGCTGCCGCGAGCGCATCCTGAAGCGCCGCCTCGAAAACATCCCGCGTTTTATATTTCTTATGATCGATCGCGAGTGTCGGTAGCCCGCGCGCCTTTGCCCATTCGAGGCCGGCGGCGTCCGGCCGATTGGATGCGATCAGGACGATTTCTGCGGGATAATCGTCAGCCTGCGCAGCCTCGACGAGCGACTGCATGTTCGAGCCGCGGCCCGAAATCAGAATAGCGGTGCGAACTTTTTTGAGCGTCATGGGATGCGGCTTAGCATACCCGGAACGGAAAGTGCGAGAGCGTGCCTCGAAGCCTTAAGCGATCGGCTTCGGGCTGCCTTTGATCTGAGGCGATTTACCCTTGGCTTTGACGGACCTCCCGGACGGCCTCGCGGCGCCGCGTGCCCGGTAGACGTTGTCGATGAAGATTTCGCCGACGCTCGACCAGTCGAAATTCTTAGCTTCGGCGCGAACCTTGAGCGGATCGAGTTCAAGCGCCTGCAACGCAGCCTCGCGGAGGTCTTCCGAAAGGACGCCGGTGAGGCCTGGCGTTACGATGTCGATCGGACCCATCACCGGAAAAGCCGCGATCGGCAGGCCGGATGCCATGGCCTCCAGCATCACCAGGCCGAAGGTATCGGTCCGGCTCGGGAATACGAACACGTCGGCGGCCGCGTACTCAGCCGCGAGCGCGTCGCCCGTCTTCGCGCCCTTAAATTCAACGTCCGGATGCTGCTCTCTCAGCATGTTCAGCAGGGGACCGTCGCCGATGACTACCTTGCGTCCGGGAAGATCGAGATCGAGGAAGGCACCGATGTTTTTTTCCGGCGAAACCCGGCCGACATAGAGAAACGTCGGCATCGCGGTATTTCTCTCGGCGTTCGATCGTGGATGAAACAACGTCGTATCCACGCCGCGCGACCAGAGCATCAGCCGTTCGAATCCGCGCCGCTCCAGTTCGGTCTTGAGCGAAGGCGTCGCGACGAACGTACCCATGCTGCGACGATGAAAGCGCCGCTGCACGTGATAGCTGATCGACGCGGGCAAGCCGATGTAGGTTTCCAGATACTCGGGAAAGCGCGTGTGAAACGACGTCGTGAAGCGAACGCCGTGGCGCAGGCAGATTGCGCGCGTCGCCCAGCCGATCGGTCCTTCCGTCGCGATATGCACGTGCTCGACGCCGCTTCTGAGCACGTACTCGGAGATCCGGCGCATGTTCGGCACCGCCAGCCGTATCTCGCGATATCCGGGACAAGGCAGCGTCATGAAATCGGATGGCGAGAGCACGACGACGTCGTGACCCGACTCCTCCAACGCGTTCCGCAGATTTTCATAGGTTCGAACGACGCCGTTGATCTGCGGCCGCCAGGCATCGGTGGCGATCAGGATGCGCATCGCTCGGCTCCCTGGCGGGACGCAGGGCGCACGGAGAAGCGGGCGGGCTTGGACGAGCCGCGCTCACGGCCAGCCGCCGAGCACGAGAGCCTGTGGAATTGAGGGCGCTGCTGCAAAGGCTGTTCCGAATCTGTCCGAACACCTCTGCTTGTGACGCCCGCCTTTTTCGTTTGTATGACAGCCGTGGCGCAGGGCCCGGTCCGCAGCCTGTTTGACGGATATTCGGTTAACTTTGCAGCGGACCTGCGAAGGCGTCTTCCGAGCCGGGAAGCCGCCGCCAGGTCATATACGCGCGGATGTCGGTCAGCTGGCCGTCCGCGAGCCGCGCCATCGGCGGCGCGTCGTTGTCGTTGTGAACGATGCGAGCCGAGATCCAGCGCTCCGTGAAATCAGAGGCCGATCCGCTAAGTCCCAAGCGGGAGATGCGATATTTAATCTCGATGAGCTCTCCGACCGTCAAAGTCGCGGTGGAAGGATATGCGGTCATCTGAAACCTCGGGGGGAAGTTGATTCGTCCGCGAAGGCTACGTTTCAAATCTTTCAATTCGGTGGCAGGCAAAGGGCGCTTTTGCGGGCAGGGTGCTCGCGCGTGTGTTTTCACCTCAGCTTGCGGCAATGTGGAGCAACCGCCGACTTCTTGATCGACCAAGCCAGCGCTCGGTACCTTCGACGAGAACAATGGCTGCGGATGTGCCGCGCACGACCGGAGACTGGCATGATCGATTGCAGATGGAGCGCGATCGCGGTTGCGATCCTCGCATATTCTCCTTGCGCGTATGCAAATCAGAACGTCATCCAGCTTTCACGCAACTCGGAAAATTGGGCGGTTCAGTCGGGAGACTATGCCGGCACGCGATATTCCGCGCTCGATCAGATCACGACCGCCAACGTCGGCGAGCTGAAGGTCGCCTGGACCTTTTCGACCGGCGTGCTTCGCGGTCACGAGGGTGGCCCGCTCGTGATCGGCAATATCATGTACGTGCATACGCCCTTTCCGAACGCAGTCATGGCGCTCGATCTCAACGACGAGCAGAAGATCATCTGGAAGTACGAGCCGAAGCAGGACGCATCCGTCATCGCCGTGATGTGCTGCGATACGGTCAATCGCGGCGTCCAGTACGCCGAGGGCAAAATCCTGCTGCACACCGCCGACACGTCTCTGATCGCACTTGACGCCAAGACCGGCACCGAACTGTGGAAGGTGATGGACGGCGATCCGAAACAAGGCGCGACGGGAACCGACGCTCCGCTGATCGCGAAGGACAAAGTCATCGTCGGCGTATCTGGCGGCGAGTTCGGTGTGCGCGGCTATCTCACGGCTTACGATCTGTATTCGGGCAACAGGATCTGGCGCGCCTATTCGATGGGACCGGATTCCGACATTCTGGTCGATCCGGAAAAGACCACGTCGCTTGGCAAACCGGTTCGCGAAAATTCCTCGCTCAACACCTGGAACGGCGACCAATGGAAAATCGGCGGCGGCCCGACGTGGGGCTACATGGCCTACGATCCCGAATTCAATCTGATCTACTACGGCACCGGCAACCCATCGACGTGGAACCCCGCGCAGCGCGCTGGGCCGGATCGCAAGCCGATCGACCAGAAATGGGCGATGGCGATATTTGCACGCGACCTCGACACAGGCGTCGCGAAGTGGGTGTATCAGATGACGCCGTTCGACCAATGGGATTACGACGGCATCAATGAGCCGATCCTGGCGGATCTCGAAATCAACGGCCGCATGCGCAAAGCGGTCACGCATTTCGACCGCAATGGCTTCGCCTACACCTTGGATCGCGTGACGGGGGAGCTTCTCGTCGCCGATAAATTCGATGCCTCGGTGAATTGGGCGTCCGAAATCGACATGGACAAATCGAGCCCGACCTATGGACGCCCGAAGCTCGTCGAAAAATATGAGCCCTTCAAAACCGGTGTCGACGAAGTCACCAAAGGCATTTGCCCGTCGTCGCTCGGCGCAAAAAATCAGCAGCCTGCGTCCTATTCGAAGCTGACGGGCCTTTTCTACGTGCCGACCAACCACCTCTGCATGGACTACGAGCCGTTCAAGGTGCGCTACACCGCAGGACAGCCTTACGTCGGCGCGACGCTCGCGATGTATCCGGCCCCTGATGCGCCTGATCTCGGCAACTTCATCGCGTGGGATGGTGCGAAAGGCAAAATCGTCTGGTCGAAGCCCGAGCGATTTTCTGTTTGGTCCGGAGCCCTGACGACGGCGGGCGGCGTTGCGTTCTACGGAACGCTCGAAGGCTATTTCAAAGCCGTCGATCAGAAGGACGGCAAAGAGCTGTTCAAGTTCAAGACGCCGTCCGGCATCGTCGGCAACGCGATGACATACATGCACGGCGGCAAACAGTACGTCGCGGTGTATTCTGGCGTCGGCGGGTGGGCAGGCATCGGCCTCGCGGCCGGTCTGACCAATCCGGAAGACGGCTCGGGAGCGGTCGGCGGATTTGCGAGCCTCTCCGCATACACAAGCGCAGGCGGCTCGCTCACCGTATTCGCGTTGCCCTGAAGCTGATGATCAAAGCTGACGCAACGGCGCTCTCGCCTCAGCCGAACTGAAGCTTCCCGTCATATTTTACGGCCCAGGCCTCGCCCTTGCCCTTGGCCTCGGACTTTTCGCCCGTTGGCGGCACGACGTCTCCGACGACAACCGGATCTTCGCCAGCCGATTTGAGCGCCGCGATAACCTCATCGGCGCGCGCCTTGCCTACGATCACGATCATGCCGATGCCGCAGTTGAATGTGCGCAGCATCTCCGCGTCGTCGAGCTGTCCTTCTTTCGCGAGCCAGCCGAAAACCGCTGGCGCTTTGAAGGTCGACAGATCGATCCGCGCAGAAGCATCCTTCGGCATCACGCGCGGCAGATTTTCCGACAAGCCGCCGCCGGTGATGTGCGAAAGGGCCTTGATCGCGCCATTTGGGCCCGACCCGCCGGTCGCGCGGATCGCATCGAGCAGCGGCTTGACGTAAATGCGCGTCGGCGTCAGCAGCGCTTCCGCATAGGTTTGACCGTGCGCGAAGGACGCCGTGGCGCTCCAGTCGATCCCTGCTCGTTCCGCGAGCTTGCGCACCAGACTGTAGCCGTTGGAATGCACGCCCGACGACTTGAGCCCGATCAGAACGTCGCCGACGGCAATGTCCGCACGCGGAAGGATTTCCCCGCGCTCGACCGCCCCGACTGAGAAGCCCGCGAGGTCATAGTCGCCCGCCTTATACATGCCGGGCATCTCGGCCGTTTCGCCGCCGATCAGTGCGCAGCCCGCTTGCTTGCAGCCTTCCGCGATGCCCGCGATGACATCGCGCGCCACATGCGTATCGAGTTTCCCGACTGCGAAGTAATCGAGAAAGAACAGCGGCTCCGCGCCCTGCACGACGAGATCGTTGACGCACATCGCGACGAGGTCGATGCCGATCGTCGAATGCTGCCCGCTGTCGATGGCGATCTTGAGCTTCGTTCCGACGCCGTCGTTGGCGGCAACGAGAATGGGATCGCGAAATCCCGCGCGCTTCAAATCGAACAGCCCGCCGAAGCCTCCGAGGTCGACGTCCGCGCCCGCCCGGCTCGTGGCTTTGGCGAGCGGCTTGATCGCGGCGACGAGCGCGTTCCCGGCATCGATGTCGACACCGGCGTCGGCATAAGTCATCGGCTTCTGGGATTTATCTGTGGGCGACGGCATCTATCCTCGGAAAAAATTAGAGCGAGGCGGAAGCCTCAGCATCTTTGTGGGCGAAGCGAGCGTGGCGTGTCGTTAAACTCACTTTTGCCCCATTGCCAACACGTCATGGCGGTCGTAGCAGCCCTGACGAATGAGGGCAACGAAGCCTCCGCCGACTGAGGCATTCGGGCCGGGGTATCCACGACGAAGGGGAATGCAGTGCGCGCCGGTCGCTCCTTGGCAGTTGCTTTAACCTTCTGGGCGATAGCTGCGGCTTTGACGGGGCATGCGACTGCCGCCGGCTCCAATATGGCCTACACGGTCGCCAACTACCCGGTCGAGGCGACCGCCGACAACGCCGTGGCGGCCAAACAGCAGGCGCTGGCCGATGGTCAGCAGGCCGCGTTCCGCTCCCTTCTGAAGCGCATCGTGCCGGTCACGGCCTATAAGCAACTCACGCGCATATCGAACGTCAAGGCCGCCGGCCTCGTGTCGGGCGTGACCGTGCGTTCCGAGCGCAACTCCGCGACCGCCTACATCGCGAACCTGGATTTCTCGTTTCAGCCCGACGGCGTGCGATCGCTCCTGTCGCAACAGGGCATTCCGTTCGTCGACGAGCAGGCGGCCCCGGTCACCGTCGTGACGGCGTCGCTACAAGGCGAACCCGCGAAACCGGCGAACGACAATGGCGTCTGGCATCGCGCCTGGACGGGCCTCGATCTCGATCACACGATCACGCCCGTCAGCATCGCCGATCTGAAGCCCGACATACAATCCGACACGGTTGCGAAAGTGCTTGCTGGCGACGACGCGGGCCTGCGCGCCTTGAACGATGCCTACGGCACCAAACTGATCGTCCTTGCCGTCACCGAGCCCGACATCGCCGCCAAGAAGTTGACGGTGACGCTGGCGGGCCGCGATACGGTGGGCACAATTCTGCTGAAGCGCACCTACCGCATCTCGGACGGCGACGTTGATTATGCCTCGCAGCTCGCGGCCGTCGTCGCGCTCGGCGTACTCGAAGGCCGATGGAAGGCGACGAAATCCGGCGTCACGACGGCGGCTGCGCATGCCGCGGCTGATACGCCCGTTTGGGAAGCCACGACCGGCGGCGGCGGCGAGGATGTGACATTCGTCGCCGAGTTTTCGAGCCCCGCGCAATGGGATCAGATCCGCACCCAGTTGCTCGATACCCCAGGCATCGACAGCCTCAACATTCTTTCGGTGTCGGACCACGATGCCAACATCACTTTGAAATTCACCGGCGGCATTCGTGGTCTTGCGAACACATTGGGTGCGCGCGGTCTCAGATTCGCAAATACTGAGACGGGCTGGGTTCTTAGACCGCGATATTGAGACTCAGGTGCGCTTATTGTTGGCATAAAAGCCCGCACCGGTGGTTTTTTTGCATCCATTTTCGCAGATGTGCTCGACGAGACGAACTTCAAGAGGCTAGGTAGGGTCGAGCAGTTCTGAACGAGCCGCGCAACCGAACGCGGGGCGGCCGCGAGCACAGGATCCAATTCGGCGTGAGTATTCCTAATCTTATTACGCTTGGTCGCGTCATACTCGTGCCCGTCGTGTTCTGGCTGCTGCTGACGGGAGAACTGCAGCCGGCGTTTCTTGCATTTGTGATCGCGGGCATTTCGGACGCCGTCGATGGATTTCTGGCGAAGCGTTTCGGCTGGGAAACCGAACTCGGCGCCTACCTCGATCCGCTGGCCGACAAGCTTCTGATCGTCTGCATATTCATCGCACTCGGTGTCACCGCGCGGCTGCCGTCCTGGCTCGTCATCCTCGTGGTGTCGCGCGACGTGCTGATCATCATCGCCGTCGTTCTATCGTGGCTGCTCGATCGCCCGACGCCGATGAAGCCGCTGGCCATCAGCAAGATCAACACCCTCGTACAGATCGTGCTTGCAGGCACCGTGCTGGCCGACGAAGCCTTCCTTCTGAACCTCAACGGACCGGTGCAACTCCTGATCCTGCTCACCGCCGCGACGACCATCGCCTCTCTCGCAGTCTACCTGCGTGTCTGGCTGCATCACATGACGTATTCAGAATCGACGGACCCTAAGGCATAGAACCTCTCGCTCATTCCCGAAGCTCACAAATGCCGACTGGAGGAAAAGAAGCCATGCAGATTGAGCGGCACGCTCTGTTCTGGATCGTGACCGCCGTCGTGTTCCTCTATCTCGCGCAACTTCTCGCGCCGGTTCTGCTGCCGTTCGTCATCGGCCTCGTGCTCGCTTATTTTTTCAATCCCGTCGTGGATGCGCTCCGCCGCTTAGGTATTCCGCGCTGGGCGTCATCCATTCTTCTCCTTGCGCTCGTCCTGTTTCTGATCGTCCTAGCGCTTGTCTTCCTCGTCCCGATCCTGGTGCAGCAGGCGGCGGGTCTCGTCGAAGCGGCCCCGCGGCAGATCGAACGTATCAAGCTGATGATCGAGACGAGCGCCCGCGATCATCTCGGGACACGCTACCCCGAAGCGGAAGCAACCGTTCGCTCGGCGCTTGATTCGTTTGCCTCTTCGATGCCGTCGTTCATGGCCGGCGTTGCGCAAAGCATCTGGAACCAGGGCGCTGCAGCCTTCAACTTCGTCTCGTTCGTTCTGATCACGCCGATTGTCTTTTTCTACACGCTGAAGGACTGGCCGAAGATCATCTCCAGCGTCGACTCCTGGCTGCCGCGCGACAACGCGGGCGAGCTTCGCGCGCTCGCGGTGGAAATCAATCAGCGCGTTTCGGCCTTCATCCGCGGGCAAGGCGCAGTCTGTGTGCTGCTGGCGGCATTTTATGCCGTGGCATTGAGTTTGGCCGGTCTTGAATACGGTCTGCTCGTCGGATTGTTCACCGGACTTGCGGCCTTCATTCCTGTCGTCGGCTGGACGCTCGGAACGGCGACCGCGATCACGCTAGCGATATTGCAGTTCTGGCCCGAGACGATGCCGATCCTGATCGTCATCGGCATCATGCTCGCGGGCCAGGCGCTCGAGTCCGCGATCCTGTCTCCGAACATCATCGGCTCCGAGGTCGGGCTGCATCCCGTCTGGCTGATCTTCGCATTGCTGACGTTCAGCTATCTGTTCGGATTTCTTGGTCTTCTCGTCGCCGTGCCGGTTTCCGCCGCAATCGGCGTGCTCGTACGCTTCGCGCTCAAGACGTATCTATCGTCTTCGGTCTACACCGGCCGCGACAGCGCTGAAGCATAAAGTGTCGATACCCTAATGGCGTCCATGCCGGAGCAACTCGTTTTTGAAATGCCGCATCGCGCCGCGATGGGGCTTGAGGATTTTCTGGTCTCGGACTCGAACGCGGCCGCCGTGGCGCTCATCGACCGCTGGCCGGATTGGCCCATCGGCGCGGCGATCCTTGTCGGTCCGAGAGGCAGCGGGAAAACGCATCTCGCCAACGTCTGGCAACTCCGCTCCGAGGCGGCGCTGCACCCGGCGGCTTCGCTGACACGTGAAAACGTTCCGGCCGTCGCGTCGGCGGGAGCTGTCATAATTGAAAATATCGAGACGCTGATTGACGAAGCCGCTCTCTTTCACCTGCTCAATCTTGTGCGCGAGCAGCGCTTGCAGGTCCTGCTGACGACCGACACCGCGCCGGGCGATCTCAAGATTGCGCTTCCCGACCTTCTTTCCCGGCTGAAGGCGCTGCCGCTGGCATCGATCGAGGCGCCGGACGACGCCCTTTTGCGCGCGGTTCTCGTCAAACTATTTGCCGATCGCCAATTGAGCGTCGAACCCCATATTGTTGACTACGTCCTGGTGCGCATGGAACGCTCCATGTCGGCCGCGGAGCGGTTCGTCGCCGAAGCGGATCGCCAGGCCCTCGTGCTGCAACGGCGTGTCACCCGCGCGATCGCGGCCGCGGCGCTCGATTCACTCGGATATTAGGCAGGCAGGCGCTTGTTTTGCGCCGCTTTCGCAATTTAGATGTAAACCAACGATCGGCCCTTCGGCCGAACTCAGAGTGCATCCCAATCATGGCTACCGCAAAGAGCAGAGGCGTCGCGAAATCAGGTGCCGAGGAGGTCCCGAAAGGACCGGATCGCTTTTACAATCGCGAGCTGTCCTGGCTGCAGTTCAACCGTCGCGTCGTCGAGGAAGCGGCCAACACGCAGCATCCGCTGCTGGAACGTCTGCGCTTCCTGTCGATCGCCGCCGCGAACCTCGACGAATTCTACATGGTCCGCGCTGCGGGCGTTTACGGCCAGGTCCGTGCGGGCATCACCACGCTGTCACAAGACGGCATGACGCCGATGCAGCAGCTCGCCTCGATCAACAAGTTCGCGGCGAAGCTCGTCGCGGAAGAGCAGGCGCTCTGGCAGACGATCAAATCCGAGCTCTCCCAAGCTGGGCTCTCGGTCCTGCAGGCCGAGGAACTCTCCGGCTCCGAGCGCGATTGGCTCGAGCAACTGTTTCTGACGCGCATATTCCCGATTCTGACGCCGATTGCCGCCGACCCTGCGCATCCGTTCCCGTTTATCCCGAACAAGGCGATGGTGATCGTCGTGGAATTGGTCCGCCCGGCGGACGGCAAGGCCATGAATGGGCTGATCCCGATTCCCGGGGCGCTTGAACGATTTATCCGTCTCGAAGCGAATCCCGCGAAGCCGAAGGACATTCGTTTCGTCCGTCTCGAAAGCGCCATCGGGCTTTTCATCGGCGAGTTGTTCTCGGGCTTCGATATCAAGAGCCAGGGCGCATTCCGCGTTCTGCGCGACAGCGACATCGAACTGCAGGAAGAAGCCGAAGATCTCGTTCGTTCCTACGAAAGCCAGTTGAAGCGGCGTCGGCGCGGCAACGTGATCCGCCTCGAGATCGAAGCGCGCATGCCGGAGCGCTTGCAAAAATTCGTCATTGAAGAATTGGAGGTGCGCGAGGAAAGCGTGTTCGTGAAGGACGGCATCCTTGCGCTCGCCGACACCTCGCAGCTGATCATCGGCGATCGCCCCGATCTGATGTTCAAGCCGTTCCCGATCCGCTTTCCCGAACGTATCCGGGAATTCAGCGGCGACTGCTTCGCGGCCGTGCGCAAGAAAGACATCGTCGTTCATCACCCTTACGAGAGCTTCGACGTCGTCGTTCAGTATCTGCGTCAGGCCGTCGCCGATCCGAACGTCATGGCGATCAAGTGGACGCTTTACAGAACGTCACGCGACAGCCCCATCATTCAGGCGCTGAAGGAGGCGGTTGAAGCAGGTAAATCGGTGACCGCGGTGGTCGAGCTGAAGGCGCGTTTTGACGAAGCCGCGAACATCCGCTGGGCGCGCGATCTCGAAAGCGCCGGCGTTCATGTGGTTTATGGTTTCACCGAACTTAAGACGCATGCCAAGCTCGGACTGATCGTCCGCCGCGAAGGCAGCGAGCTGACGACGTACTGTCATATCGGTACGGGCAACTATCACCCGCAGACGGCGCGCGTTTACACCGACCTCTCGCTGTTCACGACCGATCCGGTGATCGCCCGCGACATCACGCGCATTCTGAATTTTGTGACAGGCTACGGCGAGCCGATCGAGCTCGAATGCATGGCGGCCAGTCCGCACGGCATTCGCAATCGGATTATGACACACATCGCGGAAGAGATTCGCCACGCCAAGGCTGGCAAGCCGAGCGGCATCTGGTGGAAAATGAACTCGCTCGTCGATGCGCAGATTATTTCCGCGCTATATGACGCAAGCAACGCTGGTGTGCCGATTGATCTGATCGTGCGCGGTGTTTGCTGCCTGAAACCGGGCATTCCGGGCCTTTCAAGCAACATCCGTGTGAAAAGCATCGTCGGTCGCTTTCTAGAGCATGCCCGCATTTACTGTTTTGCAAACGGACGGCCCTTGCCTTCACCCGATGCCGCCGTCTACATCAGCTCCGCCGATATGATGCCGCGCAATCTCGACCGTCGTGTCGAGGCAATGGCGCCGGTGAAGAATCCTACCGTCCACGAGCAGGTGCTCAACCAGATCATGGTCGCGAACTTGAGAGACAACCAGCAGAGCTGGCGGATCAATCCCGACGGAAGCGCAACGCGGATCGCGCCGGAGCCCGGTGAGGAAGCCTTCAACGCTCATAAATATTTCATGACCAATCCGTCGCTCTCAGGTCGTGGGCAGTCGCTCAAAGAGAGCTTCCCGCTCCGCTTTCTGAAGCCGGATTGAGGTTGAGGCGCCTGCTTGACGCGTTGGAAGGAAATCCTGGGTGCAAACGAACGCACCAATGAATTGGAGCCTATCGGCGTCATCGACGTCGGCTCCAACTCGGTGCGTCTCGTCGTTTATGAAGGCGCCGTTCGGGCGCTGACGCCGGTCTTCAACGAAAAAGTTTTGTGCGGCCTCGGGCGCTCGGTCGCGACGACCGGAAGCCTCGGCGAAGAAGCCGTCGAACGCGCACTCGCCGCGTTAGCGCGGTTCAAGGCCATCGCGCGCATCCTGAGCGTCAAGAACTTGATGGTCATTGCGACCGCGGCCGTTCGCGATGCGCAGAACGGACCGTCCTTCATCCAGCGCGGCGAGCGCATCCTCGATACCTCGATCGAAATTCTTTCGGGCGAGAAAGAAGCGCGGCTCGCGGCCCAGGGCATCATGATGGGCTTCGTCGATGACGACGGCATCGCCGGCGATCTTGGCGGCGGCAGCCTCGAACTCGTCGATCTCGCGAAAGACCGGCTGAAAGAAGAGGCGACGTTGCCGCTCGGCGGTCTTCGCCTCATCGACACCACCGGCAACAAGATCGAGCGTGCAGGCGACCCAATCGACAGCGCGCTCGCAAGCCTGTCGTGGCTTGGCAACGGCGAAGGCCGAACTTTTTACGCGGTCGGTGGAACCTGGCGCTCGCTCGCCAAGCTGCACATGGAGCAGATCCGTTATCCGCTGCACGTAATGCAGGGCTACAAGCTCTCGGCGCGCGAAGCGATCGATCTCTGCGAGCAATTCCGCAAGACGAAGAAGCCGCTCGATATCCCGGGCATCGCAAGCGTGGCGCGCGCCCGTCGCGAAGTTCTGCCCTTCGGCGCTCTCGTTCTCGAACGGCTCATCAAGCGAATGCAGCCGCGCCAGATCGTCTTTTCGGTGTTCGGTATCCGCGAGGGACTGATCTACGGCCTGCTACCACCGCATGAGCAAGCGCGCGACCCGTTGCTGAGCTTCTGCGAAGACTATGCGGCTTTGCGGTCGCGCTCCGTCGAGCACGCCTGGGAGTTGTGCCGCTGGACGGATCGCATTTTCGCCGATCCCGCACTCGAAGAGACGGCCGACGAGCGGCGCCTTCGCCATGCCGCCTGTCTGCTGTCGGATGTCGGCTGGCGCGCTCACCCCGACTATCGCGGCGAGCAAAGCCTCAACACCGTCGCTCATGCGGGCCTCGGCGGCGTTGATCATCAAGGCCGGATTTTCCTTGCCCTCTCGGTCTTTCACCGCCACGAAACATCGGAAGCCAACGGCGAGCAGCTTTCCGAGCGGCTGCGAAGCCTCGTCAGCAAAAGGGTACAGCGCCGGGCCCGAATCGTCGGCGCCGCGATCAGGGCCGCCCATATGCTGTCGATCGGCATGGCCGGGATCATCGACCAGACGCCCCTGACCTACGAAAACGGTCTGCTCGTCCTGACCATTCCGCGAGCCTATGCCGCGCTTGACGGCGAGAGGCTGCGCCGCAGATTCGAAGCTTTGGCGGACCTCCTCGGCAAAAAGCCGAAAATTAGAATAAGCGGGTAAAAGGCGGTACGCCTCGCTTGTGACGCAAGAAATTCTGATAGAGTGCAGGCACAAGCTTGCAGGATGAAGACGGCCTCCATGGCGGATGACCTCTACGACATTTTGGGCGTCTCAAGACGCGCGACCGAGGAGGACATCCGCAAAGCGTTTCGCAAACTGGCGAAAGCGAACCATCCGGACGTCAATCCCGGCAACGCCGCAGCGGGTGAGCGCTTCAAGAAAATCACCGCGGCGAACGACATCCTGAGCGATCCGGAAAAGCGTCGGCAGTACGACGCGGGTGAGATCGACGGCAAAGGCGATCCGCGCCGGCCGTTCTGGGGACATGCGGGCGCGGGAGCCGGAGCAGGCCCCGGCGGTCCGAGACGTCCGCAGGCAGCGCGCGGCGGTCAGGCCGGAGCGTTCGAGGACTTCAGCTTTTCCGATATTTTTTCCGACGTCTTCGGCGCGGGGAGCGCAGGCGGTGGCGCGGGAGCCGGTCGACGCGAGGGCTTCGGCTTCGCGGCGCGCGGGCAGGATCTCCGCTACTCTCTCGAAGTCGATTTCCTCGAAGCCGTGCTCGGCGCCAAGAAGCGCGTCACGCTTCCCGACGGCGGCGTTCTCGATCTTGCCGTTCCCGAAGGCGTGACCGACGGTCAAACGCTGCGCCTCAAAGGCAAGGGCACGCAGGGATCGCTCGGCGCTGAGGCGGGCGATGCGCTGATCGAAATCAAGGTGCGTCCGCATCCCGATTTCAAACGCGACGGCGACGACATTCTTTTCGAGCTTCCGATTACGATCGATGAAGCCGTCCTTGGCGGCCGCGTCGAAGTTCCGACGCCGTCCGGTCGCGTGCAGCTAGCGATCCCGAAGGGCACAAGCTCCGGCAAGACCTTCCGCCTGAAGGGCAAGGGCGTCCGCACGCGTGCTGGCTCCGGCGATCAGCTCGTCACTGTGAAGATCGTCCTGCCGCACGACATCGACGAAAGCCTCTCATACTTCTTTTCCGAGTGGCGCCAGAAGCACGGCTACGATCCCGGCCGGAAGTAGCCCGCGCTCCCGTCATTCTCGGCCGAGTGCGCCGCAGGCGCATCGAAGGCCGGGAATCCAGCATAGGCTCGCTGCAAACTCGATAATGAGCCTTCGGCAGTTTTGTGCTGGATCCCCACGCTCGCTCGCATCAGCTCGCCACGCGTGAGGATGACGACGGTCACTAGTGTTTATGCGCGATTGGCGGCCGGCTCGCGGAACGCGAGTCGCCAATCGCAATCAAAAACTCTCAGGATTGGCGGCCGGCTCGCGGAACGCGTTTAGCCAATCGCCATTTGCTCTTATCCGCGATTGGCGGCCGGCTCTCCGGAGGAGAGTCGCCAATCGCCATTTTAAAGACTCGCAGGAACCGCTCGCACTTCGCCGTTGACGAGCGTTAGCGCGAGTTCGCCGCGCTTGAGCTTCAATGCCGCTTCGCCGAACAACGAGCGACGCCAGCCTTGCAGCGCCAGAACATCGGCTTCGTTCGATACGGCGAGCTGCTCGAGGTCTTCGCTGCTCGCGATGATGCGCGGCGCAACGCCGTGCTCGGCCGCAGCTGCCTTCAGGAGCACCTTCAAAAGTTCGAGCGTCGCGCTCGCCTCGGCCGACAAGGATTCGTTGCGCTCGATTTTCGGCAGCGTCTTCGGATCGCGCGCGGCGCCCGCTTTGACCGCTTCCAGAATTTCCTTCGCGCGTTGCGACCGTGCGAAGCCGTCCGACAGCGTGCGCAGTTGCCCGAGCGCTTCGACGTTCACGGGAATCTGGTTAGCGATATCGTACAGCGCATCGTCGCGCAGCACGCGTCCACGGGGAACATCGAGCTGTTGCGCCAGACGCTCGCGCCAGGCCGCGAGTTCCACCAGAACGCCGAGCGATTTGCGGCCTTTGACGCGCAGTCTCAGACGTTGCCACGCATTCTCCGGCGACGTGTCATACGTCGCGGGACTGGTCAGAACGCCCATCTCTTCCTGCAGCCACGGCGTGCGCCCGGTCTTATCCAGCGTCTGCCGCAAACGCTGATAGACGTCGCGCAGATACGTGACGTCGGCCAGCGCGTAGTCGAGCTGCTTCGGCGAGAGCGGCCGCCGGCTCCAGTCCGTGAAGCGCGAGCTCTTGTCGAGGTCGGCGCCCGTCGTTTTCTTCACGAGGTTGACGTAGCTGATGCTGTCGCCGAAGCCGCAGACCATCGCCGCAACCTGCGAGTCGAAGACCGGCGTCGGTACAACCCCGGATTTGAGGAAAACGATTTCGATGTCCTGCCGCGCGGCGTGGAAAACCTTGACGGTCGAGGTGTCGGCCATCAGCTGGTAAAACGGCGCGAGGTCGAGCCCCGGCGCCAGCGGATCGACGATTGCCTCGGCCTCGGGGCCAGCAAGCTGGATCAGGCATAGCAACGGCCAGAACGTCTGCTCGCGCAGAAATTCGGTATCAACGGCAACGTAGTCGCTTCTGGAGAGGGTTTCGCAAAGTGCGGCCAGCTCCGGCGTGGTGGTAATGGTCTGCATTGAGCGACGCCTATAGCGTATCGATTTTCCGTTGTCGCCATCAGCTTGGTCGCGGCCCGATCTGAAGGCGATTCGCGGCGTTCTTGGGTTGTGTAGAAGCGGCACCGGCCGCCAGCGCACCGATTGATTAAAACTTGCGGGGACTTCAGGTACTTCGGCCGCTCCCTGGTAACCTTGACTTTCGCCCGCCCCCATGCGCTTTTCCGCGGCGATTTCCACCCATACCGAACAAAGGGTTTCCGGCAATGGCCGAGGCAAAACTGCATCGTTATCGCTCGCACACCTGCGGCGCGCTTCGCAAAGCCAATGTCGGCGAAACCGTTCGGTTGTCGGGCTGGGTGCACCGCGTGCGCGACCACGGCGGCGTGCTGTTCATCGATTTGCGCGACCACTACGGCGTCACGCAGGTCGTCGCCGATCCCGACAGTGCCGCCTTCAAGGCCGCCGAAGCCGTCCGTTCAGAGTGGGTCATCCGCGTCGACGGCAAGGTCCGCGACCGGCCCGACGGCACGGTGAACGGCGAGCTTCCGACCGGCGAGATCGAACTCTACGCGACCGAGATCGAAGTGCTTTCCGCCGCCAAGGAACTTCCCGTTCCCGTTTTCGGCGAGCCGGACTATCCGGAAGACTTGCGTCTGCAGTATCGCTTCCTCGACCTGCGCCCCGAAACGCTGCACGCAATCATCATGAAGCGGCTCGAAATCACGAATTTCCGACCCCGATCCTGACGGCATCGAGCCCCGAAGGCGCGCGCGACTTCCTGGTGCCGAGCCGCATTCACGAGGGCAAATTCTACGCGCTGCCGCAGGCCCCACAGCAGTACAAGCAACTGCTGATGGTGTCGGGCTTCGACCGCTATTTCCAGATCGCGCCCTGCTTCCGCGATGAAGACCCGCGCGCCGATCGCCTTCCTGGAGAGTTCTACCAGCTCGACGTCGAGATGAGCTTCGTCGAACAGGAAGACGTGTTCTCGACGATGGAGCCGGTGCTCACTGGCCTCTTCGAGGAATTCGCCAACGGCAAGCCGGTAACGAACAACTGGCCGCGCATTCCCTATGACACGGCGATCGCGAAATACGGCTCCGACAAGCCGGACCTTCGCAACCCGATCGAAATGCAGGATGTGACCGAGCACTTCCGCGGCTCAGGCTTCAAGGTCTTCGCGGGTATGATCGAAAAAGATCCGAAAGTCCGCGTCTGGGCGATCCCCGCACCGACGGGCGGCTCGCGCGCCTTCTGCGATCGTATGAATTCCTGGGCGCAGGGCGAAGGCCAGCCGGGCCTCGGCTATATCTTCTGGCGCGACGGTGAGGACGGCGGCGCAGGTCCAATTGCGAAGAACATCGGACCGGAGCGCGCCGGTGCCATCAAGGCGCAGCTTTCCCTCAAGGACGGCGACGCGGTGTTTTTCACGGCTGGCAACCCAGCGAACTTCTACAAGTTCGCCGGCGCCGCGCGCGATCGCGCCGGCCAGGAACTGAAGCTCGTCAAGGAAGACCAGTACGCGCTCGCCTGGATCGTCGACTTCCCGTTCTACGAGTGGAACGAGGAAGAAAAGAAAATCGATTTCTCGCACAATCCCTTCTCGATGCCGCAAGGCGGCGGCGAAGCGCTCGATGCAGCGACGACGAACGAAGATCGCCTGAAGCTCAAAGCCTATCAGTATGACATCGTCTGCAACGGCTACGAGATCGCCTCCGGCGGCATCCGCAATCACAAGCCCGAGGTGATGATCAAGGCCTTTGGCATCGCGGGACTGGGACCTGAGGTCGTCGAGCAGCGCTTCGGTGGGTTGTTCCGCGCGTTCCAGTATGGCGCGCCTCCGCACGGCGGCATGGCGGCCGGCATCGAACGCATCGTCATGCTTCTGACCGGCGGCAAGACCGTTCGCGAGGTCGCGCTGTTCCCGATGAACCAGCAGGCCAACGACCTGCTGATGGGCGCGCCGAGCGACGTCACACCGAAGCAGCTGCGCGAACTTTCCCTCCGCGTCGTCGCACCGGAGAAGAAGGCTTAGCGTTAAAGCCAGGACGCGCTGATCAAGCGCGGCGCGTCCTATTGGCGACACGCATAGATCGGAATACGACATAAATCTCGAGCGGGGTATTTCATGTCGATGCGAATTCTGATCCTCGGAGCAGGCGCAACGGGCGGCTACTTCGGCGCCTTGCTCGCAAAAGCGGGCGTAGACGTCACGTTTCTGGTCAGGCCAGCGCGGCGCGACCAGCTGCAACGTGACGGCCTCGCGATCAAAAGCCATCTCGGCGATGTCACGACGCCGGTAAAGGCCATCACGCGCGACGAGATTTCAGGAACGTACGACGCCATTGTTTTGAGCAGCAAGGCGTATGGCCTCGCGGACGCGATCGAAACGATCCGCCCCGCCGTCGGCGCATCAACGCTCATCCTTCCGTTGCTCAACGGCATGCGCCATCTCGACGATCTCGACCGCGCGTTCGGAGCAGAACACGTGCTCGGCGGTACCTGCCACATCAGCGTCGTTCTCGACGCCGATGGAACGATCCGCCATCTCAGCCCCTTCGCTTCGCTGACACAGGGCCCGAGAACGGCCGCTCAACGCGAAGGCGCGACACGTCTGCAGCAGGAGCTCGAACGCGGCGGCTTCGAGGCAAGATTTTCCAGCGATGTCATCGGCACGATGTGGGAGAAATGGTTCTTCCTCGCGACGCTCGCCGCCTCGACCTGCCTCATGCGCGCGTCCGTTGGCGAGATCGTCCGAACCGACGAAGGCGAGCGCCTGATCTCAAGCATGCTCGCCGAGTGCTCGGCGGTGGCGGCCGCGTGTGGTCATCCGCCGTCGACCGCCGCGCAAGAGGGTGCGCGCGCGACGCTGACGGATCGGCAATCAAACATTTCCGCCTCGATGCTGCGCGATATCCAGCGCGGCGGCGAGATCGAGTCGGATCATATCGTCGGCGATCTCATTCGCCGCGGCCGCGAGCATGGCGTGCCGACACCCTTGCTCGATGTCGCCTATGTGCATCTTCAGGCCTATCAAAACAGGTTCAAGGCTGCGGCGGAAACCGCAGTCTGAGAGACGGCGGCATGACCGGACATTAATTCTGCAGCACTCCTGCTGGCCTTGTGTTTGCCCAGCAAAAGCGGGACAATTCGGCAAGTGAAAACGGGACCTTCAGTATGCCGCGCGCCCTTGTACCGGTTGTTTGTCTTCTGATCGCGATCATCTCGACGGCAGCCCTCGCACGCACGCCCAATTATGCCGAAGACTGGAACGGTGCCGAGATCAATTGGCGCGACGCCCGTTCCGGAATTTATGAATCGTCACAGACCGGCCGTCCCGTCATCATGGTTTTCCATGCGACTTGGTGCTCGGTGTGCAAGCGCTTCAGGCAAATCTTCAAAGACCCGGGCATTGTCGCGGCGTCCCGTGATTTCGTGATGATCCTCGTCGATGGCGATGCGGAAAAGGAGCTGAATGGCGCATTCTCGCCCGATGGCGTCTATGTGCCGAGAACGCTCTTCATCGATTCCGAGGGCAACGTCTCCGACAAGCTGGTCGGCACGGACCCGCAGTATCCGCACTCTCTCGCCGTCGACCGGCCCGACGAACTCTTGGCGCTGATGAAGAAAGCCCACGGCGTTTTCGGCATGACGCCGAAGACTGCGCCACCGGCCACGTCCGGTGCGGATCGAACCTGACGCAGGATCGAATTCCGTTCACTGTTCAGTTGCGCTCGCGTTATTCGGCCGTCATAAGGACCGTCGATGCGGACGTGGTGGAACCGGTAGACACACAGGACTTAAAATCCTGAGAGGGTAACCTCGTGAGGGTTCGAGTCCCTCCGTCCGCACCAATAAAATCAATAAGTTAGATGCGCTAAAGAAGCACGCAGGGGGGCAGCGGGCACGCTCCCTGCGATGGCCGGGGGCGTTGTGGTCAGCCACCTTTCGGCTGAGTGATGATGAGCTGCGAATATCGGCCCAGCGTGCACCACGCTGAACGGTCAACGCGCGCAGCGACCCCTCAATGCTATCAAAGGAGGATTTGCTGATCGACCACTGTCTCAGCGAGACCTTGAAGACGCTGAGATCGAGCCCTGCGACCCTCAAAGCCAAAGCCAAGTTCGTGCTGGCGACTGGCGAAGCTAAGATCTGCAAGTTTCCGGATCTGCGCGATCTTCATTGGCTACAATTCGGTCCGCTTCGATGAAGAGATGCTGCGCCACTCTCTCTTCCAGTGAAATGCGAGAGCCTTGCGCGACGCTTTGATAGAGGTCTCCAGCGATCTCACGTCGGAACCTCGCATTCAACTTATAGCTGGGACCACGTTGTTGGACTTCGTTTCCGCCCTCGCGGCCAGCGACGGATGAATGACGACGAGGGTTAGGTCGGCGACCTAGGTTTTGTATACTTTCAAAGAAGACAATATCAGCCTGTGTTGCGGCGGGGTCACAGACACGCGCCTATCCGGTTGTCTATCTTCTCTCGAAAATACTATTCGAATTTGGAAAATGTGCATTGATGTTCAGTTGGAAAGTTCCTAGCGCACTGGCAATTTTTGCGGCGATCGCTCCGATCCCAGCATTAGCTCAAGCACCTTCTGAGCAGCTTAATCCATCGGAATCCCGCGCAGATAGCGAAGCTCCGGCGGCGCCAGGCGACAACTCATTGCCCGCAGTGGTCGTCACGTCCGATGAAGAGGAAGAACGCAAGGCGAAGTCAAAAGCGGCTAAGAAAGCCAAGTCTGCAGCGGCGGCTAAGAAGCCGCCCGCCGCAGCGAAGAAAGCCGCGCCGCCAACGGACGAGCCCACCGACGCATCTGCAGCGTTTGCTGGAGGAAACGGGTCGGAGTCGGCCTCTAACGGGAACAGCAATCTCAATAGCGGCAGCGTCAACGGCTACCTCGCGACCACAACATCGTCGGCCACCAAGACGAACACACCGCTACGCAACGTTCCGCAGTCGATTTCAGTCATCACTGAACAGCAAATTCAGGATCAGAACGCCACGAGCATCGGCGACGTGACGAAATATGTTCCCGGCGTCATCATGGGCCAGGGCGAAGGGAACCGTGACCAGCCGACGATCCGTGGTCAGGGTACGACTGCCGATTTTTATATCGACGGCGTTCGCGATGACGCGCAAATATTTCGCGATTTGTACAATACGGAACGCATCGAAATACTGAAGGGTCCGAACGCGCTGATCTTCGGTCGGGGCGGCGCCGGTGGCGCCATAAATCGTGTGACGAAGCAGGCCGACGGTTCCCACATCGGCGAGGCAACCGTCACAGGTGGCATGTATGATTTCAAGCGCACATCAATCGATGTCGGGGATGCGATAACACCCGATGCAGCTTTTCGTCTGACGGCGGTCTACGAGGACAGCGAAAGCTACCGTGATTTCGTCGACCTCGAGCGTTGGGGCATTAATCCGACCCTCGCGTTCCGCATCGACAATCAAACGCAAGTTCGTGTTGGCTACGAGCATTACTTCGATCACCGGACAGCCGACCGCGGGATTCCCTCGTTTAACGGCCGGCCAGCACCGACGAGCCGTTCGACATTCTTCGGCAATCCTGATGTGAGCTATTCGGAGGCAACCGTCGACAGCGCGTTCGCGACGATCGAGCATAAGACGGACTATGGTTTGAAGGTACGGAACCACACGTACTTCGCGAACTACGACAAGTTCTATCAAAACGTCTTCGCATCGGGTCCGGCGAACCTGGCTGCCGATACGGTGCAGTTGCAGGCGTACAACCAGGAAAACGATCGCCAAAACATCTTCAACCAGACCGACCTGACGTACAAACTCGATCTCGGATGGTCGCGGCATACACTTCTGGGAGGCATGGAGTTCGGACATCAGAAGTCGAGGAACTACCGTCAGAACGGCTTCTTCCAGTCGCCTCCTTCCGGCGGCGCGTGCAGCTCGATTGTCGTGTCTGGTGTAACCAGCACATGCACGACCTCGTTTTCGCATCCGACGATTTTCACACCCGACATCTTGTTCCAGGGCGTGTCTTCGCAGGCCAATAACGATGTGAAAGCAAACAGCCGGTCATTTTACATTCAGGACCAGATGGAGATCACCCGGTACCTGGAGATTATCGGTGGCGTCAGGCACGAGACGTTCGACTTGGATCTCTTCGATCGCAACACGAGCACGACCCTCAAGCAGAACGACGATCTCGTGTCGCCTCGCGCCGGCGTGGTGCTGAAACCGACCGATAGCTTGTCGATCTACGGCAGCTACGCAGTTTCGTATCTTCCCGCATCTGGTGATCAGTTTTCGGCTGTGAACAGCGCTACCGTCAACCTCGACCCCGAAAAATTCACCAATTACGAAGTCGGCGTAAAGTGGGACCTTACCCCGGATCTGGCGTTTACCGCTGCGGGTTATCAGTTGACGCGCACCAACGTGCGCTTCCAGCAACCCGATGGCACATTCATCCAAACTGGCGAAACCGAGGTCAAAGGCTTCGAGGCAGGCCTCGTCGGTTACCTAACGGATGCTTGGCAGATTTCCGCGGGCTATGGCCATCAAGTTGGCAAAGTCACCAAAGCTACGGCAACGACGGCGCCTGCCGGCACGCCGCTACCGCTGCTACCGAGCGATACATTTTCGCTCTGGAACCGGTACCAGTTCACCAAAGCATTCGGTGCTGGTTTCGGCATTGTTCATCGCACGGATATGCTCGCTCAGCTGTCGACGACCGAAGTCGTTCTGCCCAGCTTCACAACTGTTGACGCTGCTGTTTTCTGGAAAATCAACGATAACCTTCGGGCGCAGGTCAACGTCGAGAATATTTTCAATGAAGGGTATTACATCTCGGCGCACAACAATAACAACATTACCCCTGGTGCGCCGACCACAGCTTACGTGTCTCTGACGTCCAATTTCTAACGTCCGTCACATTTTTCGACAGCCCGAACGCTCCCGCGTTCGGGCTTCTTACGTAAGTCTTAAATGCGGATCGTGCGGCTCGAGAGCTGGCTAACGCTGTATCGAGCGCTCACCCAATCGCGGACTTCGTGCTCGAAATGTCGGACACTTCGGGATTGCATCCACGCTGATCAACACTCTGCCAAAAGCACGTCGAGATCGGCAGTTGAGCGTATGCCGACGTCGTTGCCATGAGCGGCAAGAAATTCATCGGCGCTTTTTCGCCCTTGTTCCTTCAGCATGGAAACGAACGCCCATTCGGCGTTGAGCTTGGATGACGCTCCCAAATCCGCGAGCATGTCGG
>ERZ778027.1869-NODE-1869-length-30860-cov-11.355981_pt1 | contig 30860 bp, 35 predicted proteins | sample MGYA00375757_ERZ778027 | MGnify/ENA primary metagenome ERZ778027 (study PRJEB29350, sample SAMN05389817) | bioreactor metagenome | isolation source: Ammonium sulfate bioreactor | place: South Africa: University of Cape Town | collected 2014-02-18 ...
AATGATCGAGTTCAAGTATATGATAATTCGGACCGAGATTATATTTCGATAGAACATCTTTGGCTTTTTTCGAATAAGGACAATACGATTTCGAAAAAACCACTACTGGATGTTTTTGAATCAATTGTTGAATATGTTCAGCAACAGATAAATCATCATTCGACGACGATGACGATGATGATGAAAATAATGATCCCATTTGATTCTTATTTCTATTGAAGAAATAAACAAGAAAAATGAAAGTGACACTTAACAATAATGTTAACCAAAGACAATCTTTTACACGCATAATTCAATCTGTTCTCTCGCGTATTCTCATTTCTCGCACATAGAAAAGAATTATTTATTTCATATTAACGAACTAAAATGCACCATCTGTCTCGATTAACCTAAAGTTAAACCAATCAACAGTATTCATATCTATTTATTTATTCATTAATAAAAAGACAAAATCGATGAATACTGACACCTTCCGAACAGAGAGAAAAAAAAAGAAAACGTTATCTAGACAAGCGTTAATGTCGGTGAACTCGCCGGTGAATCAATTTGTTTGTCAGTCCGTTGAAATCTCGAATAATTCTCTTTCAATTGACTTTGTTTTCTATAAATAACAAACGCCATTGTTCCAAGAACAAGTACAAATATAAATATTAATGGAAGTATAACATCAGAATTCGACGATGAATTATCGTCATGCGAATGATAACTAGGCGAAAACTCCTTCGAATTTTGATGTTCAAGTTCTTGTTTTCAAAGAGAATTTAGACAAAAAATGATTCATTTTCAATCTACTTGGAATAGTTGCAGATGAACTCGTTTTTGAACTTAATGACAAAGGAACTAAGACTGGGGCATTGATTTCGGCATAGGTTTTAATCCAAGTGTAGACTTTGACAACAATACCGATGATACTTGCAATGGCAAGACCTATCGTCACTGGCTCCATGTTCTTTTTCGAAAATCAAAACAAAAAAAAGACAGAAAAGAAAAACGCGCTTTGTATATTTTCTGCATTTGATACGCTTGACTAGATGACATTTGTTTAATTTCTCATCGTAGAAAATTTTTCTCGCACAACCAGGTAATATAGCCAATCGATAAAACAAAAATATGCAATATACTCGATTAGTAGATAACGATTCTTTACCATCGTTAAATTCACTGGCAATCGATGGGCCAACTGAAAATTCTGATTATTTATGTGAAGTTTGCCGACAGAAATCTGGAAAAAATCAAAACATCTCGCATAAACCCATTGAATGTGTTAATCAACGATGTGAATCATTAGAAAAGGAAATTATTAAATTGAAAGATCGGGAAATGAAATCACGTTTACAAATGCAAGAACTTCGAAATAAAATCGACACTTTAGAAAATGCACTCAAAGGTTTAACAGTGCCAAAACAAGAACAAGCATCTCCGTACAGTCTCGGTGAAAGACACAAGCGTCGTCATTTGAAAAAATCCAGTTCAGACGATTTGCCAATTACAAAAGGAGAAGTTAATTACGATAATATTTTACAAACAAAACGATCGAATAGTCGAGAACGTCTCGGACTTTTCGGTAGTCTCGGTGCGTCATCTCAACGTCATTAAGCTCATTTTTCTTTGCCTTGATTAATCATGATTATAACACTTAGTGTCCAACTTTTATTTTTCTGTCACGGTCGACTGTTTCACGTGATTATCTCTTCATTTTTCATCGAACATCTTTTCGAGTTTATTCAAAAAAAAACACGAAAACAAAACGATGTTTAATCTTGTTAACTGTCTTTGTCAAATCGTGCCCAAGCTTCATTCAATTCGACGAAGATCAGTTTTGCTAATTGTTCATTCGGATCACCGCAAAGCTTTACAAAACAAAAATATTCGCTAAAAACCAAAGCAAAAAGACACTCGAATTTACTTTATCCGGATGAATATGAAGAACAGCTTTCCTATAAACTTTTTTGACTTGTTCATTCGTAACTAATTCGTTCATTTGACAACCTTTCCATGTACATTCCGGCCATGTTACCGTCGATAACGAACAAAGAAGAGCTCGAAGATTTCGTTGTTTGCCTTCGGTCCATTGTCGAATCTATTTTCTCAATTGAATTCGAATTGTTGTTTATCATGTTGAAATTTTACTTTGAGAATCGTTGGATCGATGTCGTTTTTCAATTCAGCACCGATACTTGTGTAAGTTTTCGGTTCTGATGCAACTTTAAATGGGAAAAGTCCATCGAAATTGATATCGAGATCGACTTTGGGCTTTTCATTTGATTCTATTCAATAACAAAACGAGTTTTTCTTTCGAAAAAAAAAACGTTCAATTTTCAACAAACTCGATGATGTCGATGGTGAAGGAATGCTATAGTTGGGAGTCGATGGTGGATTTACTTGTGAATTCGTTGTTGGAACTAAAAAAAAATATGGAACGCTTCACGATTTTGCGTGTCATCCTTGCGCAGGGGCCATGCTAATCTTCTCTGTATCGTTCCAATTTTATTATATGTCCCACCGTAGTGGGACGTTCAATAGACTTTTTCTCGTTCTTATATATTGAAGAACGCAACAAGGAAAGAAAACGGTGAATGAGCAGAAAACATTCTTCCACTTCTTCCTCCTCGTAAACAAGTGACATCTTTCGAGAGAAAAGAGCTAAAATTATACTTGTCTGTTTCTCTGGTGTTGGTTGTTGTACTGTTGTTGGTGTTAATATATCCGAAAGAATCGGATCGATGTCGGTGGAATCGAGTAACGATTGAGTGGCTGGAGGTTGATGAGGAAGATTCGTTTGATTTTCGTTTTCAGTGAAATCATTGTCGAGATCTAAGAGTGTTTTTCGATTTTCAACTGGATTTGGTTGTTGTGATTGATGTCGTTGAATATACGACGTATTTCGAGGATTGATAATCGATGTTACCGAACGATTTGCAGATTTTCCTGTTGGATTTTCTCTACGAACGACAGTTGATGTTGAATTATAACTATCATCTAAATTCCAATCGAATTATGAAAAAAAAACAAAAAACAAACGAAATTTTCTACTAAAATAATTCGTGATAAGTTGTAATTGTTCTTGATTGTGAAAAAGAACCATCGGTTGTTTTAAAGTTCTCAGTAAATGCTCAGCAAAAGCGTCCTGTTGTTGATCGAGTGAAGGTATTTCATGATTAGTTTCGATAGTTAAATGAAACAGAACCGGATTTTTGTCTGTCGACTCAATTCCATCTAATTCATTTCGAGAATAGAACAAATTCGGATGACTTCGCGTGCTAAAATTTGAATTGATCGTCAATTCACAAATTCGAATTCCGCCTTCCTAAACAAATCAAAAATCCGTTCGACATGAAAACCTCAAAGAGAAAATCATCGATACAAACATGAGTTTGTCTTCCGTGACCAATAGTCGCGTGTGTTATGTGAATTGTTAGATCTCCATTGAAAAATAAATCAATTGGAATCATACAAATATCATCAGCTGATGAATAAACTCTTTACAAACGAAAAACAGTCGAAGATTTTGTTTCGAGAAGGAAAAGGAAATTCAACTTGAGTTTGGGAATTTCATCGAATGTCGACAAGATTTTGTTGTTTTCTTGATCATAAACTTCAACAAATGGCCGACAACCAGTTCTAAATCGAGAGACTTGAGTTGAAAATCAACGAACGAAAATGAAGCAAACCGTTGTTTATTAACAAGAGGAACAGGTGTCAAATGCAAAGCTTTGAAATAAATTTGATTAAAATGCGGTTGTTCGATATAATCCGATGCTAAATCACAGAGATATTCGATGTATCGTCGATGCGATTTCGTTAGCGAGCCAGTTGAGCGTTTGAATTGATAAAATTGAATAACTTCATCGACTCGCGAGAAGATTTTATGATAGGCAATCAACGAACATCCGCCGAACATCAATTGACTTTTTTCGTCCTGCGGTTTTTTTTAGATTTTTCAAAATAAAAAAAAATGAATGAAAATCTTACAACACAATGAAGAACAGCAACATTCGATGGCGATTCAAGGAGATAGAACGTGACTTTTTGACAAAACCATAGAAGACTAATCAATGATAATGATTGAAATTCGTCAAATAGTGGCAAATTAACAATCTAAATCAAAATGAAATCGATTTATTAGGATGAAAAACCGTTTTTGAATGTAATTCTAAACTCGATTTTGAGAAAATCCTTTTCGATCAGACAATTGATCACTTGACAATCGATCAAGTGAATAGATCATAAAGGAATCAGCGTGTTTTGTATTTAAATGATTTTGAATAGCTTCGAATATTGTTCGACAGACTTCATCGGGGCAATTCTTCGCCGGAGTTGTCATTACTAAATATTCGCTCGAACTCAAAGTCAACGAAAATCTCGAAAGTTTGAAATCGATTTACCGATTAATCTCGGTGTTATATAAGTGAGATCGGGCTCGAGACAAGGACTCAATGTTGAACTTGATATTCTAAATAGAACTCGAATAAAATTCTTTCTCAATGAAATCGATCGATCGAACTGTTTGTTATTGTGAGAACCAAAGAGTTTCTTCCAAGTTTTGCCTGTCGATTGATCGGAAGTCAATTGTAAACTCATTCGATTATTTGCATTTGAATCCAGAGGATTTTCTGGAATCGATTGAGATCTTTCTCGACGTTCAAAAGCCATTCGAATTCGTTGATTTCAAAAGAGCAAACTAATCGGGTATTTTTTTTTCTTTGACTGAATCAAACACACGTAACAAAAGATAAAAACAGAATGTGTTAAAGTAAATAATGTTCTATTCTTCGACAATCTTATCTTCACTTCTTTTGTCTGTTCTTCAACATATTTTACATAGTTCGTTTTTTTTCGTCACGTTTATTGAAAAAGAACGTTTTAGTTAAGCAGAATTGCGTACGGATTTTCTAATAGAAATTTTAATTTCTTAGAAAATTTTAGTAATAGATTGGAATCGATTTTTCGATGATCGACTGACCAACTAATTGGCATTATCGAACGAATTCGATATTCATCATCATCGTCACTCGGAAGAAGATTTTTCTACAACAAAAGAGATAAAATTGAAAAATAAAATCTTCATTTTCGTTACAGTTATTTTTCCTAATGAACCAACAACCAATTGAGACGAAAGAATCGAAGACATGGCATATGTTCCCGACAACTAGTCAATAGAAATGATCGAGAAATCGAAAAAGTGCAAAGAATCTCACTCGACCAAGATTTGTTAATGAAAAATACGTTTGCGAAAGATCTTGTTTTGCCAATTGATTCGTTCGAGCTAATTGCTCGAGACGTTTGATTTCATTTTCAATATGAACAATCGATAGTTGTTCGACATTTTTTATATTTGCTAATTGAAAACCATTGAGACTTTGAATTGTTATTCCGATCTGATGACTTCGAGTTGAATCATTTGTTGAATTTAAAATTGGAAATTGATTTAAAAGTTGTGAACAAGCTTTGATCATAAATGGAAAATAGGATTGATGTTTGATTTGCATAAGTTTTGTGAAATCATATTCATCACAAAATGTCAAATGAGAATTCGAAGATTTCGGTTTGACAGAGAAAACTGATGGAAATAGATCGGATTGTTTGACAGATGTTGGCGAACGTGGTGCAACTGAAAATTGAATTTGCAAAACAAATTTCTTTGTTTAAAGACGAACGAACTTAATGAGGAGAATTTTTTTGAAATTGTTTTTTCTGCTCGAAAATCAACTAAATCTTGTGCTAAGATTCGTCCATCTTTGCCTGTTCCTTGAACGTCATTCAATGAAATCTTAAATTTACAAACATCAAATCGAATTCATCGACAAAGTTTTACTCGTAATTCTTTGGCTAATTGTCGAACTGTTGGAGTTGCTAAAATATTGACTGCAGAATTATTTGGAAATGTGTCATCGGAGATGATCGTTGTTTCTACAATTCAAAATCGAATTTCGATTCAATTCAAAATCGACAAACGAACTCTTCTTTCTCGACGATAGATTAACTCCAGGTGGAAGTTCAATATCAACAAGTGGTTTGCCTACAGTTGCTGTGCCATTAACTTTATGATAAAGTTTAAGAATTGTTCCGGTAAAACGAGATGTTATCGTGAAATTTGCTTTATCTGATTGAACTTCACAGATTCTATCGAATTCTTTGACTTGATCACCTATTTCTACATACCATTCTTTTAATTCAACATCACGAATTCCTTCGCCAATATCTCCTAATTTAAATGGAATAATCGTCGATGTCAAACGAGAAAACGACTAAATCAATGAATATCTATTTATTTGGTCATTTTTAACTTTCATTGTTTTTTACTTGAGTAATTTTCTGAATTGATAATAACGAATTTCGATGGAAAAAAATCATACTGATTGTTCCTGTTTTTTCATTGAAAACAATCGTTCTCAAAAACCAATTTCATTTCTCATTCCTAGTTTTTCCTCCAATATCTATTCGCGATAGGAATAGAGGTCGTCAGACATCCCATTGTTATACTTTCGTAATATATTATTTATCAACAAAGAATTGATTCAATTTAGAAAAAAAATATGGAACGCTTCACGATTTTGCGTGTCATCCTTGCGCAGGGGCCATGCTAATCTTCTCTGTATCGTTCCAATTTTATTATATGTCCCACCGTAGTGGGACGTTCAATAGACTTTTTCTCGTTCTTATATATTGAAAAACACGGAAAGGAAACAAAACGGTGAATGAGCAGTGTTTTTTTAATGAAAAGCGGCATCTTTCCATTTGACGAATTTCGTCACTGAGATTTCATTAAATAATTTGCTAATCAAAATGATGAAAATCTTTTTCTAACGATCGTTTATTACGATAGAAGATGCGTTTAGTTGAAAACTTTTTCGTTCTTCGAATTTTCTCGTCTGATCGTCACTCGACTTTTCACGAAGAAGAAGAAAAAAAAAGAAGGCACGTATATACAAATAATCCAGGCATCGATCTACGCGTTTAGATTAATCACTCATTTCATTTGATTGATAATTATTCAACAAAACGAAAAAAGTTTTTTTTTTGCTTGTTGTTTGTTAATTAAGAAGTTTGCCTTTGGTCAAATAAAACGTGTTTATTCGAGGTAGAAAAAACGTACAGATCATCGGTACATTTAGTTAATATCGTTTTAAGATAATTTGAACTTAATTTTGAAGAAAAAATATGTGAAGACTAGATTTAATTAGGTCAAGGTTATGATAGAAGAACGAATACATCGAATGTTCTCGATAGAAGTATTCGAATTCGATTTCATCGAATATATGAATCGATTACTTGTTCTTCGTCGTTTCTCCCTGGATCGATAAGATCTAATCGAATCAAAGAAAGAAATCCATAGATAAAAACACACGAACAAATAACAGAAGATAATACGATATCATATGATATCTCTCTCTCTTTCTTCTCCTTGACGAGAATTCATCATCCAGGTGATCGATCAGATCGTATATAAACTCCAGATTAAACTGTTAAACATCACTCTTCTATCTTACAGACGTTAAGATTACAATTCAACGTACACTGAACAAGTGATACTTCGTCGATAATGACCATGGTATGAGCCAATCTAGTTTTGGATTTTCTATATGATCTAATTGTGTGTTTTTGTTTTGAATAGATTACATTAGTTTGTTGTTTGCTCGCCTTGTCGAGTTCAGCTTTTGCCGCTTCAGCTTATGGTGGATATTCGTCATTCGGTGGATCACCAAAAGTTGTTCCATCATTCGATAAAATCATTCCAACAAAACCAGTTGTTGTTCCACAACTCCCAGTTTCAAGCGGATACGGGTAATTTTTGTCATCGATCGTAATTTGATTGTTCTCTATGAAAATCGTTGATCACATTTAGATTACCAAAACCAACACAACCAATCACCTATGCTCGTCCATCAGCTTTACAACAACAACAATTAGCCGATCAACAAGCTCAATTACAACAAATCATTGACTCCGCTAAAATCGTCAGCGAAGCCGACAAAATCTGCATTGGTCAACAAGCTGAAACCATCATTCCATTAGACAACGGTCGACGATATGTCGTCTGTCTCGAAGAAGGCAAAGGATTCGAACAAGTCTGCCCACGTGGTCTCATCTTCCACCCACAAACCCGTCGATGTGAACGTAAATTGACCTTGGACAACCCATGTGCTTCACAACCATGTCTTAACGGTGGTCAATGCCAACAAGTCGACATCTCATCATACCAATGCACATGCCCAGCTGGTTTCGATGGTAAAAACTGCGAATTAGATGCCCGTATCTGTCAAACACAACAACCATGTGGTTCAGGCCCAGAAAACCGATGTCAATCATTCCGTCTTGGTGCTGCTCTCCAATACGTTTGCATCCTCAACAACGGTCAAGCTTATGGTCTCTCAGCTCAACAAGCCACACCAAACCCATGCTCAGGTGTTGATGGTCCACGATCATTAACCATCTCAGACAAAGGTTTCGTTATGTGCGACGGTGACTTCATGTATGTTGAATCATGCCCAGGTGGTACCATTTGGGACGATCTTAACAAAGCTTGTGTCTGGCCAGATATGCAAGGACTCGTTGGTCTTACATTAGAACAAACAACCCTTGCTCCATCATACGGTCAAGAATATGCTCCACGACCAATGACACCAGCTCCACTCCCAGTTCAAGATGAAGTTCGACCAACATTATCATACGGTCAAACAATCCCAAAACCAGTTGCATTCCCAGTTCAAGATGAAATCCGACCAACATTATCATACGGTCAAACAATCCCAAAACCAGTTACACTCCCAGTTCAAGATGAAATCCGACCAACATTATCATACGGTCAATCGATCCCAAAACCAGTTACATTCCCAACACTCCCATCAACATTCCCACAAATCCAAAAACCAACATGGCAACAACCACGTCAACAAGACGTCCGTCCATTTCAACCACAATTATCAGGTTATTAAATTAGCAACAAATCACCGTCAATAGTCGAGAACACGTTCTTTTCTATACTCGATGTGTGATTCTATTTTAACAGCTTGATTTTTAGTTTTCATTTTTCTTTTTTTCCGTTTTTTTTATAAAAACTGTTTTTGTTGGAAGTTTATCAAACTTGTTATGATTTAACAAGGCAAATATATTCCGTAGAAAACGTTAATTCCTCATTTTCATTTTATTCTGACTAAACAACGAAGAAAAAGAGAGATTTATGCGAAGATAAAAACAAGACATCAACTCGTGTTTGCATCGATTAATCAAGGAAACGAGAAAGATTGATAGGATTTGGTTGTATCGTTTGTCTTGGGTCAAATTTTTCATTTATTCTATCAAGGTCAACAATCGAAAAACAAAGAGAATCTCTTTGTTTTTTAATTTACATATGAAAAGAAAAATGAAATGAATCAATGACATTGTTGTTTCATTATTCAATTATCCAACAAAAAGATCACTGACGTGAGAAACAACTGTGGAGAACAAAAAAAAATCTGTTATAAAATGAGTCTCGTAATTGATAATAATGTGCTTATATTGATTTATATGGCAATTCTGCTGTCGATATTTCTTTTTGGTTATTTACTTGTAATCAATGGTTGTTTGGCGAAAGAAGAAGAAGAAGAAAGTCTTGAAGATAGAATATCTCTATTCTTTTTTCTTCGTAACGAGAAACTAAAGATCGTTTTTCGTCATTCAATCGGACTTTTTTTTTTGTCTCTCTCTCTTTTGAGATAATGTTGTGTCGATGTTAATGAATAGTAGTGGACCATCTTGCCAATATATTCCATCGAAACGAACACATCATGTTCCATCGTCAACTGATTTTCATGAATTAACAAATACATTTCGACAATTCAATGATCATTTTAAGAAAACAAATCAAATCTTAACTGAAATCAAAGATTTTATCTTGAAAATATGTGAAAAACAAAATTCACGACCAGTCGATGATAATTCCGGTGTTCACAAACTCGAAAGGGTAAGAAGAATGTTATTTTATTTTTCATATTCTACTAACTATGACAAAAGTCTAAGTGAACGATAAAACGAATAATGTTTCAAATGAAATTCGAGAATTAATGATATTGTGGCGGAACAGGATACGATGGTGGCGGTGCTTGAGGATAGAAATTCGCATTGCCTTGTTCATCATCGAGTTTCGATTGACATAGATCAGCAGTTATAAGCGAACCAATGGCCAAGAATAACGAAACAAGAAACGATAGAATAGCAAAAACGAAAATCAATCCATTGAGAATGACTTCGGCTTGTTCGTGAGATGTTCGTTGATTTGAATTCGTTCGACCTTCGGCAATGTATCGTTGAAAGACAATAATCGATGATAAAAGTAAAAATAAACTTAAAACAATCGAAATCAATGAAATAAATGCTAACATTCGTATTGAAATCAATGTTTTTTCTTTGTAAACAACAATCGTAAAAACACCAACGGCAATAAAAAAGAGTCCACACCAAATACCTTTGGCCAACGTTGGCCAAATCGATTGTTCCGTATGCGTACTTTCGACGGCTGCATATGTATTTGTTAAAGGAACGGGAACAACTGATTGATTGTATTTCAAATGAATTGATGAGAGAATAATTATTGTAATTCCGAAGAGAATTAAAAGAATTCCAAGTGGAAGGAGAAATTTAATCGAACGAGAAACGAGTTTTGTTGAGTAGAGATTTTTCATTTTCGAAAAAGAAAAACGAGAAAGAGGATGATGAATCGAATTGATGAAATGAATGACCGAGAAGAGACAAATATTCATTAGGGTCAGGTCAACAAAACAAACGTTTCGCTTCGATGATTTTCAACAAAGTTCAAGTTCAATTCAACGAAAACGAGAAAATTTACTCTCTTGTTTTCCATCTTAGGTAACCGTTGAATTACGTTTAGTGTTTTTAAAAATCGGCGAAATCGACACATTGAAAGAACAATTTCAAGCCGAAGCTTTTATTCAAGCACGTTGGGCCGAACCAAGTCTGAAGGGAACGGTAAGTTGAACGTAAGTACGAATTGTGATACATAGAAAAACAACAACGGACAATCGTTGCAGGATGTCGATTGTTTCGATCCGAATAAATATTGGAATCCATCGTTGTATATTAACAACTCAGTTGGCGATTTTAAGAATGATGTTTGGCATAAAATTGTTTATGATGGAATCGATACGCCGATGATTTATGAAATGAGAAAAATTAAAGGAGTTTTTCTTGAAAATCTCGAATTGAATGATTTTCCTGTTGATGTTCAAGATTTAACAATAACAGTTTCAACTTCACGAACCGTTGACGAAGTTCTACTGATTCCGGATACAAATCAATTGAGTGCAATTAATACGCGTAAATAAATTTGTTTTTTTGAAAGGAAAATTTGATTTCGATTTCGAATATAAAGATGCATTTATTGATCAACAAGAATGGCGTTTGCATGAACATGTTGAAACATCGACTAAACTTTTGTCAAGTCCATTTTCATCGTCACGAAATCAACATCCGGCGTTTTCAGCAACTTGTAATTTCGATCGAACGAAATCTTTCATTAGCAAAAAAAAACCAAATCTTTGATTTTCAAGGTCATGCAGCTCGTCGACCGGGATATTTCTATTGGAATGTTTATTTTCTCATTGTAAATCAATTGTTTCGATTGATTCTCTTCGAAATCTCTGTTCGTTCTTCTAGTTTTTCATAACAATAATGGCGTTCACAACATTTAGTGTAACTTACAATCTTCCTCAAAATCGTCTTCAACTAAGTTTCACTCTCCTACTAACTGCTGTCACATTCAAATGGGTTGTTGTTCGATGTCTACCGACAATCTCCTATTTAACAACTTTAGTAATTCGAAATTCTCTTTTGCCAAATGAATTTTTTTTTCTTCATCTGTCTATTTTTAAAGGATAAATACGTGTTACTATCGATGGTAATGTTGTGTGTAGTCTGTGCATGGCATGCGATCATCGCTGTTTGTCCATCGGACGTGGCACCCTATTGGGATTATTTGGCTTTTCTCATCTTAGCAATTCTCTATGCGTTATTTCATTTGATATTTTTTCTTTGGATGTATTTCGTCACGTATCGACGACGACGTTTGATGAAACGAAAAGACAAAGAATATCTCAAAAATCGTTTCGAATTATTTTCAACGTACGGATTTTCATCGAGTGATGATCCTCATGATTATATAAGTTCATCGACTGCGACTGTCCTTCGACGAGCAACAATAACGACGAAACCTCCCGAGCATTTCATCAACAATTCAAACAAACAACAAAACTCAACCGGTGATGCCGAAGCGGTGACAATGAGACAGTTTCGAATAGGTTCACTTGCTTGTTAATTGACTCGGTTTTTGTTTTCTCTCTTTGAATAAATTAATGTCGAGTAATTAACGTGTGTTAAATGTCAAGATCGTAGATGTAGGACAAAAAAAGAAAAAAAAAAGGAAATTATTAATTTTCCGTTGGAATTTCATCGATCTATTTCTTGTTTTGACAGATTGTCAATGAGTTGTCAAAGAACTTTCTCGAGGAAATAATTAGAAAATATAAGAGGTTTTAGTTTTTTTTTAAATAAAAGTCTCGATGATAAACATTGAAATTCTTATGAGAAAAAAAGCCAATGAATATCCGAGAGAGTACAGATCCATAGCTATCGGCGATCTTCAATCTCAATCATATATAATACTTCGTCTTTTTCAGACAAAAAGAAAATGAGAAATTTTTTTCACTTGTCAAAAAAATGTGAATATTTCACTTGAACAGAAGAAATTCTTTTTCTTCTTGAAACACACAGATCGATGGATGGATGGATGGATGGATGTTGTAGAAACATCTTTACTATATAATTATAGTTGTTTATCAGGCCAACAGATGTCAGCAGACAAAGAAAGAGCCTATTACCGAACATATTTTCCCCAAAAAAGTAAGTTCCTCATGGCGATTCAGATAAATATAAATATTTTCTTTTTTATTTTGAAAGTTTGTCAAAAAACATGAGTAAAAAAATAAAAACTCGTCGAAGACATGTTGCTTTTTTTATTTGTTAGAATAATAATAATAATAAGTGAAAAAGAAAATCCAAAGTGACATCGTTGATGTTTTCTGTTGCTTGTCAATGTCACAAGTAGTTAAATAAAAGAAAAAGCAAGACGCACAAATATCTCTTCAAAGCACGATTGTCAACTTTAGAGATTTGATTTGTTCATTCAAGTTTTAGATCATTGAATTATGTTCACACTTTGAAATACTTCATGGCGCAACAACAATCTGACGATCAGCCAAGATCGAGCGTTGACGATATAAAAAAACAAGGAACTAAGTAAGATTTATTTTTGTCTAGTTTAATGAGATGTTTTCCAAAAAACAAACAAAAAACGATAATTATACGATGTCTGCAGTTTCTTTTCGCTGCTCAATTTAGATTTTTCGAAATTGAATTGTCAGAGTTGACTAGCAAATCGGTTGTTGATTTGATAGGATTGTTATTTGAGTAGTAGCAGTAACTTATTCTTCGAAATGTTATTTCGCCTATTATTATTATTATCATCATCATCATCATTGTTCTTCTTCGTCTAACAAAAAAAGTCTCCCAGAGAGAAAAATAGAAATAAGAGGAGAAAAAAAGGAAAAGAATCTAGCAGAAAAAAAACGAGAGAGAGAGAAAAGGAAAGATATTGGATTGATAATATATCATCGAGAAGCAAATCATTAAAGCGTAATAATGATTGATCGACATTTTGTTTAATCTTATTTTATGATGTTTTAACATTTGACACTTTGTTTTTTCTATGAACACACATGAAACCGTAAGTAATACAACATTTGATGATGATAGGTGTCATATTTAGATTTTTCTCGACACATGCATTCGACCGGAAGTCAAGTTAAATGAGTAGAAAAAAAAAACTCAGTTGACAGTACTTTTTTTTTTCATTCGATATACTGAGCATAAATCTTGTGTGTTTTTTTTCTCGAATGACTGTTACTTCAATTGGCCTTTGTTTCGATATAAGAAACAAAAAAAGAAACACATACATTACAGATGATGTTCTATTGATTTTTCTCGGAGGTCGATCAATTCCCTTTCTGTTCTTCGTTTTTTGACTTGCTATCGTTACAACAGATGGATCTGACTTTTTATGCGATTTTCCTCATCGATTATTACTAAAAAAAACCTTTTCTTGTTTCTTTTCTCTCTGTTTTTCTGCATATTTTCTTCGTCTGTGTATATAAATAGATCTCGAATTGATTTAATAAGCATAACTTTTCTTTGACTAAAAAAAAAGACACGAACCATGTGTAATGTATCATCAGTGTGAGTTCAACATGACAAATTCGTTTATTAAATAAATTGATTTGCATTTAGAGTCTTCAAAAAGAGTAGTCCCAATTCCAAAGTATGTTCCGAATAATAAAATGTTCGTTCGAAAACGAAGAAAATTGATTTGATTAGATAACATGTTATCTTGGAAAACGAGATTTTATCGATTATATGGATCATATCGATCCTATTGGTAAAGAGGAAAAAAATCTCGTTTTTTTTTCGATCAATTTCTATTGATTTAGATGGCGTTGTTCTAATCGATCCCGAATATGTCAAAGATCGGAAAGTCTACGCATCGATTCTAGCAGGTAAACAATAGCAAAAACAAAACAGAAAACTAATCAAATGTTTGTCTGCTGAATAGCATTTCGATATGGTCGAGAAGATCTCGATGTACTTGGTTTAACCTTTCGAAAAGATTTATTTTGTTCAAGTCAACAGATTTTTCCACCGATTGATGATCAAAAAAAGCCGTTAACTCATTTACAACAACGTCTCTTGAGAAAATTAGGACCAAATGCATATCCATTCTATTTCGAAGTATTTTTCTTAAAAACATCCGAGGAAAAACAAACACAAAACAACGTGATTTTATATAAATAGATTCCTTGTCATGCTCCAGCATCAGTCACTTTACAACCAGCTCCTGGTGATACAGGAAAACCATGTGGAGTTGATTATGAACTTAAAACTTACGTCGCTGAAACCAACGATGATAAATCACATAAGAGAAGTTCCGTACGTTTAGCCATTCGAAAATTAACATATGCACCCAAAGTTCCTGCAGCACAACCTGTTGTCGAAGCACATAAAGAATTTCTCATGTCACCGGCACCACTTCATTTAGAATGTACACTTGATAAAGAAGTAGACTTTTCACAGGTTTTAGATTTCGATTTCTATGCGTTTATTCGATTTAGATGTATTATCATGGCGAATCGATCAATGTTAATGTTGTCATTACGAATAATTCAAATAAAACTTTGAGAAAAATTCGAATTTCAGGTAAGATTCGATTGATTGATTTGAAATTCGGATAGATTTCAACAGAAAAAAGCGTGTCTAGTTGTTCAAAATGCAGAAATCTGTTTATACAGTTCAACACAGTATAAATGTGATGTAGCTGCGCTTGAATCGAGGTAAATTCGATGTACCATCAATTCATCAGTTTTGTTCGTCTCAATGTTGTTGTTGTTGTTGTTGTTTCTTTGATGATTTTGCTTTTTATGTTGTTCATCTAGTTAAACAATATGCAGAAATTTGTTTATTTACAAAAGCAAATTACAAATGTACAGTTGCACAATTAGATACAGAGTACGAGCTTTTCGTTTTGTTGCTGTGAAATTCTTTGGAAATGAAAAACAAAATATTCATTTGATGATTTGTTTGTAGCGAAGGTTTTCCGTTGAATCCATGTTCGAATTTAACAAAAGTCTATGCGTTGACACCACTTTTGGCGAATAATAAAGATAAACGAGGTTTAGCGTTGGATGGCAAATTAAAACATGAAGATACAAATTTAGCTTCATCCACAATGTAAATTTAGTTTATTTTCAAAAGAAATTTTTGTTTTCTATGAATTTCAATTAGAATTGGTCCGAATACACAAAAGGAAAATCTCGGAATTATCGTTCAATATAAAGTCAAAGTTAAAATTATTGTTGCAATGGGAGGGTAAGCCGAATTCGAATGAAAAAATCAAATAGAATAAAAAAAAATTGAATTTGAAATCTAGAGATTTAGCCGTTGAATTACCATTTACATTAACTCATCCGAAACCGCCGCCAACTCCTTCGCCATCGAGACAATTCGATGAACAATCAGCAACTGACGTTCCTATTGATCATAATTTAATTCAATTGGACGCAAAGTTTGTTTGATTTCAATGAATTAACAAATATGAAATCGAATTATTTGTTTTAGTTTCGATGGCGTTGGTCATGATGATGATTTTATTTTCGAAGAATTCGCTCGTATTCGTCTTAAAGGGGAAGAAACTGGTCCCGACGATACCGAAGCTTAATCTTCTAACTTATTTTGTTTGTCATTGTACAGAGATATTGTTGTTTGATGTATTTTACGATTTTCTTTGTCAGTATCGAATAACGCATTTATTTCATCTGTCAACATTAAATTGACGAATGACAATTGTTATTCGAACAAATAAAATAAATAAATCAAGGAAAAATATTAATTAATTTAAGATAATATATTCTATTGATTGCATGAGCAGAAATATTTCTTATTCACCATTGATTCTTGCGACTAGTTAATGATCTTTCATCTATATATATAAAGAAGAATGTCTGTCTGTGTGTGTGTGCGTGTATGTTCGCTATGCATTTGAAAACGGTATGACCAAATGCAATGAAACTGACCAATAGGATTGCGTCATCAGGAAAATTGCAGCTGGTACGGTAGCGAAGGCGGCCAAAGGCCGTCTGAGCGCTCATATGCAACAATTCAAGTGCTCTCTCTATTCATATATATATTTTTTTAATTAACTAGCGGACGTGTCAGCGACAAATCAAGATAGTTCGGCAGCGTCTATCTTGAAAAATTTCATTAATAAATTCAATCGTGTAACAAACAGGTTTAGAGTAAAAAATCGTACTACGATGAAGTTTTTTTCTTAAATAAAAAAGCGACAGTTCACGAAAAAGGGAACCATTCGAAAAACGTTGTTATCCGAAAGAATTTATTAATCAAATTTTTCAAGATAGACACTACTCAAATATCTTGATTTGTAGCTGGTAGGTTCGCTAGTTACAAATATTATACATGCAAAAAAATTCATTACGCCGATTCGTTCGAATAAACAAAAGAAACCATAAAAAGCTGAAATTGAGATTTTCTTTTCATTATATACTTTTCGATTATTGATTAAGTCTGAATAATCGACGAAAGTAAATATGAGAGTGAAACGATCTCAACATCATCATCGTGTAAGTCGAACTAAACAATATCTTTCATAAATTTGTTCATTTTATAGAAACATTTCGCCAATATTATTCATATTCGAACGAAATCATCGAATGTGCCATCAGCAAGCGTCGAGCATAGCCAAAAAAGTCAAATAATAAGAAACACTCCTCAATCTCAGCGAATTGAAACAGAAACTGATCATCATCAAGTACAAAATATAAAGCAAACGAAGAAGAAGAAGACAGCAGCAGCACATAAAATGTAATTTATTGTTTGATAACATTATTAAAATGTGTAATTTCTTATGCATAGATATTCACGACAACGTAAAATCATCTATGTGTTTCTAATCATCGTTGTCCTTCTATTGATCATTACACTCATTCTTATTCCATTTTTAAATCGAAAAAAACAGAGTGAGATTATTTTCCTTCGATGGAATCGAGAAGGTCTAACAATTGCTGGAACAACCAATGTTTCAGGCAAAACATCAAGTCTTCTGAATTATCCTTATGATTTGGCATTAGATTGGTCATATTCATTGTATGTTACGGATCGATACAATAATCGAGTTCAAAGATTTTTAAGAGGAAGTTTAAATGCGACAACAGTTGCTGGACGAGCCAATGGAACTTCTGGCTCATCGGCAGATGCTCTTAATGCACCAATTTCCGTTCTAGCCGATGATGATGGCAATGTTTATGTTTCAGATTTATCAAATAATCGTATCATGTTCTGGAAAAACAATGCGACAAACGGCAGTATAGTTGCTGGAAATGGTAATTAAATATCTTCTCTGTTTTCATTTATGTTTTTTTTTGTTTAAAGGCACTAGTGGTATTACGCACAATCAGTTAAATCTTCCTCATGGTCTAGCACGTGATTTAAATACGAATACACTTTTTATAGCCGATTATTTGAATAGTCGAATAATGATGTATCGGAAAAATACCTCAACAGGAATTCTCGTCGGTGGAAATCTTACAACTGGAATAAGTGAAACTCAATTATTTTATCCTCAAGGAATATTTTATGATCAATTCACTAATAGCATTCTCATTGCTAATACCGATGCAAAAAATGTTGTTCGATGGACATTGAATGCAAGTCAATGGTCGATTGTTGCTGGTAATAGTAGTGGATTCAGTGGAAATTCCTCATCGTTACTCAATGATCCGACTGATGTTATGTTGGATCCAATGAATAATATGTATATTGTTGATCGATTAAATCAACGAATTCAATTTTTTGTCGCTGGTCAAACGAGTGCTACAACAATTATTGGTGTTAATGGACAAAATGGTGCCAATGCACAATTATTGAATCTTCCCAGTTCAGTTGCTCTTGATAATCAACTTAATTTATATGTTTCAGATGCAAAGAATCATCGTATTCAGAAATTTTTACGTTATTAAATATTTGATCAAGAACTTTTTATGATTTCTTTTTATCTCGATGTTGAAAACATGAGACATTCGAATTAATATTATTACATATTCAAACAATTGAAAACTTATAAATTTTCTGTTACGGGGGAAAAAGTCGCTATAACCAATAACTAGTGATATGATCAACATGAGTACTTATAATATCACAATGCACCAGCCTATGCGATTTCCTCAATTTCTCACTCAACTCTCGATCGACCGTGTACTGATATAAAACCAAGAGCACATCAGTATCAACATGTTCCTTCACAACTTTCAGCTTTAATAAAAAGTTGTCAGTAGTCAATCGATGAAGTTTCCATATTTGATATTTTGTATGAAATCTCGACTATCGAGCAAAACGTTTCAATGTTCTGACGTAAAACAATATGATTCTGTCTATACTTCCAAAAAATTCTATTTATTTAAACTGAAAACTAAAGCTGTATACGAAATATATTTTCTGAATCTTGAGTTGAATATCGATCGACATCGACATCTTTAATTTCTATTTGATCAACTAAATTCGATTTCTCAACCTTTGGTTCATAACGACCAAAACGATTCTCGTTTTTCGCTGGTCCCCATTCATCATCTGGTTGTCGTGCATATGTTAGCATTCGTAGATAATGTGGTATTGGTTCAGAAGTAACCTTTTTACATATCAAAACATGGAGAATAACAAAGAAAAGAATGAAAATGAAATATCTACTTGATAGAAAGGACCACCAGTAATTCTCCATGCTTTAATAAATTCATAGATCATAACACCTGGAATAAAAATAAGCGACGAACAAACCATTAACCAACCAAGAACATTAGCAAATGCTGGATAAACATAATTGCCTTCAGTTGGTGTTCGAAAACGAAAGAGTGATGAAAAGAAAACAACCTGCATTTCAAAAATACGAATTCTATTTCTATTTTGAAAAATGGTTTGTTTTTACTAAAGTAATTATTGGACCAGTTATACACCAAGTTACAAACCAAAATGGTTCTAATGGTCGTTTACCTAACATCATTCGAATATCTTCCATAAAGTTATTAAATCCTAAAACAAATCAATTCAATAAATTTAACCGAAAATCAATTTTGTTAACCATAGATATAACCAATCAAGATGAATTCTATAAATGCACATAGAAATACCGAGAGATTCGCTGCATATTCATTCATCAATGTCTTATAAGAACAAATCAAATTAACTTTCCTTTTTCTACACAAATCACATTTTACACATACAAAGATATAGATTCCACCCTTTCGAAAACGAACAAACAAATTCAAATTAGAAAATTGACCTTTTCTCAAAGAAATGTCTTACTGGTGCACAGATTGGTAATGCTAATAGAAAACAAACAACACAATAACCTATGGTAACATACATTTTATGTCGACGTAAACTTTTAAATGTATCAAGTAAACCAGAAATAATCACATCAGCAAAAGCAAACTAAATATCGAACATGAAAACAAAGAATACTTCTTCTTCTTTTTCTTTTGTAAGCAGTATACTTGTGAGTCTAGTCCAAGAGTTAGAAGCATAAAAAAGAAAATAACTGCCCAAAATGGTCCACCTGGCATTATTGATAATGCTTGAGGATAGGCAACAAACGCAAGACCAGGACCACCTTTTGCGACTTGTTCAATCGGTAAACCAGTTTTCAATGACATATAACCAAGAATTGAGAATATTGCAAAACCAGCAAATACCTTATTACAATCACTGAGTTTTTAATTTTTTTTTGAAAAATTCGACTTACCGAAGTAAAACAATCGCATGCAGTTACAAACACGCAATCTCTATGAAAAGATTCAATCAAAACAAGACAACAAATCGTCGAGAAACTCACCTAAGATAATTTGCATTAAATTTATTAAAACTGGCATAACCGAGAAGAGGACCAAACGCAACAGAAAGAGAAAATGTTACTTGAGAAGCAGCAGCAATCCAAACCTTTAAAAACACAAAAAATACAAAGCAAATTATTATTTTTTCTTTAAAATCAACGAACATCAAATTCACGAATTTTTGCCCAATTCGGTTTCAGATAAAATTTAATACCATTTGCAGCACCTAAATTCTCATTTCATCTCCATGTGATATGCATCCAATCCTACCTGGTAAAGTCACACCACGAATAATCAATGCAAAAATAACCACATAAGGAAACAAAGCAGTAAAATAGACAACCTATTTCATTGTGAAAACAAAATGAAATTCTTTTTCGAATTGATCTGTTTACTTTGCCTGATGATTTAATTCCTTGAATGATACAACAACAGACCATAATCCAAGCTAATAATAAACATAATGTTAGAGTCCAATGTGGTGAACCTAAATTTTCTAATGAATCACTTCGACGTAAAACATAATTACTAAAATCATTCAATTTGAACATTTTACAAATACAAATTATCGATCATTTTTACTCAAAATATTCTTCAGGTGGAAGAGCTGGTATTGTACAATTATCATAATGATTTGTGCCACTACAGAAAAATGTCGAATTAGTTATGCTAATTGTTTCTAATAAAAGAAAAATTGACTATTGAAATTCAAAATCGAATAGTTATGTACCTGGATTTGCACATCGTTCGGTATTCCACCAATTTCCACAATCACTCCATTGAAGTTTACGTCGAAATGAAGCAAAGAAATAGAAAAGAACCCAAGCTATAATTATATTATAATAAATTGAAACTAAAAACGAATTTATTGCCGTTGCCCAACCAAGTCCTATTCAAATTCAATTCGTGTATTCAAAACAAATTTCTGTTGTTGTTTTTTTCACCTTTAAACATTCGAGACATTTTAAAAGCCGCTGCTGAACCACTACTTGTAAATTGACCAAGTGACATTTCAAGAAAGAAAAGCGGTGTACCAATTAAAAAATAGATGCAAAAATATGGAATAATAAAAGCACCTAATATTGATACTCTCTTCTTTTTTTTCAAAACAAAATTCTATTTACCTCCACCGTTTTTGAATGCTAAAGAAAGAGACAATTAGAAATGTAATCGAGAGATAATCACCTACCGATATACGGATATCTCCATACATTGCCAAGACCTTAAATTTTGAAAATAAATTGAAAGATTCTTAGAAAAGATCTTTACCAATCGAACATCCGATTAACGACAAAAAGAATTCAATAGGTCGATCCCATTCTTCTCGATTTTCTTCTTCTCCTTCTTTTTTCTTATCCTAAATATTTCAAAACGAAAAATAGTTAATCCATCGATGAATTTGAATTATACTTCAATAGAAATTTGCGAATTTTGTCTCTGTTTTGTATCCTCCATAATCAACAAGTGCAAAACACAAATTTGATCCTATTTTATATTATATGTTGATCTTCTAATAAAGATCAATCTCAATTTCTTTTTCTAACAAGGTCAACCTGTTATTTAAGAATATCTTGATAACATTTATTTTCAAACAGCAACTGATTAATAAAACAAATCAATTGAGTAGTTTGGATTTATTGTTTTCAAGAGAATTTTGATGTTCACTTCTTAGACTAGATGCTTTATTAAATAAATAACGTTTTATCTTTACAAATTGGTTTTGTTCATCAAGGCAAATGAATTATTCAACAACAATAACAAAAAAAAGAAAAAAGAAAGAAGAAGAAAAGTTTTCAAAATATGACAAATAGAGAGATTTATAGAAATGAAATAGAAACAAAAACTAACTTGAGATTTTATAGAAAAATATAGGTAAATCAAATCGGCAAAATTCGAAACACATAGACTTTGAATAGAAAAAAAAAGAAGATTTTTGTTATTTTTAAATTGTGATTGTGAATTCAATGGGATAAGGACCAAAAAATGGTTCATCAAGTTCCGTCAAAATAACAAAAGTTCGTCGTGTTGGTGCTGGTTCATTTACAGTTAAATCAACTGACGGAAATGGATATTCATCACTCACGACAGCTGGCAATGCTTCTCGACATTCAGTTTCTTTTTCAATTGAACAAACTTCTGGTTCACATGTTATCTCGTCTAATTTAATATCATTGTTGATTATTATCGATGAATTTGTTCCTTCAACAAATTGATCATCACTATTTAACAAAAAATATTCATTTGAAATCAGTTTTTTGTAAAAAATTTACAGTTGATGATAATGTTCAATTAATTCACGAAAAACTTTATTATCTAAATAAACCAAAAAGGTCCTTTGAAAATTTGTTTAAAAAAGAGAAACGAACGAATAGGATCATTTGAATGATCTTGAATTCCACCCGTTGTAATACAAGTTGCGCAAACACATTTAATCGGTGCACGACGAATACGTGATGATCGTCGAAGTGGAATATTACTTTTTGAATTTGTACTAAAAACAACAAACTATTCGATTGAGAAAGAAAAAGAATTTGTTTTCATTGAACCTGATTTCATCGGATCGTGGCGTAATTGAATATTTTAAATACGATAAAAAATCTTGGAGAAAACTTCGACTGTATTTATTTTGAGAATTTAATGGTTCATTGCAACGTTTCATTGATTCGAAATCATTTTCTTAATGAACAATGAGAAGAAAACGAGTTTTTTTTACAAAAATGAATTTACCATCATTGAAATTCGAAGTTGAAATGTCTTGTTCGCGAAGAAATTTTCGAACAAATGAAACTTTTGATTGTTCAGCCATGTTCGTCCATAAATGTTCGATTAATTGAGAAGCTATCGAACGATGTTTGAAATAAACACGAATTTGACAAAAATATTCTCTAAATAATCTCGATTTGACTTCGAAAAACAACAATCGAATTCAAATCGATTTACTTGTAAAAAAGATCGAACGCTCGTTCATCCGACGATTTCTCCGTGTCAACAAATGCCGAATCTTTTAAATGAGCAAAAAAACACGATTAACAAAAGTAAAAGACGAAGAAAAACCTTCTGAAGGTTCACGACAGAACTTTTTACTAAATCGTCCATTGGTTTTCAAAGCTGAACTTTGATTTTCATTGTCCGGACGAACACGTTTTAATGGATATCGACGAGACATTTGATTTTGATGTTTACTAGTCATTGACTTTACGAGTTAAGAAACAATTTATTTCTCTTTTTCTGTTTTTCTCGTCACATGTCCGTTCGTTCGTTCGTTGGTCGACCTCGATCGTTCTTTGCTAACGTGTAAAGAGAAAAACAATTCTTTGTGCAAAGATTTCAAGTTTAATGAAAAATGGAATTAAGTTACAGTGAGAAAACTTTTTCTGTTTGTTTGTAATGATGATTCAGCATGAACTCGATGTCGATTCGGACAAATAAAATACTTGAGTTCCTTTCGAAACACTTTGCCAGTTAAAGTAAACAAATAAAACGATGTTGATGATGTCATCAACGCAAGTAAAACGACGAATGTTGCAAAGAAACTTTCAATCATTCGTTGTTCATCTGTTTTCGCATAACTCAATGTCATTTGCGTGTAAATCTTTTGTACTGATATTGGCATCGAGAGAATCGAAATGCAAAGAACTTGAATGAGTAACATCATCGTCAATTGACGATCTTTGGCGTTGGTTGCTCGACGAAGATGTTCGCCGCCACGAACATTTCGAATTGTTAACCAACCGAATAAAAGCATCAACAACGGTGGAAATAGACTGTACGTGACAAGTAAATTGAAATTATTGAATGTATTGCAAAGTGGTGACGATGGATAACAATTAGCTGATTGAATATTTCCATCGAAACAGAAATTCATTTGAAAATAAACGCCTATGACCAATATTGAAATGACGACAACGGTTCGTCGTGCGATTTTAACTTGACTAAATGATCGCATTCGAACAGTCGATGAACTCGATGCATATCGATCTGCACATGCACCAACAATAAACCAAGTTGAACCAGCTAAACCGATGTACGTGAGAAAGGTTTTCGTTTTGCAGTAGAGAGCCATTTGTGAGGGCGGTGGATCGATTGCAAAACTGCTCAATACGCGTGTCACACATCCGAATAGAATCGAAAAGAAATTAGCCAAACTCGATGCAAGAAAATAGGTCGAACACGAATTTCGTCGAAGAGAAGGTCGAGTGAAAATAATACAATTGAGAATATTCCCGAATATTCCCGTGATTATTGTGATCAGAGGAAGATAACGAAGAAATTCAGATTGAAGATATACCAAGGTTGTTATTGTTGCACTCATTTCTCGTAAAAAACAACTTAATCAACTTTAGTTTTACCGACGACTTATAAGGACTTAATTTTATTTTTGTTCCAATCATCGTCAATATCCTGTGGAGAGAAAATTCAATCTATAGAAAATTAAAGTATCATTCTTTTGCATAAGTGTAGATTAATTACAGATACACAAATAACGTTCCCGAATGACGATGAATTTAGTAATTTTCACTGAAATTTTATTTTTATGAATAAACATTAATAAACGTAGATCGTATCTCAACGATTTTTCTTGATTGAGTGACAAGAGAGAAAAAACGAAAGGATGCAGATCGACACTTGACTCAAATAGTATTTTTTTTTTGTTTAGCACCATGGATACGACGGGTCATGCTCTCAAAAGTACGTTTATTTCTGTTCGTCATTACCCTTGAACAATTAAGTATCGAAGGATAAACTTTTGTTGCTACGAATGTACGAAACATAATGTATGTCAATGTTTGTGTTTCATATATCTTGGAGATTTTTAATCGATCGAAGACCTTGTAGAATTCTCAGCATGACAGCAAGTCAAATGAAATGTAAATATAACTCTATTATGAAACACGAAAGAAAGAATAGCTTCATCGTTTGACAAAGTAATCATAACCAGATTCGTATTCTTCAAATATTTATATAGTTTTATGTTTTATTCAAAGCCAATAAGAAGGGAATCAGTTAAAATTCTTCTTCTTTTTTCTTTTTGTTTGTTCAAACGTTGTTTTCTACACCTTTTTTATATCAAGTTTAAAATAACATTTCTTCATTTTTATTGCGTTCTAATGAATTCTTTAGAAAATAAATTCTATTTCAAATGATAAATTGTGCTAGTTCATTAGCTGTTCATGAAATGTGTCATTCCTTTTATTTCTGTTTCTTTGGAAACGACCAATAACTAAAAATATCTATAATATATAATAATAAAAAAAAAAACTTCTCAAGGTCGATTAAACGGTGCCAATACTTTCTCTCTTTTCTTTCATTTTCTTTTCTTTAATGATGAATCGTAAGCAAAAGTGCTTAGCTACAGTCGTAGTCGTAATGTCTCTTTTTTTTCCTCTTGCATAAAAAAAGAAATGCATTGCATATGTATAGAACAAGTAAAAGAATGAGAATAAAAGAAAAAAAGAATTTGACGAATACAAACTGATAATAATCTCTCTCTCTCTCGGTGAATTTCAACAATCGAACGAACGAATCTCATGAACCACACCCTCGCATTGATTCTATTTGTTTGCACTTGATGGTAACATGGTTACGATTGAGATCGAACCATATACTCTTATGTTGAATTATGTTTTTTGTTGCTACGTAAAATGTTTGGTAAAAATAAGCGTAACTCTGTTGTCAACGACTATTTTTGGCAACGTAAAATCGTTCTCTCTCTCTCTCTCTCTCTCTTGTTCTCTCCTGAGGACCGGTGTATAAAAGGAGAAGAAACAACGGCATAGAACAGCACATAGATTTGCATAACTAGAATTGTTATAACGTCAAATAACTCTGGTAAGTGACAAAGAAAGAAAGAAGGAAATGATTGAATAGGTTTCATTTTGTCTTAGTTCAATAAATTGAAATGGCCTCAGACGGAGATTCCTCGCGAGCAAGATATGACCGATTCGTTGAATTCGAACGATTGATGCACGTTTATCCATCGGGTGCAGTTTCGCCATCAAATCCTACACCACTTGGTTTCTGTGCCTTTGCTTTGACATTATTCGTTTATTCATTCATTATTTGTGGTGCCACTGTTCCAATTGGTACTTCTGCCGGTCCAGCCATGGGTCTTGCACTTTTTTATGGTGGTCTCATTCAATTGATTGCTGGTTTACTTGAATTCCGTTCAGGAAATAACTTTTACGCGCTTACATTCTGCTCATATGGTGGATACTGGTTTTCACTTGCTGCTCTCTATGTTTCTGGTTCATTTCAATTTACTAGTGGTATAGATACGAGTGTTGTAAGCAAAAGTCTTGGTGTGTTTTATCTCGGCTGGACAATCTTTACTTTGGCCATGTTAATCTCATCAGTTCGTTCAAATGTTGTTTTAATTGCATTCTTCTTCTTCTTGATGTTAACATACATTTTATTAACAGCAAGTTACTTTCTTGTTTATCATCAAGATCTTGCTCGTGCGGGTGGAGCTATTGGCATTTTCACCTCGATTATTGCTTGGTTCTTAGGCTTTGCAAGTTTACTTCGTAAAGGTGACAATTCATACTTCAATTTACCAAACTATAGTTTAGCACCAAAAACCAATGCTGCAGTTGATGCTCCAGTTTCAAAACACAAACCATAAGACAAAAAAAACAATTTCAATTTTAAACTGATTTTTATTGAACTGATATCCCTTTTTCTTTCTTTTTGATTTTACTAATTCTTTGACAATCTCTTCTATGTCTAAACCTGCGTTTTAGTTCACTCAATAAAAATGTCGTTTTAACTGAATGAAATTCTTTTGCAATTCTACGCCGAAATGTTTGTTTTACTCGTTGACAGAAAACAACAAAGTTTACTTTTGAATACAAAAATGTACGCTCAAACATGTGCTGTGCATCGTGATACTTTACTTTTACCTTTTAATTTCATTTTCAAACAAGAATCATTCGATTTCTCTTAACAACGAGCTTCTCGAAAATGAACTCAAATTCAAATGGAATTTGTAACTGTAAAATTCATCGATTGTTTGACCTTGAATAAGAAAAGGCAAACAATGCAGTTAAAAGAGTTTTTCTATTCTCTCTTTTTATTACCAAAAATATATTTGAATTCGTTGAAACGAATAAGAATAGCCCGTGTTTTATAATATATCGATATATTTATTAGTTATATGCAAATAAAGTGAACTAATAATCACGAATAAATATGTTTCAGAAATCGACAATGAAGAAGAAAAGAAAAGAAAAGAAAGAAGGGAAAATACTACGTATGAAAAGAGATTAGAAAATACAACAAAAAAAATACGAGAAATATGTTCAATTGTTATTTACAATCAAATTATAAAGATGTTCGATGAATATACATTTCAGATTCTTGTCGTTCGAATTTAACCGTAAGTTGACTCGTCACTATATGCAACATACAAGAATTTATCTTCATCAGCCTAAAACAAAAACAAAAATTTGAAATTACAATTGATTCTGTAGAAAAAAAGTCTTACATGTTCCTGATAAAGAGCTCCCATAGTCATTGATGTATTTGGTATGACCTATTTCAATTTAAACAAGATTTTAATTCGAAATTAGACGAAGAAGGAGAAGAAAAGTACGAACATTATTGACAAAGAAGAAAAGAGCATCTTCAGGTCTAAGTTGAATTCGTTTTCGAATCAAGAAATAGAATTGTCCAACCTAAAACAACGAAAGAAAATCGATGAATTTGTTGAATTGAAAAGCAAACGAACATACCGTGAGATCGTTCGGAACTAAATATTTCTTCGAAGGCAGATCTCCAATACGAGAATTCGGTGCTCGTTCAACGATAACTGCGCATCGTTCCGGATATTCTCGACGAATCCGTTCACCTTCAGCTCGTCGATTTTCATAGGGATTATTGACTTTAAATTCCCAACGCATATTTGTCTAATTAAATCTAGAAAAAAAACAAAATCAAAGAGCAACGCAATAGAATCATGCGGAATAAATAAGTAAACGTATTGATTTGTTTTGAATGATGTCTAACTAAAGAAAAGCACATGACACATCGCCTGACACGTTTATGCATTTGCAAGACTTTTCATTGGCTGAGTTGATCGCCAATTGAAAATAACTCAACGATGATGTTTATTTGTCCTTCGCTTCGTCTGATCGATTGATGACATCTGAATTTGTTAGTTCGTTCCCGCCTTCTCCCTCGTTTTTTTTTCTTCTGACGTTTTTTTTTTCGTTTCTGTAAAACTATCATCAAGAGAAAGTTGTAGGCGAATTCAACGAATCGATTTCTCATTTAACAATCATAATCGAACGATTTTAACTGAATCATTTCAAATCAATTTTGACTCTCGTCTAACTGATTTGCGTCGAAAATAATCTATCGAAATGCAAAATATAATTTTTTTTCGTTATTCGATGTCCTTAAAGATCGGTTGAAGAAGCTCCTTGACGCGTAGATGCGTGTGTATGTTTATGAGTCCTTCGAGATTAAAGAGAAAAGAATCTGTGTAATTGTGTCAAATAGAAACAGAAGGCATAACTTGTCTACAATAGTCTAACGTGAAAACATTTTTTTCTTATCAATCGAATTCATTTTTCAGATAAAAAGAAGCGTAGAAAAACAATTTGCAATCTGTGTGCAATTGAAGATAAGATTCTATGAACAAGATCGAAAAAGGTAATTAAATAGGAACGAGCTGGTAGAAGAGACATCTTTGATATTGTCTAAGAGAAGATGAATGGTTAGGCCAATGTATACAAACTGCGGGGGTTTGTTTTCTTAGTGCAAAGAAAGAAAAACGATTGACGTACAAATAAATCATTTGATTCTCTAGGAAATCTTAATCAATGACGGACTTTTACGAAATACTTGAAGTGGAGAAAACAGCCACAGATGATCAAATCAAAAAAGCGTAAGTTCAAACATTCGATTTATCATTTTATTCACTTGTTTTCTTCGTTTAGATATCGTCGATTAGCATTAAAAGTAAACAGATTTTTGTAAATACGAAAAAACGAATTGTTGTTTTTCCGTTTGAACTTTTCAGTGGCATCCAGATAAGAATCTTTCAAATAAAAGTCAGGCGGAAGAGAAATTTAAATTAATATCTGAAGCTTATGAAGTTTTGTCGGATAGTAAATAGAAAAAGAAAAAAAATCGAATTTTGATTTTGTAAAATCGATTTTTGCAGAGGATAAACGTCGAAAATATGATCAATTAGGTCGAGCTGGTCTATCCAATGGTCATGGCCATTCGAATTATTCGTCACACAATGGTTACGCGAGATTCTCCGAAGATTTTCTCAATCGACAATTTCATTTTCATAATCCATTTGATATTTTCGAGCAATTTATGTCACATTTCGGAATGGACGATGATTTCGGTAACGTTTTTCTTCGTTTTTCAGAGAGAAAAAAGCCCCAAAATTTAGATCGTTGGTCACGTCGTGTCATTCATATTGGTGAGAAAGCATCACCAATTCGCTCGTTTTCCTCCGAATTTCCCTTTTGAGAATGAGATTTTTGCATGAAGAAAACATTTTCTCTTCATCGAAATCGAAAACATTTTCGCTTTGCTTTAGGTTTCGGTTTGAATCCATTCGAAGATCTGCTAAGTCGTCATCATAATTTCGGCAGTCGAAATAGTTCTTCGTCGTCAAGTCGTCGCGATCCCCACCGTCAACAAATGGCCTTACTTGGCAACATGTTTCCGATGAGAATGTCCTTGTTCGGTCATGATCCATTCTTTCATGATTTCGATCAACATCACAATGGAATGGTTTCGTCTGTTAATATTTCCTTTGGGTTCGAATTCACACATCTCTTTGTTTATTTGTTTGATTTCGATGTTTTTAGTAGTGGAAATTCTCGGCCCGTGTCCAAAAAAACGACGAAATCTACGAAAATTATCAACGGTCGACGTGTGGTCACGACAAGGTGAACCGTCTTTTCGGATTAGTTTCGTTGAAATGACGTTGATTTATTTCGTTTAGAGTTGAAGAAAACGGTCAAACAACAGAAACTATCGAAGAAGATGGAAAATTAACTTCGAGAAAAGTCAACGGAGTTCTTCAATCAATAAAATAATCAAGCTTTTCGTTTGTCAATATGTTACGTCTCTTTCTGAAACAATAAAGAAAAATCTCTTTCGAATTTTGTCGTCTCATCGATAGAAATCTTCACAACTCTCTCTTTCTCTTTCTCTTTTTTTCTCTTTCTTTTTTAACGCATCGAAATACTTTTTTTTGTTCTTTTCTTTCTTTTTGTCTCATTAGAATCAAATAATTTAACAAAGAAGAGTTCGATTTCGAAATAAATAATCCTCAATTGTATAATTGAATAGATTCAAATCGAATCGATAGAATTTCTTGAGAAAACAAATCAA
>ERZ778027.1880-NODE-1880-length-30744-cov-11.698035_pt1 | contig 30744 bp, 29 predicted proteins | sample MGYA00375757_ERZ778027 | MGnify/ENA primary metagenome ERZ778027 (study PRJEB29350, sample SAMN05389817) | bioreactor metagenome | isolation source: Ammonium sulfate bioreactor | place: South Africa: University of Cape Town | collected 2014-02-18 ...
TAAGATATTATATGACAATGACGAAGGTATGTTAGAATAGAATTAACATGCATCCAATATGTTATAGCTTCTCCCATAACTGGCCTGAATTCGATTGAAGCCTCTTGAGTTTGACGACATGTTTTGTTGTTATATATTCGTAATGTTGCATTTGGATATCCAAAATCTCCACAAAGATTTTCATCGTAACAAATATAATCAGGCGCTCGAAAAAACCGATAATCATCACTCGCTGCAATGAAACCAACATAAACATGTCCGAAAGCAAGTGGTAAATCTGTAGTAAAGATTATTTCTGGACATGTTTCTTTGACAAATGGTTTACATCTATCTTCTTCACATATATCTCTGCACGTTGTGTTAGGACTGTTTTCTATAAAAAATGTACAATAAAATGCCATTGAACAAACGTTTGATAAAGTTTTCGACATAGCATTGATTGTGAATTCAGTAACAAAAAACTGACGCAGAGAATCACATGAACTTGTCATAAATGGATTCTCTATAAATATTCGACGATATTCTGGACATCTAATATCATTCTTATACGATATCGGTAAATTAAAATAATCATTTGGAACTAGAATTCGTTCTATTTGATCGAGACATTCGAATAATCGGTTTTGATTGCCAATAAAGAATTGTTTGGATATACATTGTCCATCCGAACATCGATATTCATCTTCTTTACATTCATTTATTACTATTGGCCAACAGAATTTTTCATCAATTTGATCATTTATACAATTGATATATCCATCACAAATCTCTGTCCAATCGAGACAAATAGATGGTGAACCTCGATCACATTTTAAATGCTCATAACATGTGAGCGATGATAGAACATAGTTTTCTCGATAGAATTCAAAAATAATTTCACTTAATGTTAAATTATCCGATGGTGTATAGATAAATTCATATTGACATTGCGGACCGAATCTTGGTTTTGAACAATTATAAAAAGTGTCCATTGACATTGGTGTCAGATAATCTTCGATAAGATCAATCGATGCCGACCATCGATATAGTTGTTCACTTGTGATACCTTTCTTTCGAAGATCATCAAATGTAAATTTTGAATCAATCGTATTCGATTGATTATTCCATTTCGATAATGATTCCGTTAAACAAAGAGAGAGAATTTCTTGAAAATTTACATCGATAATTTTCGGAACTGGAACTCGAAGGCAATGATATTCGTAATCGAAACGATCAGTTAGATGAAAATTAATTTGAGGAAAAGCTTTTGTAAAAGATAAAATTACAAAGAAATAGAACAGATTTCTCATTTTTAAGGTTAAATGTGATTTTCTCTGCCATTTTATTCATCAGTGATAGGTCGAATAAATAACTACATATGTTATAATTTTATTTGAAATATTAGCGGCATATTTTCTGAGATAAGAACTGATATGAAAGAAAAAGAGATTAAAAGTTCAGAAGAACGTTTACCCCACGTAAAAATTAAAAAAAGAACATTTAACAGGAAATCACGCATTAATCAATGATTTAACGATTTCACATAAAAAAAGATTTCAAAAGATTTGTTCTCAAATCTTACTTACACGCGTGAAAACGTGTTTTTGGAAATTATATGTAAATGATTTAAAATGTATTTTCGTCTATCATTGAGTCTGATAAATAAGTAATTTCGAAACTTCTCATAATATACTTTTCCTTTATCTCATAGAGAGTGCTCGATTTTGAAATAGTTAGATGTATCATACAATCAGATAGGATCGAAACGTAATTACATTGAATTCACAAGATAAAGTAAAGATTTAAATGTTCAGATTTGTGAAACATTGACGTCATATGTCACCTTAGTTTTCTCAATTCTTTCCTTTGTATTATGTACATTATCTTGTATAAGAACTCTTCCTGCTGTGTTTTGTCAGAAAACCTGTTCGTATTTTCCGACATTCAGTTTTCTGGTTTAATTGTTGTGCAACAAATGATTGTACAGTATGCAACTTCCGGGTAATTTCCAATTGACGTGTATAAATAGGACTGTTTCGATGAGATCTATTCATTTCTTAATTAATTCTTGACATGCTGCTTGTATTATTTACAGTAATTATTGATGCGTCGATATTATATTTTTATTTGAAACCATTTATTGACACTATTTTCTATTCTGTTCCAAACGAACCGAACTATATTCATTCTTATGTTCCACTTGTTGGACATGCAATTAAACGTTGGGTTTATTTCTATGATGAACAAGCATATAGAACTCACCCTCTTCCATCTATGGAATGGGTGTTCATCGTCAATGTCTTACCAATGAAGAAATTCAAAAACTCATTCAAAAACAATTGCATCAATATCTCGTACGTGATGAATTAGAGATTTTAAACAAACGAGTATTTGACTCGCTCATACGATCGATGAAATACGATGCAAAATTAATTCACACTAATCCGAATAAAACGGTCGACTTCTTTGATCTCTTCGGTGAATTTATGTTATATGCTAGTTGTGATAGTTTATTTTGACATGTATTTACAACTGAACAACGAAATACTACGCCGAATTTCTATCAATTATTTCAAAAATTTCAAAAAGCATTCAAATTAGGAATTCTTCGTCTACCATTTCGAACGATTTTATTCATTAAAACTAAACAATGAAGAATCAAATTTAATTCGCGAACGAGAACAATTATTTCGTAACGATGAATACAAACATTTATTTACTGAACATGATATTGTTGCATTGCAAGCAGCAATCTTATTGGTATCGGTAACCAATACAGGCCCAATGAGTTGTTGGTCAGTGTTGGATCTATTTCTTCATCCACGAACAAGTTTCCACATCATCAATCTATGATGGGAAAACATTAGCCAAGTTGAAGATATTAGAAAGTTGTATCTACGAATCTATGCGTCGTGTTGCAAATTCTACTTCACAACGATCGAATGTTCTGATGGAACAAAAGTTGGCCTACGCAAAGGTGATACACTCATCTATCCAGCTTGTTTAAAACATCACGATCCAGATTTATTCGGTTCTAATCCATACGCATATCAATATAATCGATTTATTATACAACCTGATCAACCAAAACCACCTTCAACAATGCTTGTATGACCGAACAAGACAAAGATGATTATTCTAAATTTACGAGTAGTAGAGGACCAAAAAAAGGCTGCAAAAGTAAATTCAATATCAAATATTCGTATAAAAATATCGAAATGGAATAATAGAAAAAAAAACGCATGCATATTATCTAATTTTTATTTTTATTGTTTTTTTGTCTAATGAAAAAAAAACAAAAGTTTTAAATTTTCCGTCCAACAGCGGATATTAATGCACGATCGTATTGAATCGAACAAGTTACATCTGACCAAAAACCATTGTTATTTTGATTGTAGAAAGTCGAGAGAATTTGATTCGTTGATGTTGAATGTGTAAGACAATTCAAATCCTCGATAACAACTTCACGAAGATGTTCGAAGAGAGATTTCAATTTTTCACCATTATCAAAATGTGCACCCATGGAATTACCAGATAAATCAAGTGTTCGTAAAGATGGTAACACTTTGATCAGATCAGTTAAATGAATGTAAGATATAAAATGCATATTCAATGATAAATGTGTGAGAAACATCATTTTTGGTAGAGGAAATTGAGTTTCAGTTTGATCTTCTCGACCGTATGTTGTTAAATCAAGATCGATATATCTTAATTTTGGTGTTTGTAGAAGAATACTACTGAGATTGTAGAGTGTTGAATCGATAGTTAAATATTCGATATTTGTCGGTTTTGGATATGTGAAAAAGATAACAGTCGGATATTCGGTATTTTTCGATTCATAAGATATTAAATTTGGTAGATTATTCGATGAAAAAATCATGAGTGTTAAATCATTCATTTCGCCAATTGATTGAATTCGAAGATTTTTTAAAGATTTCAATTTTGAAATAAATTTAACAACGGCAGATTTATCTCGTGTTATACGAACTTGTCGAAGTGTTAATGATTCAAGATACGGAAATTGACAATCTTTTGTCATGAGCATAAACATTCGAATGTGTCGATCGAGAATCAATGTCAATGCTGTGAGATAATTGCCCATAATTATCCAAAGTTTTTGATCGAATTCATCATGATCACGAAGATGTTTCGAATGAAATTTTAACGCAAGACGATAATCAGTTATTAGTCGGTCAAAACGAGAGTTGAGATGAGCAAATGCTTTGAACAGATGATAGGCATCCAAATGTTCGAATATTTGCATGAGAATTTCATTAGTTAGATTTTCAAAATCGGTTCGCATCTTTTTCAACAAACAAAATAAAACAAAGATACGATTGATTCAATATCAATCAAAGACTCTCCTAGCCATTAGAAAAGTAACGATTGACGATGGCGCCAGCAGTGTGCAACAACAAAATTCGAAAAGCAAAAGTTTATCATTTAAATCTTCAAAAAATTCTTCTCCAATAAGTCGGTTTAATGATGATAGGAGCAGTCATCAAGCAAGAAATTTAAATCTTCTACGTTAATAAGAAAATAAATCAGTATAAACTTGAAATTTGATTTTATAATAAAAGTTTTTTTTTTTAAATAAAATATTAATTAGTACATATCCCAAACTGATATCGATTGATCAAAAGTTTTTGATTGGTATTCATAATCATAACCGAATACTTTCGGTCCAACGTATTTCAAAGCTTGTTCGGTTTTCATGGGTTCTGGTGCTGGTAGGACAAGTACCGAAACACGACTGCCATATTTAACCGTTTCAGTAGATAGAGGTTCGCCGGAATCTTGTTCTACAAGTGTAATTAGATCAGGTACACTCGCAAGAATTTCATCAGCATATCGAGCAACTAGATTTTCATTTTGAAAATCGACTGTCAATACTTTTTGCTCTTGTGTTTCGATCGTAACATGACCTCGAGCAAAACCAGTGCTCGTATGACGTTCGACATCGATAACTTTGCCATTCGAAACGAGTATGAAACCGTTTCCTGCCTTAGCAACTGCTTCAATCGTATTTTTTTGGTGACTAAATCTTGCTTGACCTATGAACCACGCTCGAGATAGACTATTATGTATTGTATATTTATGTACTTGTTCGCCTGTCATCGGTGGCATGCATAATCCTCCTCGTAAACCCATTCGAATACATTCCTGTCTCAGTACATCTTCTAATTCACGTGCATTTTTAATTTGTTCATCGGTATATAGAACTGTTCGTCCACGAACATCGCACATACACGTCGGTGTAACATTTTGACCGAGAATGAATGGTAGTTTTTGATCGAGCCGAGGAAATGCTCGTCCCATACTATCACAATCGACGCATGGAATATTTTTTATTGCGCCAACAAGAAGATTTCGCAGTCCATTGGCACCGCCCATCTCACCACTAAATACGGCTGTTATTTGTTTCGAAAGATATCCTTCAATCGTTGTAATTGCAGTTAAACATTCATTTCCACTTGGCAATTGTTCGTGTGACACAGTGGGTGCACCCATAAAACCGATGACAGCTGCTAGATCGTCTGTTGGATGAAGAGCTGAAGGACGGATGACACGCATTTGACATGCATTCGATTTGAGCATTTGAAGACATGAAAGTTTCGTATGGTAAGGTTCGCCACCTCCACCACAGCCGAGTATCCCAACTCCGTAGGCGATGTATTCGATATCAATGGAATCAATGATCCATGCGCCGGTTTCATCGAAAACTGGTTTTTTATTGGCTAAAATGGAATATTTTGGTGGTTTGGAGTTCGTTGGTGATTTGTCTGTAAAATCTGTTAAAGAACACGATTCATCCGATTGAAATGAACGTTTCTTTAATTTAGAAAGATCCAAATCTCCAACCGCTGTCAATAATACTCGATGTTTATATCCACCAGGATAGTACGACAATGGTACTTGTTCAATATCAACCAAACGAATTGTATTTGGATCAGCTCCATTCTGTTCGCACTGCTGTCGAACAATATTTTCCAATCGGTCAAGTTCAAGTTTTCGTTGCATTCCACCATCGACAGATGTTGGATATAAATCAACAATTGATTCAGTCGTTCCACTGACTGCACATAGAGCAGCACCGATAGCATTGCAAACAGCGAAATGTGCTGGACGAATCATTTCATTTGTAACTTCAGTAAATGATTGTGTTGGATTGATGATTATTGATCCACCGCCACAGAAAATAAGAGGAACTGGTTCTTTATTCGTTTTCATTCGGTCAATGCCTAATATGATCGAATTTTTAATATAATGAAGCACTTTTTCAATTAATATTGATGACAATTCAACTTTACAAGTTCCAATCTAAAGACAAAAGAACGATACAATACAAAACAAGATTCATAGAATGAAATAGAATCTACGTACATTCGAAATTAGGCCAGCTGCTAAAGCAACATCTGTATTAGTAATAGTCGAACCACCAAAAGCCAAAGCTTGCGTATCTAATTGATATCCTACACTATCGGGTCCAACACGAATATCATCATCATCATTCTCAGTATGTATAACTGTGCCACCTCCAATAGGTAGAGAGAGAACATCGGGCATACTAACATTTACGCGAATTTCATCAACTAAATAGACTTTCTATTCAAAAAGTTAGAAGTTTGATTTCTCTAAAAAAAACAAACCGCATGTGTCTGTCTTGGTCTACCATTAATAATAACTCCTATATCAGTCGATGTACCACCGATATCAATAACAATTCCATTTTGAATGCCAGTAAGATATGCTGCACCAATCATTGAATTCGTTGAACCACTAGCAAATGTAAATACAGGAAAACGACTGCATTGCTCTAACGATAATAGTGTTCCATTGTTTTGCGTTAGAAATAGTGGTAGCCCATTGGGTAGAGCTTGTTCAAGTGCTTTTACTGTTCGTACAGCCAATGGACGTAAACAAGCGTTCAAAATCGAAACATTCTCTCGTTCTATCAAACCTAGACCGGCAATTTCATGTGAAAGAGTAATAAATGCATTTGATGATTCTTCTCGAATGATTTCTGCAACACGTTGTTCTTGATCTGGTCGCGATGGTGAGAAAACACCACAGATAGCAAATGATTGAATATCGGATGCGAGAGCTTGTCGAACAACTGTTCGAATCTCGTCTTCATCGAGTGGGCCAAGAATAGATCCATCGAAAAAATATCCACCCGAGACCAGCACAGTTAAACCATCGATCTGTCCTTTTAAATCCTCTGGCCAATTCGACATTGGCAGGAGTGATCGTGTTGCCGGTCCACAAAGTCGAATCGTACAGACTTTGCACAAATTTCTTCGTTGAATAAGTGCATTTATAAAATGAGTCGTTCCTACCATAACAGCAGCTATAGGAACATCTTTCATAAGTACCTGCTGAACAGAATGCAGCATACCAGTAAACACATCCGAACTCGTTGGTGTCTTATTAGTAGCTACAACTTCAGGTGCTACACCTGCTTCAATACGCACAAGTACCGCATCTAATTTTAAACAATAGAAATTTCAAGCAATCCGACTAAATATTTCACACACCTGTATTCGTTCCACCAACATCGACGCCGATGACGTACATATTGCGTGCCTTTTTTTAATCTTTGAGTCAAATGACAGTAAATGAAAACAAAACTAGAAGAAAGACAACAACAACGAATAAAATTGTTTTACATAAAACTCTGTATATAGAGAGCGCTGTGTCTTTCACTTAGAATTTTATTTATAAAATTTTAAACAGGAGTTAAGTACAAGAAAAAGAATGAAATCGAAACTTTCAAACAATATACTGTTCAAAAAAGAATACAAATGCTTTATAATCATTTTCAGTTTTCAGACGTTTCCATTCTTCATCGAATTTTTTTGAAAAATTCGGATCATCCAATTCGATCGATTGAGTTATTTTATAATTCAATTTCATTCGTCGCATATTATTAAATTTCGCCAAATTACTTCCAATAATTTCCGTAAAACTACGCGTTGCATCCATCAATGTATTGACTATATGTCCATTGTCGAGTATCCATGCCATATAACCTCCCCAAGTCGATGCCGATAACGGTGATGTATAACAACCGGTACCAATGCAGAGGACATGATAATTCGCTTGTTTTTTCCATTGCATTCGAATGGCCCAAAGAGCTGCTAATTCCGGATCATTGGCAAAAACACCACCATCAATGTAAAGTTCTAATTTTTTACCCGGCATAAATTGACCATTATGTTGAATGCCTCTGTAGACTTCTTGTGGAGGAAAATAAGTCGGTGCAGCCATTGTTGCTTTCAACACGTCAGCAATTCGATAACCCCAATGTTTCGAATAACTTGTATTGAAAATTGTTATCGTACTATCGGTAGTATTGTATGCTGTAATAAGCAAGACTCTTTCTCGTTTAACTTGATAGAAATCACTGCCTTCGCTTGTTGTTCGCATATTCGGACGAAAAAAATCATCATCAACAAATTCCATGTAATTACTATGTGTAAACATAGCTTCTGGTAATTTCTCTTCGTCGATAACATCATCCGGATTGAGAAGATTTCGAATATCGAGTAGAGTTGCATGTTGTGCTGAAATTTTCTTCCCATTTGGATATTCGATTTGATCGATAATTTGATCGATCTTTTCGTGAATACGTACGGGATCATATTTCGAAATAAATATCGGTCCGAAGAAGTTCTTTTTGAAATAATAACTTGCATTCAAATAAAGATCTTGCATATCCAAAATATTATAATTAATCGCTAGACAAAAAGCAATTAATGCGCCCGTACTCGTTCCAATGAGATATTCGAATTGTCGAGTAAATTGCGTTTGTGCATCGAGAAAAGTTCGCTTATGAATCGGGTCAGTTGGATTAAATTCACCAAGTTCAGAAAGATATTTTTCAGTAATAAATTCATTCAGAATCTTTATTGGCATATAACCACGGACTCCTAAAAACAAAACAAGAAGATTTTATTTTTCTTAATCAAATTTTGTTCACCTCCACCATCTAAACTTAAAACACTAATATTTCGTCGGTTTGCTTTGAGATAATAATTAACAATCAACGAATTCACTGACTCATCATTCGTTTTAATTGATCCATCATCAATTAATTTCTCCATGACAACAGACATGTCATAATCATTTTGAATACATTTTTCGGCAACAATTCGTTCGTATTCTTCTCGTCGTCGTTGTTTTCTCGCTGTAAATCCATCGATTTCAGCATTACGAACAAATACTTCTTGCAAACATTCTTTCGTCAACGACATATTGGGATGCGAATTTTTATGATCTGTTAATGTTTCTTTCGGCAATTGTTCGTATTCAGTTTGTGAACATTCCCAACATAAATCAAATGCTTGGCAATATTTACATTGCAACCAAATGATTTGATCGAGTTGAAGTCCACAATTATCACAACGGAAATTCGTTGAGATCTCACTAGCTGACTCAAGTAGATCAGCAGACATGATAAATGACGTTCGTTTTGTATATAATATGCTTTTTATTTGTCCTTGGAGTTGAAAGATAAGAAAAAGAAGAAGAACAACAACAAAAAAAATGTTAAATAATTTTCCCCTGCTCCCTCCCGAAAAATTATTGAGTTCCTAAAATATGATTATTGTAAAAATAAACAAATGCCTTATAATCATTTTCTGTTTTCAATTGTTTCCATTCGCGATCGAATACTTTCGGAAACGTAAAATCATCGATTGTCATCGGTTTGGTTATTTTATAATTTAATTTCATTCGTTTCATATGATTGACTTTAGCGAGATTACTTCCAATAATTTCTGTAAAACTACGTGCTGCATCGAGCAATGTATTCAAGAGTAGACCATCATTAAATATCCAACCTAAATATCCGCCCCATGTCGATCGAGAAACAATCGATGCATAAGAACCTGTGCCAATACAAAGAACACTGTATGTTGCCGATTTTTTCCATTGCATTCGAATGGCCCAAAGAGCTGCTAATTCCGGATCATTGGCAAAGACAGCACCGTCGATGAATAGTTCTGGATTTGGATTCGGAATAAATTGACCATTCTTTTGAATGCCTCGATAGACTATTTGCGGTGGAAAATATGTCGGTGCAGCCATTGTTGCTTTCAATACATCGGCTATTCGATAGCCCCAATGTTTCGAATAGCTTGTATTGAAAATTGTGATCGAATTTGTTGTCGTATTGTATGCTGTAATAAGCAAGACTCTTTCTCGTTTAACACGATGAAGATTATATTCTTCATCGGGCAAGATTTCTGTTTCAGGCGGATTATTATCATCGACAAATTCGAGAAAATTACCATGTTTGTACATAGCCGATTGAGCTTTGTCTTCATCGATGATATTATCCGGATTGAGAAGATTTCGAATATCGAGTAAAGTCGCATTTTCTGCCGAGATTTTTTTATCTCCAGGAAAATTAATTCCATTGATAATTTCATCGATTTTATTATGAATAAGCGTCGGATCATATTTCGATGCTAACCATGGTCCAAAGAAGTTCTTTTTGAAATATTTCTCTGCATCAGCATAGAGATCTCTTATATCCAATATACTATAATTAATTGCTAGGACAAACGCAATCAATCCACCTGTACTTGTGCCAATAAAATAATCGAATTGCTTAGTAAATTCATGTTGTGATATTCGAAATAATTCTTGATGTTTCGGATCGAATGGATTCAATTGTCCAATTTCAGGCATATATTTATCACAGATAAATTCACTGAGAATTTTCACTGGCATATAACCACGAACACCTAAACACAACCGAAGATTTTCCAAAAAAGAAAATTATTTGATTTACCTCCGCCATCCAAACTAATGACACGAATATTTCGTTTCGTAGCATTTAAATAATAATTAATAACAAGTGCGTCTTTTGTTTTATCATCTAATAATGGTGAATCAAGTGCTAATTTATTTAAAACAACGGACATATCATAATCATTTGAAATTGTTTTTTCTTCGACAATACGTTCGAATTCTTTTTCACGTCGTTTCTTTCTCGCTTCTTTATCATCGATCTCAGCTTGTTGAACAAATATTAAATGTAAACAACCTTTGCTTATTTTTCTATCCGGATGTAATTTTTGATGATTGATTCGTGTTTCAGCGGGCAAGTGATCATAGTCAACCGTTGAACATTGATAACATAGATCAAAAACTTTACAATATTTGCATTGCATCCATGAGATCCTATCCAAAAATGTTCCACAATTATCACAACAGAAATGTGTCGATATGCCACTAGCTGGCTGCAAGATTCGAGACGACGACATGATCAAGTGGAAAAAAAAACAAGATGAATATGTTCTTTTTAATATTCAATTTTTATTAAATGGCAACATATTGACAACCCCCATGCTTTACATTTTAAATATGTATTGATTAGGGCCAGAGATGGGCAAGATGCACTATTAGAGCACGTGTTACTCCGACTAAAGACGACACATCTTCTAACTATTGTCTTGTTATTGTTTTTTTTTCTATTCTCTTTTCTTTTCTCTACCAAACACGTTGTATCTGCTTGTAATATTGTTTTTCCTCTACATATTTACGTATATGTATACAAAAATATTTTGAGAGAGGCTAAAAGAACAAGACGATGTAGGGTTGTTTTTGTCTTGACTTGTACACAAATATAATATTTTAGCTTCGTACAAAATGCACGTAGAAAATATAGTTTATCATCGAATTTGACCCTAAAAAGTAGAATATATAAACACGAACGTTTATTCGACGTCATCATCAGTTTATCTTTTATCAGTAGAATATAAATTGTTCGTGTTTTTTTTTCTCTTAGTAGATTAATTATTTAGGTAAATTTAAGAAGAACTACACAAAATGAATACAACATCTCCATATTATCTATTTCGTTTTGATCGACTTGAATTCGAAATGCCGTATCTACACAATATAGTTACAATTGAAGCACCATGGAGTTATGCTCTTGCATTGGGCTCATCTTTTCTCTATTTATTATTAATAACAACAATATTTCCAATGATGAAATCAAAATTTACAAACAATTTTTCAACAACACATTATGCGTTGTTGTTTTTATATTCATTATTTGCATTTATTGCCGGAATGATATATATGCTTCAAACCGGTCAAATAACCAATTGGCGAGATTATATTTGCATTCCAATACCGCCATGGTTACGTTTAATATCCATTACATTTACAGTATCAAAAATCTGGGAATGGCTCGATACGGGGATACTCATTGCTAAAGGTCATTCATTGAGTAAAATCGGATTTCTTCATATTTATCATCATGCAACAACATTCGTTCTTTTTCTTGCCGTGATGAATTTGCCTGGCGGCGAAAAAAGTGGTGTCCTATTCAATGGTTTTGTTCATACATTGATGTACTATCATTTTGCATATCGTCTACCGAAAATCTTTCGTCCACTGATAACATTTCTTCAAATTGTTCAATTAGCATCGTCAACTTACATTTGGCATATTACACCGGATGTTTGTCCCAATTATCGAAATTTTCCAAATGAAAATTTCATTGAATTTCTAACGCCCTATGTTTTAGTGCCAGTTTATTGTTTGTTTTTTTTGAAATTCTTTTTCGAACAATATCTTTTTTCATCATCGAAAAAATCAAAAAAAACTGAATAAATAAAAGAATGAAACGAGAAGTTGCCCTGAAACCTTAGGAAGCAAAAGGAATTTCGTTTTTTTTCTTTTCATTTTCGCACATTTTATTCGATCGAACACATCATGGCGTATAAGTAACTTAAATCAACAAATGTGAAAGAGAAAGAAGAAAAAAAAGAGAAAAAGTCATAATTTTTTAAAGACGTCGTGAAGAAAAAAAAACAACATCGACTGTTATTACTTAATAAAAAATGGGCATGAAAAATGGCAAATATGACTTTCAACAAAGCAATTCATTACCAATCAATGACTCGGAAATAAGTCATTCGATCTATGATAAACGTACGCAACAAAGTGAAGCATCATTACCCAAATGTCTCCATCGTCGTGCATTGAATGATTCGCATAGAAACGAAAATGTAACAGTTGTTTGGCTCGATACGTATATTCACGAACGTCTATCAAATATCGATACGGAAGTGAAATTAAAGAATCTCTTTCATTATGTACGAATATTTGATCGTGTTGATCAATGTGAAAAATTCATAAAACAAATCGGCAAAATGAATAATAATCATAATAATATGAAAAAAGATACGTTATTAGTAATTATTTCGACAAATTTAGCACCGACATTAACTCCACATTTACACGATCTATCTCAAGTTAAATTCATTTATGTTTATGGTAAATCAAGAACAATATCACGTGCACATCAAACTTGGCTTCAAAAATATAATAAAGTAAACATACAGAAGTTTATTTTTCTTTGATTTCAGTGTTTTCTTTTTAGGTTAAAGGTGTTTTTCATTCATCTCGATCGTTAATTGCGCAAATAAATGAAGATCAAAATTGAAAATAAAGCCTGTCGATATTTATTATTTGTTCGAAGAAATCAAGAGAAGAAAAGAAAGTTAAAGATTTTTAAGTTTCTTGTGATCTTTTATTTTTCAATGTATCTTGTGCTTCGATTTAAGACATTGTTTTCAGTTGTTTCGATCCATAGGTTAGTTCTTCATAAGTTTCACGCCACATACGACCTGATTTTTCTAATGAACTGTAAAAAAACAAAGGAATTTCCAAGTCGAACTAAATCCAACACTTGACTTACGTTAAAATATCAAAAAATGCTCTTCCCATTGGTTTGATAACAAATGGAATATTATATTTCTTGCATAATTCCATGACATCAGGTTGAATTTTGTATAAATTATGACGAGGCATCATTGGAAATAAACTAGCGAACAAACATTCAATCTATGTTTTATATTTAAGTTTTCAGCTTACTGATGTTCAATTTGAAAGTTCAAATGACCAGTAAACCAATCATTGAAAGGCGATTTTTCGATATTGCACGTTGCTTTCAATTGCATTCGAAGCCAACTTGAGTTAACATCATCATGTGATACATCCATAACGACATGATTTGATTGTGTAACGATAACTAAAGACGAAGAAAAAACAAACATTTTAATTCTATTGAAAATATTCGAACTTACCAAACCATGTTCCTTCGAATACTCTAAGAAATTAATCGGTTAGTTTCTTTTTTTACTAAATTTAAAAAAAAATGATTTACCGAAGAAGAAAATGAAATTTCATTGCGCCGATTAAGCCAAGTTGTAAAGGCATTAATGCATAGAATTTAACGTAAAATAAGAATAAAAAGAAAACATCCTATTTAACAAAGAAATTTATCATTATATCGGAGGAATTCTCGGTTGTTTTTCTTTTACCAGCCATTTCTTTCGGTTAACTGCGTGTCGAATTGTGACAAATTGAAAATAAAGTGGAAATAAGAGTGGTGCAGCTAAAAACAAACAAAATAATACAAAAAAAAAATTTCGAATAAATCGAGATTTATCTACCAAGGAAGAAGTATAGATATTGAAGATTGTATGGTAAAATCGTCTTTCCTTTTTTCGCATCTCGTTGTGCTGCCTAATGAAAAGAATTGTTCCGAAAATAAGTCAAGAAAAATATGTTAATCGTTGATTTACTCGAACTGGAATTTGATCTCCGAGAACAAAGATCGGTTCGACACGTGTATCCGGGTCTTTGTCGATGACATTTGGTTTTGAATGATGTTGAAAATGTAAATGATTCCACCAATCGGCACTTGCACCCTAACACACAAATAGTTTGCTTTGTTTTTTTCGTGTTTTCTCTTTCAATTCAACAAACTTTAGTTAAACCAATGAAAATCTGATGTAATAAATGATTCCATTTGCTTTTTTTAAAAACAGAAAGATGTCCGAAATCATGTTGAACCCAACCACATTGTGCCTAAAGATTATTTTTCTCGTTAGAAAACAGAAAAAAAAAGTATCGATCGTACTTCGGCAACGACGTAACAAACAAGTGCAGAAATATACGGCAGCCAACCTGCTCCGAATCGAAACAGAATAAAATAAGCTGCGAATTCAAAGGCTAAGATATGTAAACATGTAAGAATGAAGAACAAACGACTCGATTGAAATAATTTCTACGAATGAAAAGAAGAAATGCAACGGCAAAATGTTTTTTTTTAATAATTTACTTTCGATATTGCTTTTTGTCTAATCTTTTCGAAATCAGCTTTTAATTCTTGATCATCGTTGTTATTTGATTTGTCTTGATCTTTACGTAAATCTCCAACATAGAATGGTTTCAAATATTTCTCCACACGTTTTATATCCGGATGAAAAGCATTGAATGCTTCCGTTGCATCTTGTCCAGCATAATGATTTAGAACCATTTGACCACCGGGATGTTTCACCCATTTGCTCACATCATAAACACGATTGTCAATTACAAACCAACGATCTTTCTTCGTCGAATGTTGACGAACTTCGTCCCATGTAAATTGTCGTTTAACAGATTCGTCATTTGTCGTCGTCGTTTGTTCAGTTGAATGTGTCTCGAAATTTTTTCCACCTTTGCCCATTGTTTTTTAAAAGAAATGACGATCTAGAAAAAGCGAAAGCAAATGAATGAAAGAGAATCTTTCTTATAAAGACGTCAATGAAGATAAACGTGATACTAGGGTCATGTCTTATCTCGAACTCAATTTTCTGCACTTGAAACTCTTTTTTGCAATCTAGTTAACTGGGTCGTTTAAGAGAAAACGATTTATTTTACAAAGAAACAAAAACAAATAATATTTGACTAGATTAGATTAATTCTCTTGACGTTGTCGAAAACGCGAGAAAAGTTTGTATTTATCTGCGTAATAATAAATAAATAAGCCTACAAATAACCACGAGAAAAACAAAGCATAATCAAACGATGCTTCGTAGACAGTCGTTACAGGTCCCTGCCGATCATCGTCTTCAATTGTTAGATTTTTCGATTGATTTAAATCTGAAAAAAAAGAAACAAAAACGAATGAATATCCAACGATTTCAATCGATAACATACGCAATGTTGATTCGATTAATGAGATGAGAATTTGAATATCATTCGTTGAATTTAATCTTGCTAAGAGTTTATTCTTTCGTAGAATGAATACACTTGGAACGGCATTTGTACCGAAATATGTCATATAACGAAGAGATTTCGACACGTCATAAGCAACAAAATCTAGTCCAGGAAATGTTCGAGGTAAAGCATTGAAAAAGGGCGCAAATCGAACTGAAAATTGACACCAACGAGCAAAGAATAGAAGAACATAACAATCGAAATGTGTGGGCGCACGCATAAGATAATTACTATCAACTAATTGAACATGATTCGTATAATTTTCAGTCAGATTATGCAATTGACAAGATATAAATGGTGGTTGTAATGGAAGATAGATGGTTTGATTTAATGGTGCTGGACATTGATGAACACTCGGCGGAATGTAATGAAAGATTTCATAGATCGATGATGTTGACATCTGTTTGTTTTTTCTTCTTCTTCTTCTTCTTCTTCTATTCTAAAAACAAAACCGTCGGCACCTGACTAACTAAAAAATACAAATAAAATCCTTTTCCTATTGGCCAATCGATCTGTCCAATGAGAAAAATACTCGTCTAGCGACGCAGATCGAACAGAGGTTTAGTTTCTTAACATGTCAATATGGCAAAAACAAGAATAAATTCGTAGTTTATTTTAAAAAACGATGTCCTCGAGACGAGTACACGTTCTTGTCGTTTGTTTCCTTGAAATTTTCATATGTCAAGCGAATGTCTTTTTTCTTAATCAAACCTATGGACGCATAGAACAGCATTCAAGTCAAGTTAACGAACGAATTCAATGGACATTGACAAATGAAAAAAGCACATCGTATATAATCTCATTTCGATTGTTAGACATCAATTTCGATCGAACCAATCTCACACATGAATTAATCTTTGAAACTGATCGAGAAATATTTGCACTAAACAATCGAAATCAACGAAGTTTTCTTATTTCATCGATGAAAACAATTAACATCATCTATCAAACAAAATTGAATTCAATGAATTTACATATTGAACAATTTCAACTTGAATTCATCGAACAAAATCAAACATTCTATCCAATTGAAACATTTTCATGTCCACAAACGGGCTTGATCATTCCACAACAATGGAAATGTAATTGTCAAAATGAATGTCTCGATGATGAACATAATTGTTCAATATGTTCATTGATTCAATCGAAAACTGATCTCATTTGTCATTCGAATGAAATTTGGTGTTTAAATCATCCAAAATTAAAACCAACATGTCAAATGACTAATGCTAATGCTCAATGTACTATATCTAAATTACAATGTGAATATATTCTTACATATTTTTCTAATCATGGTGAAATCTTGTTAAATAATTCTCTTCTTTCAAATTACCAATCGTTATGCTTTATTATATATGCAAACGAAACATTTCGTATAAAACTCTTTCTCGATCAGATGAATCTACGTTTTCAACGGCCTGATTATGAATTTAATTTATACGATGGTGATCAACAACTCTTAACATCATCGGATTCATATCAACTCAAAGAAATTCTTCAAACAAATGATCATCATTTTGCAACAATTGTTCTTCGTCGACGAGATAATTATTCCGTACAGAATCTTTACTACGATAGTTTATTATTGAATTTAACTTGGATTATTAGTTTTTGTCCCAGAGGCTACATGGTTTGTAGTGGATACAATGAATTGAAATGTTATTCCAAACAACAACGATGTGATGGCATTTGGAATTGTCGAAGTGGTGATGATGAATTAGGTTGTCTGCCATCGTCTTGTCCGACGACATTCGCCTGTTCGAATCAACTTCGTTTACCATCGGATCAACCTCGATGTTACACGTGGTACGAACGTTGCAATGGCAATGCATTCTGTCCGAATCGTGTCGACGAACAGAATTGTACAAGTTGGTGGTGCAATTCCGATAATGGCACATTTCTTTGTCGAAATCGAAATTGTATTTATGAATCATGGGTTTGCGATGGTACCGATGATTGTGGTGATAATTCCGATGAAATTCAATGTCCACGACGTATTTCACGTCGAATATTCACGACATTGATACTCGGTGGAACGATTTGTTCGATTTTCTTTCTATTTGCATTGAGTTGTACATGTAAATTGATTCAATTACGTACAGCTGAACAACGTGCGTCCGTACGTTTAGCAACACCGCCGCCAACAATCATTGAAAATGCTCAGCGTATCGCACCGCCATCGTACGGTCAAACAATGGGCTATTCGAATGAACATGATGAACGCTACGCAATCCTAGCCGAACAATTACGTTTAGCCGGTCTCGCCAATTTCATTCCAATTCGAACACGTCATCGACATCGTCGACATCGTCACGGTGAATCTCACGAGCATCTCCTCAGTCCACCATCGAATCCATTGGATCGTTTCCGTTCGTTTTTCATTTCGACACCAACAGTCGACGAGCCCGACGAACAATCTCATGAACTACCACCGCCCTATCTCGATGAACAACTACTCAATCTTAATAATCACGAACATGATGATGCCATTCTTCTGACATCAATTCACAAACAATTAACAACCGACGATTTACCGTTAACCGTACCGGTGACAACTATTGAAGTTAATAGTGATGATCACAATGCTAATAATGACGATGATGATGAAAAAATCTTAACACCTTGAACGCTTTTCTTTTCTTTGTTCTTCTCTTTTTTTTCTACTAACACATTTTTTGATCTGATTGATTGTGCATGCAGGGAGCAACCGTTTGATTCCTACAGTGATTTATTCTCTGCGCGTACGATTTGTACTAATATTTATTTTACAGTATTTTTTTTACCAATAAAAATTCAATTGTTTGATAACGACATCTATCGCTCGACGATCTCATTTGTCTAAATATCGCAGTTTTCGATGCGTCTCTGTGTCGGAGTCGGTCTGTCTGCTTTCAATTCGATCCGAGAAAAGAACAAATCGACGCACTAAACACCAATCGATCGAGCATGAAATAAAACGAAAATGGATATGTTCGTAACATCGTTAGTTATTCTAATTATAGCGTGTATTCTCATACATTTCTATACACGACAAGTTCAACAGCAAACAAAAGATGTAAATTATCGAAATTTTCAACAAGTCTATTTGATTGTCTATTTGCTTGCCGTTGGTATGAAGTTCAATTTTCGAATTTGTCCTTGATAGTAATGTTGTTCATTGATGATTTTAGCGGGTGATTGGCTACAAGGACCACATGTATATGCTCTTTATGAGAGTTATCACATTCAGAAACATGAAATCGAAGTTCTTTTCATTGCTGGATTCGGTTCGTCGATGATTTTCGGCACGATTGTCGCTTCATTAGCGGATAAATAGTAGAGAATCCGCTGATTTTTGTTTGTGAAAATGATTTTTGTTGATTAGTGGTCGACGAAATACTTGTTTACTCTATGGAATTCTCTACGGACTATCGTGTGTAACGAAAGTAAACGAGTAGTTGCGTATATTTTATTTTGTCTATCATCGAGTTTTTTTTTAAAATTTAGCATTCTTCGAATTTTCAAATTCTTTTCGTGGGTCGATTATTAGCCGGCATGGCAACATCGATTCTCTTCAGTGCATTCGAATCTTGGCTTGTCAACGAACATCGACGAGTAAAAACCTCATTTTGTTGTTTTTCGAAAATCTGTCAAACTTTCCTTTGCTAGAGAAACTTCGAACCCGATACCTTAGGCATCATATTCGCCAATGCCTATTTCGGCAATTCAGTGGTCGCAATTCTCTGCGGTATTGTCGCACAGATTGTTGCCAACACGTTCGGTTATGTGTAAGACAAATGAATTTTTCCATTTCGAATAAATATTTCTTTGGTTTTTAGTGCGCCGTTTGACAGTGCAATTCTTTCGTTTATCGCCATGTGCGTGCTTTTAGTCACAACTTGGACGGAAAACTACGGCGATGCCAATGCGCCCGTTTCACAATCGTTTATATCCGCATGGGACGCGATTAAATCTGGTAGAAAGAACTTTGAAAACAATAGAAATCTGATCGTATGTGTGTGTGTGTGTTTTTTCAGATAAAAAAATCTTTCTGCTCGGCATTGTTCAAGCGTTGTTCGAAGGTTCGATGTACATTTTCGTGCTCGAATGGACTCCTGCGTTAACACAAGCGCTAGACAATGCAAATATCGACAAAACCGATAATAAAAATCCACCGATTCCTCATGGATATGTTTTCGCAAGTTATATGGTCGCGATGATGATGGGCTCGAATTCGTTCAAAGTTCTATGCAACTACGCAACGCCTGAATCATTCATGAGATATATTGTCTTCATTTCGGCGTTGTGTTTGAGCGTACCGATTATTCTTCCTAATGTAGGCAAATTTGAATTGTTTGTTGAGTGAGAAATTGATTTGTTTTAGACACAAGTGTTGATGTTCGTTGCGTTTTTGGTATTTGAATTTTGTATTGGCGTTTTTTGGCCGTGAGTTGAATGAGAAATCGAGATTTTCGAATGTGAAAAATGTCGTTTTTAGAGCCATGGCAACAATGCGTAGCAAATATGTTCCTGAAGAAGGTATTCTATTCGATTGTTGATTCATTTCGAGAGTTTTTTTTTAGCACGTGCAACTGTGATGAATTACTTTCGAATTCCATTGAATCTGATCGTTGTTGTTATTCTTCTCAAAGTAGAAACGAGAAAATTTACAAAAAAAAAAAAACAAACGAATTTTCTTAGGATTTTCCATTGAAAATCATTTTCATTGGTTGTGTTATCTTTCTTCTCATTGCTGGTATTTCAATGACAATTCTACATAAGTACACAATTCGAAAAAACAAATCTTTTTTTTCAATTGTATTTCTTCTATTTTCGAAGGTTAACATCCCATGATTCTAAACAACACGTTCTCCCTATTCCACAACATAATATTAAACCCGAAGCTGATGATCAAGCAACTGTTTGAATCTCTTTTACTTTCTTTTTTTTCTGTGATATTTATCTTTCATTTTAATTAATCATACAATTCTTTGTTTTCACTTTTCTCTTATCAGTTTTAGTTTTTTTTTCTTTTCTCGCAGGTGTTTAGATTCATCCAATCATAATCGACCTTTTGATAAAAACATACAAACATACATATAATTCAGTCCGTCATTTCATGTTTTCGTTGAATACATATGTAGATAAAGAGAAGAACGAGAAAATAATTTGATTCTAAAAAAAAACAACAACAACAACATATTATTATTATTATGAAAAAACGATTGATTGATTTGCATTGACCTTTGCACTTAATTTATTTTAGAATAAAAAAAACTATCTTGATTCAACAATGGTAACAACAAGTCAAATGCTAACAATCACAGGTTTTCTATTAGCACCGGTGATATCAATCGCAACACTTGTTCTACTCCTTGCAGCATTGAATCTTTCTCTTGGTCTTCGACGATTATTCGTTCGTGTATTAGCATTTGTATTTGATTATGCTACGAAAATTAAACAAGATCGAGAAGTACCATTGGACTCGCAAATATCCCTTGAAGAATCGTCACATATTATTAAACGTGCATCCATAGATCCGATTGTAATCGATGGTAAACTACCGTTAGATCATAATCATGAAAGCGAATTGCCACGATCGACATCTCAAAATGAGATTCAATTCAATCTCGGTGATATTATGGAATATACACGTCAAGGTCTCGAAGCCATCGTTGACGATGAAGTTACCAAACGATTTACATCGGCCGAAGAAATGGCCGTTTGGAATTTACTAACACGTACTCAACAACAACACGAATACTTCTCACTTCGTGTCACATCATTATGGTTTATCGGCTTTTGCGTACGATATTTTATTCTCTTTCCTTTTCGTCTTTGTCTATTTATTCTTGGCATTGCTTGGATGTTAGGTTCAGTTATATTTCTAAAATATTTTCCAATTAAAGATGCTAAACAACGTTTTGGTTTCTATATTAACATTGTTTTACATCGAATATTATCTCGTGTATTTTCAGCTATTATTACCTATCATGATACGCAACATCGTGCACAACGTGGCTCAATCTGTGTGGCAAATCATACGTCGCCTATCGATGTTATTATACTTTCGACCGATAATAGTTTTTCGATGATCGGACAAAAACATAACGGTTTTTTCGGTATGATGCAACGAACACTATCGGAAACGGCCAATCATATTTGGTTTGAACGGTCCGAAGCCAAAGATCGGCATATGGTTGCCGAGAAAATGCGTGAACACATTCGAGATAAACGTAATCTACCAATATTAATCTTTCCTGAAGGTACATGCATCAATAATACATCGGTAATGATGTTTAAAAAGGGCTGTTTCGAAATAACTGAAGCGCCTATCTATCCTGTTGCAATTAAATACGATAATCGATTTGGTGATGCATTTTGGAATTCATCGAAACACACTCTATTTCAATATTTAATTCTCATGATGACATCTTGGGCGATTGTGGTCGATGTCTACTATCTACCTCCAATGACGATCACAGAAGATGAAAATTCAGTGAACTTTGCACGACGTGTTAAAGCAGCTATTGCGAAGAAAGGTGGCTTCGTTGATTTAGAATGGGATGGTGGTTTAAAACGTGCTCTACCCAAAGCTGACTTTAAAGCTGAAGAACAACGAAAATTTTGCGAACGATTTAAAAGCGAATAGAAATACGTGTTTTTTTTCATTTTGTGTTCATTTTCTCTAGTCGTTTCAAGTGAAAACAAAAAAAATAATACTTGCACACAGAAGCAGAAAAAAAACAAATTCATCAATTATTGTACAAAAAAAATCGATTTATTTTTTCGCAAAACAGAAAAAATATGATGTTCACTATATATATATATTATAAATATATCTTTTCTTTTCTTTTTTTCCTATTTGCATATTTTTGTTGTTGTGCTTAGATTCTTTTTATATGTCGTCGTGTCATCGAACCAGACAAGCACTCTATTCAGCACCGTATCAAGACGATGATTATCAATATCGACATGTCATTCTCGATAAAGCCATGGTCGGCTTAATACCAAAGAATCGTCTCATGGACGAATGTGAATGGCGAGCATTGGGAATCAAACAAGGATCGAATTGGGAACACTATCTTATTCATAAGCCAGGTAGAGTCACTTCAATTTAATTCAACAAAACAAACAATGATTTTTGTTCGAATAGAACCGTATGTTCTTATGTTCCGTCGTTTATTAAAATATCGTCATGAATCGATATCCGAATGTGATGACAAGAACATACAATTTCCAACAGTATGCATACCACGAAGTGCAACAGCGAATCAACAACAACGTCCATTGAGTGATTCGACAAATAGTAGTTTGAATGAATCAGGATTCGAAAGTCATTAATCTCACTGTTCATTTTATTTCTTTTTTTTATAAATTTAAATGTTACTTTTAATCGTTCGTTAGAAATTTGCAAAAATAATCGTTATTTTTAGATTACAGAAAGAAACAACTAACAAGAATTTGTTGGTAATTCAACAATGGCTGCAAAAGAAGCTGCACCAAAGGAATCTCATAAAGAACAGATCTACTATTCAGATACCTACAAAGATGTAAGATGAAGAAGAAGAAAAACAACGAGAAAATTTCAATTTATTATTTCTAGGAAATGTATGAATATCGTCACGTTATTTTACCAAAAGAAATAGCTAAGAAAGTACCGAAAGGTCGATTATTAACTGAAAGTGAATGGCGTCATTTGGGTGTACAACAATCACTTGGTTGGGTTCATTTTATGATACATGAACCAGGTAAATCTATTTCAACGAGATTCCCTTTCATTCTTGTCATGTTTTTTTTTCATTTAGAACCACACATTTTATTATTTCGTCGTTCACTTAAAGTGAGTCAACAAGTTCAACAACAACGAGCTGCTGCTCAAGCTCAAGCTTTACACATGAAATAGTATACTCATAACCCGTGACGCACTCAAAGCCACATTGTTGAATCGAGCATGTGTGTATATTTTACTCTTGTAGCAAATTCTTAAAAAAAACAAACAAACAGAATGTAATTCAATGATCTCTATGTAAATGTCAGATTTTTTTCTTCTTTGTGTAGTTATTTTTTTTTCTCTGGTCTACGATTTGATGATAGGATAATAAAGATTTCAATAAATTATTTTCTCTTGTCTTTAATTATGCAAATTAGATGAGATCATTTTAGATTTTCAATCAAAATGAAAACAATTATGAGTATTGTCATTCTTTCAATATTAATTATTGAAAGTAAGAAGAGAATTAAAGATTAACAAGTCTCGATAAATATCATTCTCAGGTTTTTCGACTAAAGAACCAATGAAAATGGCTTGTCCACCTGGTGTTCAAGAAGTCAACTGTTTTGTTGATCCATGTTTTGTAAGTTATTGGTTTTATTGAACTGTTCGAAAGATAATTGGTTATTTTAGAATCAAGCATGTCCAGCAAATCCCTCAGCTCGATGTATTTCGAATTATTGTGATGGTTGCAATGCCATTTGGGTTAATTCGAAAGGTAAACAAGTTCGTTGTGAACGAAAATCAAAAAAATCTCGATGTCCACCTGGTGTCAACGAAGTTCGATGTTTCAAAGATCCTTGTCAAGTAAATTCGATATTCGAAAAGTGCATACACTTTCATTTCTTTTCAGGGACAAACTTGTCCAGGTGATTCATCAGCTCGATGCATCTCAAACTATTGCGGTGGATGCAATTTTTCATGGAAAAAATCCAACGGTCAATCAGCTCGATGCTAATACGTATACACACCGGTTTTATTTTGTATAAATTTTATAATTGCACAATAAATTTAAAAAAAAAACATTTCTCGTATTTCTGTTTGTTTTTTTTTATTAATTTGATTGAGTTACAGAGTTATTAGAGAAGAGAAATGAACGTGCACGATTAAGAATGTGATGTCGAAGTAACTCTTCTGTAAAATTAAAATTCAATGTAAATGTCAAATCATCCCGAGGACACAATTGAACTCGACTGTAATTATCAGTTACATTCTCAGATAGAATTCGATAACCTTCGCCATCAACATAGGTACCATTGAATGGTCCTGTCGTGTAGATCAATTGTTGTACGACAGGTATTGCTTGTTTTACATAGATAACTGATTCTTGATTGTATTTCGCACCTAATTCACATATTATCGAACGTTCTTCGTCGGGTAAAGTGTTATGAAGAACGACAAGAAAACTATTTTCATGTAAACCATCATATGTACCGAGAACATTTGAATAGAGAAATTGATTTGTTAGATCATCCGATAGATTACCCAGACGTTGATTGATTATTTCGTCAGTTAAATTAAAATCACCTGAACTCGCCGATGGATTTCTATCCGCACTTATGATCGCATAACCTCCCTTATTCAATAGATTAATCAATGATGAATTCGAGAAATTTGTTGGATTCATCGATGAAATCCATGTTGCTGAATTATAATGAGTAAATAACAGCAAAATCAGCATAGAATCGAATGCCATAACGAATATATGCACAAAAGAGCAAAGATCGATTTTAAATACCCTTATACTTTGATCCGTTATCAAATAGAAATCTAATCTCAAGATGTTAAATATACTCTTCAACTTCATAAGAGAACTTTTACTATTAGCGCTGGTTGAAATTGAACTTCAAATGGCGACATCTAAATGAAATGAAATCTTTGTTGTCCTTGACATCCATGGACAAGTAGAAATCTGTGGATTCAAACACAGTCTAATTGATTTTTTTTATCAATATCAGTCTATTTTTTTTTCTTCTTCTTCTTCTTCTTCTTTAATTTATTCAATATTAGAAAAGATTATGATCGCAAATACGAATGGATCAACTTGTGTTGAGGTATTGTTAATGATTTGTTTTTTTTCTCTCTCTCTTTTAAAAAAGTGTTTTTTTTTCTAGTCATTAGCGGATGTTTTCCGTTGTTTTATCTGTCTTGAAAAGTTACGTGATGCTCGTCTTTGTCCTCATTGTTCGAAACTGTCCTGTTATCCTTGTATTCGAGTATGAATTTTGTTAAGTGTTGTTTTCTTTTCATCGATTATTCGCCCTGCAGAGATGGTTAATCGATCAACATCAACAATGTCCTCATTGTCGAACGACACTTCACTTGGATGATCTTGTTATTTGCCGGTGGGCTGAAGAAGTTACTAATCAAATAAATCATTTGCAGATCAATGAAAAACAAGAAGAAAAAGATCAGTTAGTTACAAATTTTCACATTACCGATTCATTTTAGTTTTTACTTCAGATGTGAAATTCATAAAGAAACATTAACTGTCTATTGTTTGACTTGTACAACTTGTATTTGTCATCAATGTGCTCTCTTCAATGATAAACATACGAATCATGCTTTTCTACCGCTTGATGATGTTTACAAAAGTAAACTTGCGATCATCAATGAACATCTCAAACAATTCAAACAACGTCATATTGAATATATTTGTTCGATACAGGATATTGTAATCAATTAGAAATAATATTCGAATAAAAAATTTTCTCTTCTTTCTTTTAAATTTCAAGGAAAAAACAATTGAAAAAATCAAATTAAATCATGATGAACGTGTTCGTGAAATTGAAAATTCAATTTATTCAATTCATTGTAAATTAACTGAAGAATTTCAAAGCAAACTCGATAAATTAAATGGTAGTACTGATAACTAATTTATTTTACAGTCCAAGCTCATTGTTTTTCGTTTTCAGCACAGTATACACAATATTCATTCGAAAGTGATTTTCTTGAACGAACAGTTCATTACATTGAAAATCATCTATCAACGAAAGGCAAAGCCGAACTTATTACGAATCAAGAAGATCTACTCAAATCTATCCAACAAATTTGTGACAAACCTTTGATTAATTTCGATCCAATATCTGCAGATTTTGTCAAGTAATCTCTCTTTCTCTCGTTCTTTCTCTTAAATCTTCTCTCTCTCTTTGTAGTGAACTTCTTCCAGTCTATCAAACTTGTACATTTACTCTCGCGAATTTTAGTCAATATCAACAAAAATTCGATCCCGTATATAGTTCATTGTTAGATTTCGATGGTATGTCATGGCGTTTGAAAGTTTATCCGGATGGAAACGGAAGTGTCCGAGGAAATTATTTGTCTGTTTTTCTTGAATTAATCAACGGTCGAAATACATCATCGAAATATGAATATCGAATTGAAATGATCTATCAAATTGAATTCGATCCAACGAAAAATATTATTCGAGAATTTGTGTCCGATTTCGAACTTGGCGAATGTTGGGGTTATAATAAATTTTTTCCATTAGAATCTTTGATCAACGAAGGATTTGTTTTTAATGATAAATTAATCTTACATTTTTCTGTTCGAACATTAACTTATGAACAGAAATCAATTGATCAACAATGGTATATCAAACAATTGCAAAGTCAAAATCAACAATTAAATACTGAAATTCAGAATTTACACGAACAACTACGATCGATAAATAATGAATCTTGAAATTCCCGATGGCAAATTTATTCGTTTGTTTTTTTTTCAATAAAAGAAAGAAAGAAAAAAAAAGAGAGAGAGAGAGAGAGAGAGAGAGAGAGAGAGAGGAGAATATGTTTTAACATGAAAGTTGTTGTGTTGTTTCAGGAAGATCAAAACATTTTCGAACTCGTTGATAAGTTTGAATTCGGCCCAATTGTAATGGATAACCAGCTTTGCCTTGACATTCGTATTCATTTAATTTACGAGTTGAACCACCGAAATCACCTTTCTGTGCACATTCATTCATACCTGTTTCTTTATAATACCAAATAGCCGTTGCAGCAGCTATCGTATCATGTGACGAGACAAGATCGGGATCTTTGAGTAAATCAAGACCGAGAGCTTGTCCAGCTTGATAATAATTACATGGATAAGATAATTGAAAGAGACCACGACCGTAATATTGCACATTTGAATAAGCTTTAATCGAACACCAGGACGATTGATAATTATTACAAGCTACACAAAGAAAAATATACGTATAAAAATTTAATTCGATTGATTTACACAAACAAAAACATACATCCTTGAGTAGCACAATATTCGACAAGAGTTTTCAAGCCATCGGTTTCATGTGAAACATGAGCAAGAAAAATAGCAGCTTCGACTTGATTCACCGGTTCCCATTTCATGTATTTCATTGCGTCGATTAAACCATTGAAACGTTTCGAACGTAAATCAGCATCAATCTTTGGAAAGACACATGCGAATAGTTCAGATGTGATGATCGGTTTTTGAACAAGAGATTTTGAACTATAACACGCACCGGATCGGCAATTTTTACCGCAATAATCTTCGCCAACACCGCAATATCCCCATTTCGAACAGCATTCTTGAGCGGCACAAAAACATGTTGATCGAATCGAACGACTTAATGGTTCACATTGAATTACATTCAATCCAATCGATAATAACAGCAGACTAAATTGAAACGCATACATGATTCGATTAACAGTATCTCACTATGAATATACTTTGTTTTTTTTAATATGTAAATATACAGTTTCTCTCTTCTCTCTTTTTTTAATGGTATGCATTATATTAAAATAACTTCTCTCTCATATTTGCCACATTAGAGTCAAGAAAAAGAAAACAATAATCTGATGATAAGATGAAGCGTGTATCTATTCCGAATCGAAAGAGAAGAAAAAAAGAATGTTGGATATAAATATTCAACTGAATTCCAACATGAGCCAATCTGAAAAATACAAGTTTCTCGTTGATTATTAACGTAGATCATTTGATATTTAAAAGTGAAATAGTGGTTTCAAAAGAGTCTGACAAAGATGTCATTTTTTGCACTTTGAAAGGTGGGAAGTTTATTGAATAAAACATAGCAGGATCCCTGGTTTTGTTGATTGACACGAACTTTTTGCTCATCAAAGAATAAACATACTTAGTTAAAAAAGTGAACTAAATAAATTATGTTTGGTTATCTAATCGAATGAAAGCGTTTGACGTCAGAGACTCCGTCACCTATCTTTTCATATAAATATGAATAATTACAAACTAGAATTTACTTTATATATTCAAATGGACTCAAACGACGTTCGTCTTCAACTAGCTACTAAATGGTTGTCTGGAATTAGTCTGTTCATTTTAATTCCATTGGGTCTATTCGGTTGTATTTGTAATATGATTATATTTACATCGAAGAAAATGCGAAATAATTCTTGTGCATTCTATTTTCTTTGCACAACTATATTTGACATGTTCATTTTATGTTTCGGTGGCTTATCACGATTGGCAACAGAATTCTTTGGCAGTCTGTTTATTGAACAAAATCGAATGTTTTGCAAAATTCGTTCATATTTCATAACATCATTTGGAACAATCGGTGTTTATTTTGTTCTTTTGGCATCAATTGATCGTTGTATGAGTACTTCGATCAATGTACAATATCGATCATTTAGTCAAATGAAAATCGCCTATCGCTTGGCAATATTCATCATCGTCTTTATTCTATTGTGTAATGTTCATGTTCTAGTATTTTTCGATATTGGATCGGCATGTACAGTACAATCAGGTGTTTATGCGATGTTCTATAGTATCTATGTGATTTTTTTCACTGGATTACTGCCCGATACATTGATTCTTTTGTTTACATTTTGGACATTTCGAAATACGAAACGATTAGGTGCAAATTCAACGACTATTAATACAGCAAAACACCGATTGGAAAAAAATCTGATTTTTGTTCGTTATGATTTCTTTTTCTGAGAAATAATCATTTGATTCTCTCTATTTTAGATGCTGATAGCACAAGCAACAGTTTCAGTTCTGGTCGATTTTACACGTGTTTCTTTATATGGCTATTTTTTCTTAAAATTTAGCACACTTACAACACTTCACGATCGACTCGTAGCTGTATTCATATTTCAATTTAGTAATATTTTATTATATTTCAACTATTCGAAATCATTTTATATCTACACATTGACAAGTCGATTTTTTCGACAGAGTTTTTATGCTAATATTCAAAAATATTATCGAAAATTATTATTCATTCAAAACAGAAATCAAGTACATCCAATTACATGAAGTATTATTCAAATTTTATGTTCCAACAAAATGATCAACTTGAGAAAAGTTATCGAACCAGATCTTTTTTAAATTTTGTGGCAACCACCAAAGATAATGATCTTCAGCCATTTGAAAATATCCAACAAGATTATCATTCGTCGTTATTTGCTCATCTAAAGTTAAAACTTGACCTTGTCGACATGTCACATTTGATTCTATTTGGCCACGGACATGTAAACACATATGACAATCGAAAACTGCATTTCTATTTTGATTGTATTGACGTAATTGATCTTGAATGTCGGTATAAACTCGAGACATGAAATTATACAATTCTTCAAGATCAGTATCCGCAGGTGATAGAGCAACAACACCAATACGAGGTGTTGGTATCTGCCAGACAAGTTCAAATCGTTGAGGAGATGTATTAAAAAATGCTAATGGAATATCACCAAGGAATGTTTGATTTGTAATACCTTGAGCAATTAGATTTGTTTTCTGTTCATCACCTTCTCGTTTTTTGTTAGATTCCCATTGGTCAACTCCTGTTTCAATAGTGAGTCCTGCTTGTCCTCTTTTATTCCAAGGTGGAATATTCCGTGGCTAGAAAATCAAATAACTTTTTTTTGTACGGATTTTTCAAAGAAATATAAAAATTCACTTACTTGAACTACAAGTTTTGCTTCTTGTTTATAAACTTC
>ERZ778027.1881-NODE-1881-length-30740-cov-4.451426_pt1 | contig 30740 bp, 30 predicted proteins | sample MGYA00375757_ERZ778027 | MGnify/ENA primary metagenome ERZ778027 (study PRJEB29350, sample SAMN05389817) | bioreactor metagenome | isolation source: Ammonium sulfate bioreactor | place: South Africa: University of Cape Town | collected 2014-02-18 ...
TGACTTTCATGCCTGCCTCGGCGAAAGCGCGTCCGAGCGCAAGACCGATGCCGCCGCCCGCTGCAACACCGTTGACTGCCGCAACCGTTGGCGCGGGGAATTTGATCAGATCGAGGACGAGCGGCGTGATCCACCGATCCATAATTGCGCGGCTTCCCTCTTCGGGGCTCTCGCCGTAATCGGTCAGCCGCGGATCGTTCAGATCAGCGCCGACGCAGAAGGCGCGGCCAGCGCCGGTAAAAAGCAGAGCTCGTGGGCCGCTATCGCGCAGAGCGCGTAGGGCGTCGCGAATGTCGTCGATCATCGCTGTGTCGAATGCGTTGAGCACGCCGGGACGGTTCAGCGTCAGCGTGGCGATGTCATTCTCCATGTGCACGGTGATGGATGCGGCGCTCATTTGTCTGCGAGGTCCTGGAAGCAGCCGCTCCCGCCTGAAACAGGCAGGATCGCGCCAGTGACGTAACCTCCAGCGCGCGAAGCGAGATAGATGGCGGCGCCAGCGATATCTTCCGGGTTTCCTGCCCGGTTCATCGGGATCAATGGCCGGTCGTCGAATTTCGGGTGGCCGGGGTCAAACATGTGCGCAGAGAATTTCGTCTCGAACAGGCCGGGCGCGATAGCGTTGCACGTGATATGGTCGGCGGCGAAAATCGAGGCGAGATGTCGCGTGAGCATGTTGAGCGCAGCTTTGCTCGCCGAGTACGAGAAGGTTGGTCCGCGCGGCGGCGTCAACCCGTCGATAGAGCTGATATTGATGACGCGGGCCGGGTGTTCGGGCGACGCCGCGGCTTTCAGAAGCGGGTGCAACGCTTGTGTCAGCGCGAAGACGGCCACGACGTTGAGATTGAGTACTTTATCAAAGCCGCTTCGGGGAAAAGCGTCGAACGGCGCGCCCCATGCAGCGCCGGCGTTGTTGACAAGGATGTCGAGCCGGCTGACTCGCTCTCTCATCGCTTTTGCGAGACCCTCCACACCTGCGTCAGTTGAAAGGTCGGCCACGAGCGGCATCGCTCCGAGGCGCTCGGCGGCTTCCATCAGCTCCTTTTCCTTACGGCCGCAGATAAAGACGTCGGCGCCTGCGCCGATCAAGCCCTGCGCGATCATTGCGCCGATGCCGCGCGAACCGCCGGTGACGAGCGCGTTCGCGCCGGATAGCGAGAACAGGGTGGAGACATCCATCGATTGATTTCCTATCGTCTCGGATCGATCAGCACCTTAGCGCCGGGGTTGGCATGGCGCATGTCGGCGAACGTCTTCGGCAGTTCGCCGAAGGAGACGATGCGCGAGATGTAGCCGTCAAGATCGAGCGCGCCTTTTCGCATCAAATCAATAACATGGTGAAAGTCAGCGCCGTCATATCCAAGCGCGAATGACAGGGTAATTTCCTTGAACAGCGCGGACGCGGGAATGATGGGCTCAGGTCTGGAGGCAACGCCGACGACAACGATAGACGCGCGGATCGCCGCTGCGTCAATGCAATGCTGCAACATGCCCGACACGCCTGAACATTCAAATACCATTGAGGGGCTGGCGCCGGTCGCAGCACGGAACGCCTGCCGCAGTTCCTGAGAAGATGGGTCGATGGCCGCCGTCGCGCCAAGTCGCAACGCCCTTCCGCGACGACCCGGATGCGGCTCACTCACGACCAAGCTACGCGCGCCGCTGGCTCGCGCCAGCATGGTCACAGCGAGGCCGATCGGACCTGCTCCCACGATCAGGATATCGACGCCAGAGACCGCGCCGATCCGCGCGAGCGCATGCGAGGCGACCGCCAGCGGCTCAACTAGCGCTCCATGCTCGAGCGATACATTGTCGGGCAGTGGGACAGCGCGTGACGCGCCGATGCGCACGAATTCAGCGTAGGCGCCATCGGCGCTGTTGGAGAGTCCGATCACCTTGTTGCCGGGGCACACCATGCCCAACCCTCGCCGGCACGCGCCAAGCGGGCGGCAATCCTCACACTCCTGCAGCGGAATGCCGCAGATGCGCTCACCAACGGGGTGGTTTGGCGCGGCGCTTTCGACGATCTCGCCGGAGAATTCGTGGCCCATCACGGCGCCGGCGGCGAGGCCCATCGAGGCGTCGGCGGCGGCGTGCAGATCAGATCCGCAGATGCCACAGAATGCGACACGCACCAGAACATCGCCTTCACGGAGCAAAGGCGTCGGCCGCTCGGCGATTTCCAACGGCGAGCCGACGCCGTTAAAGATGGCTGCGCGCATAGTTTCACCTACGTTATCGAGTCTACAAATTACGCGCGATGATCTCTTTCATGATTTCGGTTGTGCCGCCGTAGATGCGCTGCACGCGTGCGTCGGCCCACATCTGCGCGATCGGATATTCGAGCATGTAGCCGTAGCCGCCGAAAAGCTGCAGACATGCGTCCAGCGCTTCGCTCTGGCGTTCCGTCGTCCACCATTTCGCCATGGCTGCGGTATCAGCATCGAGCTCGCCGCGGACCAGCTTGCCAATGCAGGTCTCGACGAAGTTTCTCGCCACGACGACCGTCGTCTTGATTTCCGCCATCTTGAACCGACTGTTCTGGAAGTCGAGAATAGATCGTCCGAACGCCTTACGTTCCCGGGTGTAGGCGAGCGTAGCCGCGATTGCAGCTTCCATCGACACCACGGCTTGTAGGGCAATCAGCAGCCTTTCTTGCGGCAGTTGTTGCGACATCTGAGCGAAGCCCCTGCCTTCCACCTCTCCCAGAAGGCTGTCCGGCGGTAATGCGACATCATCAAAGAAAAGCTCGGAGGTGTCCTGCGCCTTGGCCCCGATTTTTTCGAGGTTGCGGCCCCGGGAGAAGCCTTCCGCCTTTTCCGTTTCCATCACGAACAGTGAAACTTTTGCACCGGCCTGCGTCTCCGTCTGCGCCGCCACCACGATAAGCGTGGCGAGCTGGCCGTTGCTTATAAAGGTCTTTTGTCCATTGAGTCGGTAACCGTTTCGGTCGCGTCGGGCGTTGGTCTTGATCGCGCGCAGATCAGAGCCGGTTCCTGGCTCCGTCATCGCAATTGCGCTCACGCGCTCGCCGCTCGCAAGCTGAGGCAGCCAGCGCTGCTTCTGCTGCTCAGAGCCGTAATGCAGGATATAGGGCGTCACGATGGCGTTATGCAACGGAATGTTAAAATCAAAGAAGCTGATGCGGCCGAGCTCCTCGATCAGCACGGCCTCATGGCGGAAATCGCCCCCCATGCCGCCATATTCCGTCGGCGTGCTGATGCCGAGCAGGCCCATCTCGCCCGCGCGCCGCCAGGCGGCGCGCGCGACACAACCCGCGTTGCGCCAGGCGTCGATATTGGGCGTCACCTCCTGTTCAAGAAACTTGCGGATCGAGCCGCGAAGGCTCTCGCATTCTTCTCGCGCATCGCGATCGACGGGATTGTTCATATTGGCCAACAAAGTCAGTCGCCTTTGGGATGGATTGTCGTATCGGCGAGCGCTCAGGCGGCTCGCTTCATATGAGGCGTGTCGGGATCGTGCGGGCTTCTCAAAATGGCGCCGAAGTCATGCGTGACGCCGATTTGGGCTGCGAGCTCCGCCGCTTGCTCGCGGAATAGCTCGATATTTCCGAGCTTGACGTCTTCGTAGCCGCGCACGACATCTGGGAGCTTCGCCAGCGCGAGCACGCTTTCGTAATTGGTCTCGTCGAGTTTGTCGCATGCGTGTTCGACCAGACTGCGATATTGCACTATTAAGTTACGCTCCGTACGCCGAACATGGGTTCGCGCAAACAGATCAAACGGGGTTCCTCGCAGCGCCTTCATCTTCGCCAGCATGCGCATCAGCGGCGCGAACCAGGGCCCTAGCCGCACCTTTTTCGTAAATCCGAGAGAGCGAAGGAAGGTTGGATGCAGATGGAACGAGACGCGCGCGCCCGTCCCGAATTCCTTGTAAAGTCGAGCTTTGGCTTGCGGCGACGTCATGAGCCGCGCGACCTCATACTCGTCTTTGTAGGCCATCAGCTTGTAGAGATTGGCTGCGACCGCTTCAGCGATGGCGGCGCGACCGGGAGTTCGTTTCGTTTCAGTCTCGCGCACCTTGCGCACGAATCCAGCATAATCGGCGGCGTATCGGGCGTCCTGGAAGGCGATCAGTTCGGGTGTGCGAACCACCAGAAGGCGTCGCAATTCTCCCTCTGCGCCAACGCTTTCCACAATATTTTTCGCCTTATATGACAGCGCGGGCTCCTCCAGTGTAGGCGCTTCAACGCTGGGTGTCATCATCGCCGCCTTTGTCTTTTCAGGCGCATGCACGCTCATTCGACCCGAGCGGAAGGCCGCGATGTTCATGTCAACCGATACATTGTTGAGTCTAATGGCGCGCTCGATATCGGCGGCTGGAATTGGCAAAGCGCCGGCCTGATAGGCGGCGCCGACCAGCACCATGTTGGCGCCGACCTCGGAGCCAAATAGCGTGTTGGCGACATTGCGCGCGTCCAGGAACACATCCGCGTCCGCGCGCGTCGCCTTCTCCATGCGCTGGCGCAGCAGCGCCGCGTTTGGATAGATCTTATTCTTGTTGGTCACCATCTCGCCGGTTGGCGCTTCGCTTGTCGAGGCTATCAATACGGTGCGGTCAGGCGAGGCCATGCGTAGATGAACGGCCTCGGCGCCCGTCAGCATGTCGAAAGCGAGAAATAGATCCGCCGAGCCCGACATGACCCGTGTTGCGCCGTCTCGGCCTTCTTTTTCGACATGGAGATGCGATACGACGGGGCCGGCCTTCTGGCTCGATCCGGTCTGATCCATGCCGCGCACGGCGCGGCCCGCAATCGCAGCGGCGGTTCCCAGAATTTGATTGACCGTGACCACGCCAGTGCCGCCGATTCCTGTCATAAAGATCGAGAACCGATCTTCGGGAACGATGAAGACGGGCTCGGGTATCGGAGCGCTGATGCTGGGCGGAACGATTTGAACCGGCTTCGTGGTAGCGATCTTGGCCGACGTCTCGACCGTCAGGAACGACGGGCAGTCGCCGAGGAGGCAGGAATAATCTTGATTGCAGGATGTCTGGTTAATCGCCGTTTTTCGTCCAAACTCCGTTTCTACAGGTTCGACGCTAAGACAGTTCGACTTGACGCCGCAATCGCCGCACCCCTCGCAGACCCGCTCATTAATGACGATCGTGCGCGGCCTGCGCTCCATGCGACCGCGCTTGCGCAACCGCCTTTTTTCGGCCGCGCATTGTTGGTCGTTGATGAGCACAGTCACGCCAGTGGTCTCGGCGAGCTCTTTCTCGGCGGCGACGAGATCGTCGCGGTGACGCACGGTGGCGATTCGATTGAGGCTGCCGGCGCTGTAGCGCTCCGGCTCGTCGGTTGTGACGATGATCTTCCGGACGCCTTCGGCGGCGAGCATGGCGACGATGTCGGCCACCGATCGGCCGCCCATGATGCTCTGCCCCCCCGTCATCGCGACAGCAGAATTGTAAAGTAGCTTATATGTGATGTTGGCCTTCGCCGCGACGGCGAAGCGGACGGCCAGACTGCCTGAATGGGCGAACGTGCCGTCGCCAATGTTTTGGAAATAGTGCTTTGTCGACGAAAAAGGGCTAAGCCCGACCCATTGCGCGCCTTCGCCGCCCATCTGCGTGTAGCCAATGACGTCGCCGAAAACCGGCCCCATCCACAGCGTCATGATATGACAGCCAATGCCAGCGCCGACGATAGAGCCGTCAGGCACGCGCAGCGACCGATTATGCGGGCAACCTGAGCAGAAATAGGGAATTCTTGACGCGGGCAATTGAGCGAGCGCGCCTGTCGCGGCGGGCGGCGGGGGAATGCCGGCGTCCGGGAACAGGCTGGATAGTCGCTGCCGCAACGCGGAGGCGATGATGTCGGTCGAGATCTCGCCGCACGCGGTGAGAAAGAGTTTTCCTTTCTCGTCCTGCTTGCCGATGACGCGCGGCGCGTCAGGCGCGCCATAGAGCGCGTCCTTGATGAAGAGTTCCAGAAAAGGCCGCTTGTCTTCGATGACGATGATCTCGGTGAGGCCGCGGGCGAATGCGCGCGCGCTTTCTGGATCGAAAGGATAGACCATGCCGATTTTGAGAATGCGGATGCCAAGCCGGTCTAATTCGGCCGCGCCGAGACCCAGATTCTCCAGCGCCTCGCGCAAGTCATAATATGTCTTGCCGGCAGTGACGATGCCGAGCCTCGCATGCGGCGGGTCAATGACGACCTGGTTAAGCTTGTTTGCGCGCGCATATCGCCGCGCGATTTCCAGCCGCCCGTAGAAAATCTCCCGTTCGGCTTCGATCATCGGCGGGCCGGCGGCGTTGGCGCGGAACACAGGATCGAGCGCCTTGCCGTCATACTCGACCTTTGGCGAAATCGGTTTGATTCGATCCGGGGCCACCAGAGCGGTGCCCGCGCTTTCGGCGATGTCAGAGACGAGCTTGAACCCGATCCATAAGCCGGCGGCGCGCGACAGTGCGTAGCCGTGCAGCCCAAAGTCCAGCACTTCCTGAATGTTTCCGGGGGCCAGAACAGGCATGTAGAAACTGGAAAAGATCGTGTTGGAGTCGCTCGGCAGAATCGTCGAGCGCGCATGCGGATCATCGCCGGCGACCGCGAGCACGCCGCCATTTGCGCCAACGCCATGGAAGTTCGCGTGATGAAAGGCGTCGGCGGCGCGATCTACGCCTGGAGACTTGCCAAACCACATGCCGAACACGCCATCATGCTTGCGCCCGGGAACCTCGTGGAGGAGCTGAGTGCCAAAAAGCGCGGTCGCGGCGAGTTCTTCATTGAGGCCGGCGATGTGCTCGATATTATTCTTAGACAACAGCGGTTTGTATCGCTGCATCTCGAAATCGACGCCGCCGACGGGTGATCCCGGATATCCGCAAACCAGTCCGGCCGTGTCGAGACCGTCGCGCCGATCAGCCCTCTTTTGGTCGAGCATGACCCGAAGCAGCGCCTGAATGCCAGTCAGATAGATCGTTCCAGTTTCTTGCGTGAATTTTGAATCAAGCGAGAAACTGTCGCGCGTGATCGACGAATGGATCCCCATATCGTGACGTCTCCTCCCGAAGCTCCGCCGCTCTCGCGTACTGCCGCGTCACGTGTGCGGCAAATGGCGCGCCCGGCCGAAGTCTTTGCTTCCCGACGCCATACGCCGCGCTTCGCCGATATAAATAACTATGACATCACTGTCATTTTATGTGCCCGGCTTTTTTTGTCAAGAAGCGCATCCTCGCAAAGGAGCGGCGCGTAAGCGAATGTTCTGCCGCAATATTCTGCGAAGATAAGCGCCGGTCTTTCCAGCAGTCGTTGCCGAGCGGAGATCGAAATCGCCTGCTTGGACCTTCGCGGCGCAGGTTAGTCGGCGGTTTGGGCGGCGAGTCGCGCTAGTTGCGGGGTTTGCTCTGGCGCCTGATGCTCGGCTCCGCCGACGAAAACGGCTGCGCACCACAGATCGGTGACTTCCTTCACCATCGCCTCAAGCTCGAACGTCTCCGACCATGGCTCGTATCCGGTCACGAGCCAAGCGTAGGCGATCGACTCGATCATCAGCCCAAGCGCATAGCTTGTCAGCCGCGTATCGAGGGGGCGAACGACGCCCTGACCGATCTTGCGACGAAGGTCGCGCTCAATTCGTGTGATGAAGCGACTCCGCAGCTCGCCATAGACGGCCGAAAATTCGGGGTTGAAATTGGCGATCTGCAGCAGCGCTTTCAAAATCTTACGGTTGCGCTGCATCGCTTCAAAATAGTGACGGTTGGCGAATTCAATCCGATCCCGATGCGAGCCGGCGCTGGCGGCGCGAGCGCTCTTCAAGATGTCGTCAACCACGAGATCAAGCAACTTACGGAAAATGTCTTCTTTGTTCTCGAAGTAGATGTAGAACGTGCCGCGGCTGATGCCGGTGTAGTCGACGATCTCGTCCACGGTTGCGTCAACATAGCCCTTGTCGCCAAAAACGACTTCCGCCGCCTTGAGCAGGGCGCTTTCTGTTTCCTTCGAAGACCGACGCCTGCGGGTGGTCTTGGCTCGCATTTAATTATCCGTCCCGCTTTTCCTGCTCTCACGGCACATTACAACTCGATACTCCAGTTTAGAACTCCCTGCCTGCAGTTGCCGGCGGGGGGAGAGAGGCTTCGTGAAATTACGTTTGGTTTGCGCGCTATAATAGTGATGTCATTGTCATACGTAGACATGCTTTGTCGAGTTGAGTCAACGGGTTGAGCCTTGGGAAACGGCGCGATCCGACTGCGCGTCGGCATAAAATATCGATGTTGGCGCGCCGCGGCGATTGACTAAGTGACGATGACGTCATAGTTATGGTAATACGACAAAGACTGGCTGGGAGGCCGCACGCATGCGGGGATGTGGGAGGCTCGCTTGAGCGAGGATAGCCTTCTCGTCGAGCGCGAGGGCGAGGTTCTTTGGGTGACCCTGAACCGCCCCGACCGTTTGAATGCGCTGAACCGCGCGCTGGTCGATGATCTGCGCCAGCTATTCAGGGATCTTCATCATCGTCGGGACGTGCGTGTCGTCGCGCTCCGAGGTGCGGGGCGCGCGTTCTGCGCCGGTCTCGATCTCAAAGAGGAGGCCAGCTACTCGAATCGCGACGTCTCCGGATTGCTCGACAGTCAGCGTAACATCGCCGAGGTCGTCATCGCCATGCGACGCTGCCCGCAGCCGATCGTGGCGATGGTTCAGGGCGCGGCGAGTGGCGGCGGCTTTGCAATCGCGCTCGGCTCAGACGTTCGCCTTGCGACCCCGGACGCGATATTCAACGCCGCCTTCATTAAGCTGGGGCTGAGCGCCTGCGACATCGGCGTGAGTTACTTCCTGCCGCGCATGATCGGCTCGTCTGTGGCGTCTGAACTGCTTCTGACCGGCGATTTTATTGGCGCGGAGCGCGCCGTTCAGCTCGGCCTCGTCAGCCGGGTGGTGGATGCCGATGATCTTGAGCGGCAGGCGCGGGCGATGTTCGACTCCATGCTCGCGGCGACGCCGGTCGGCCTGCGGCTGACGAAAGAGTCCCTGAACTATTCAGTGGACGCGCAAGGTCTCGAGGCTGTGATCGCAATGGAAGACCGCAATCAGGTGCTTTGCGTCAAGGACAACAATTTCGACGAAGGCATCAACGCGTTTCTAGAAAAGCGGAGACCAGTTTACGCGACTCGCGCCGGCTGAAGCGCCGGCTGCTCGGTTCCTTGATCTGAAGCGAATTTCGACCAGACCTCCGGGAGGAGTGGGTGAAGATCACTAATGTCAGGCTTATCGCATTCAATCGCCCACCACCCGGGGCGGCAAGCGATTTCGCGATCAAGAACACCGGCGATACACTGATTGATCTCCTGACCAAATATGTCGCTGTCCGCATCGAGACGGACGAGGGCGTCAGTGGCGAGACGCTGAGCCTCGGCGGCGGTGTAGGCATGGCCTACTACATAGAAAGCACCGTCAAGCCTTATCTAATCGGCAAGAATCCGCTTCATCGCGAAGCGATCTGGCAGGGGATGTGGCATTATAATCGATTCTGGCTTTCGCCGGTCACCATGATCGGCGTCATCGACACTGCATTGTGGGATCTCTACGGCAAGCTGACCAATCAGCCTGTGGCGCAGATTCTTGGCCTCTATCGTGACAAGCTGCCGACCTATGCGAGCAGCATGACCAAACCCACTCGCGGGGAATTTGTCGAGGAGGCGCTGCGCTACAAGGAGCGAGGCTTTCACGGCTACAAAGTCCATGCGATCGGCGATCCGGAAGCGGACATCGACATCTGCACCCGCATCCGCGCGGCGGTCGGCGACGCCTATGCACTGATGATCGACGTCGTTTCGGGTTACGATCAAGCGCAGGCGATGAGGGTCGGTCGCGCGCTCGAGGAGCTTGGATTTCTCTGGTATGAGGAGCCGCTCCGCGAATACGACGTGCATGGATACAAGATGTTGTGCGACAAGCTCGACATCCCAATCGCTGGCGTCGAGGTCAATGAAGGGTCGATGTATACGACCCCGGAATATATCGTGACGCGCGCGGTTGACATCGTGCGCTCCTGCGTCGGCTTCAAAGCCGGGATCGGGCAGGTGAAGAAAACAGCCGGGATGGCCGAAGCGTTCGGGATGAATTGCGAGCTGCACACGAACGGCAATCCGGTTCTGGACGCTGCCAATCTCGCCGTCGCCGCCTCGATCAAGAACACCAGCTTCTTCGAGCAACTCGTGCCGGAGCGCCTGTTCAACTTCGGCGTCGAGAAGTTCATCGAGATTGACGCCGATGGTTACGCGCATGTGCCGGCTGGCCCCGGCCTCGGTATGAAAATCGACTGGGACTATGTGGGACGCTACGCGGTGGCCGAGATGTAGCGCGGATAACTGCGCGCGGCCGCGAGACCGCATCAGAATGGCGCTCGACAGCCTCTCTTCACAAGAAGGGGCGGGGCGATAGCGGTAATAGACGCCGCCAAAAGGGTTTGGGAGGACGCTTTGTCAGGTGAGGATTTCTTTGCGTTGCTGGTCAGCGGCCTCACGACAGGGGCGATCTATGCGATGGTCGGCGTCAGCCTGAATATCGCCTACAAGCCGACCAACGTCTTCAACATGGCGCAGGGCGGGTTGATCATGCTGGGCATGATGTTCACCTGGGTCCTGCTGAGCGTCTTGGGCCTGCCCTGGATCCTAGGCGTGCCGCTGGCCATGGCGATCGTCGCGGCCGTCGGCCTGGTCGAAGAGCGAATCGCGGTCGCGCCTCTGCACAATGTTGCTGGTCACTCGCACGCCTGGGTAATCACGACGCTCGCATTTTCGATCATTCTCGTTAACGCCGCCGACCAGATCTGGGGGGCCGACCCCCGCTACGTCGCTCCGATGCCCGGAACGTCTCTGACGCATCATCGCTTCGGCATCGTCGGCTTCAACACTGCGCAGATCGCAATCATCGTCATCGCCTTTGCCTCGATCTGGCTGGTGGAGTATTTCTATCATCATACCCGTCTGGGCCGCGCCGTTCTGGCGGTCTCCGAAGATTCCGATGGTGCGCGTCTGTGCGGCATCAACCCCCTGCGGCTGACGATGGGTTCGTTCGCGGCCGGCGGCGCTTTCGCTGCGCTGACCGGCGCGATCGCTTCGCCAATTCTGTTCGCCAGCACCGAATTCGGACTCGATCTCCTGATCAAGGGTTTCATTGCACTCGCGATCGGTGGGCTTGGCAGCAATTGGGGAGCCCTCGCCGGCGCTATTCTCATCGCCTGCATCGAGACGCTGAGCTCGGTGTACCTGTCGCCGGGCATGCGCCAGATCGCGCTGCTCGCAGTATTCTTGGCAGTCCTCCTGATGCGGCCGAACGGCATGTTCGGACGTCCCGGCGGTCGGGAGGTCTAAAATGAACGTCCTCGATCAGCGCAGTCTCACAGCGCCGCCGGACATATCCCGCCTGACGCGCATCGCCACCCTGGCGCTTGTGGTTTGCGTCGCGGCGATTCCGTTCATGGTGACGGGATCTTTCTATTTGTTCCTCTTCACCTTTGCGGGCGTCTATCTGCTCGCAGCGATGGGCTTCAATGTTCTTGCCGGCTATATGGGGATTATTTCGCTCGCGCACGGAGCCGTCGTCGCGATCGGCGCGTTCACGACCGCGATCCTGACCGTAACCTATGGATGGAGCTTCTGGCCGGCGGCTGTCATGTCGACTCTTGTCGGCGGCGCCGTCAGTGGACTCGTCGCCCTGCCGGCCTTGCGCCTGTCGTCCTGGTATTTTGTGCTGATCACCATCGCCTTTACAACAGCGGTCACAGCGGTGATCACTGATATGAAATGGCTTACGGGCGGCTTCACTGGCATCCTCGGAGTGCCTCCGCCATCAATCGCCGGCCACAAGTTTTCGGGTCGTGAGATGTTCTGGCTGGTGATGGTCATCAACATCGCCGTGTGGTGGGTCATCTCCAACATCGTCCATTCACGCATCGGGTGGTCGTTGCTCGCGATCCGCGACTCCAGCATCAGCGCGCTGTCGAACGGTGTTTCCGTCAGTCACACGCGGTTGTTTGCTTTCGTCTTCGCCGGAGCGACCGCGGGGCTGGCCGGCGCACTCTTTGCGGTACTGAAGATCGTGGTGACGCCGGAAGATTTTCCATTCCACTTCTCGATCTTTTTCCTGTTCGTCGTGGTGCTTGGGGGGCCGGCCTATCTATGGGGGCCCTTGCTCGGGGTATTCGCGTTCTATGTCTTGCCTGAAATGCTTGGCAGCCTGCGCGAATACCGCATGTTGATTTACGGCGTGGGCCTTCTGGCGTTTTCTATCGTTCTTCCCGAAGGCATCGCCGGAGGGCTCGTGGCGCTGCGCCGGCGCTATGGAGCGTCGTCAGCCAAGAAACAATCAGCTCAGCGCACAGTAAGCCAAATCACGCATGCGATCAGGCCGATCGAGGGCGTCGCGCTCAAAGTTGAGGACGTGTCGAAAACCTTTGGCGGCGTTAACGCTCTGAGCAATGTAACGATATCGGTGCCCGCCGGGCATATTCATGCTGTTGTCGGCCCGAACGGCTCCGGCAAAACGACGTTGCTCAACATCATTTCCGGGCTTTACGAGCCGAGTGGCGGTGACGTCCGGTTGGGCGACAAGCGGATCACCGGTCTGCGGCCTCATATGATCGCCCGAGCCGGCGTAGGCAGAACGTTCCAGACCCCGAAGATTATCGGCCACTTGTCTGTGCTGGAAAATATCCGCTTTGGCGCTTATCACAGGGAAAAATCGTCCGGCTTGTCGATCGCGCTGTCGCTGCCGTCCGCGCGCCGTGAGGCGGAGGAATTGACCCGCGAGGCGACGGAACTGCTCGCGCTGGTCGGCTTGTCGGACCGCGCCTATGATCGCGCCGACGAATTGCCGCACGGACAATTGCGCCTGTTGGAGATCGGCCGCGCGCTGGTCGGGCGGCCGCGCGTGCTGCTACTCGACGAGCCCGCCGCCGGTCTATCGTTGCATGAACTGGAGCGGCTTGAGGAACTCATGATCGAGATTCGCCGGCTCGGCGTCACGCTGATCATGGTCGAACATCACGTCGAACTTGTGATGGGCGTGGCCCAGTCGGCGACGGTTCTCGACGGCGGCAAGGTGCTCGCCGCCGGCACGCCGGAACAAGTCTTCGCCGACAAGGCCGTCGTCAGCGCTTACACGGGAGCGCCGCAATGAACGCGGACATAATGCTCGACGTCGAAGGCCTTGCAGCCGGCTACGGCCGAGTTCCGGTAATACAGGATATTTCGCTCAAGCTTCGTCGCGGCGAGGCGATTGCAATCCTGGGCGCCAACGGCGCGGGCAAGTCGACAATGTTGCGGGCGATTTCTGCGCTCCTGTCACGGGCGGCGGGAACCGTTAGATTGGCCGGCGACGATGTGACGGGCTTGTCTGCTGAAAGGCTGGTTGCCGCAGGCCTATCTCATGTCGCTGAAGGTCGGCGGCTGTTCCGCAAGCTCTCGGTGGAGCAGAATCTTGAACTCGGTCTTTACGCGCTCAATCCTCCGGCGGAAATGATCGCCGAGCGGCGCGAGGAGGCTTACGAACTCTTTCCGATGCTGCGCCAGAAAGCTCAACAGCCAGCCGGCTCCCTCAGCGGAGGTCAGCAGCAAATGCTGTGCATCGCACAGGCGCTGACGCGGCACCCGAAAGTAATCATGCTCGACGAGCCTTCGCTTGGCCTGGCGCCCATTCTGGTGGAAGAGGTGTTCCGAACTCTGGAAAAAGTGCGCCGCGCCGGACAAGCGATTCTGCTCGTCGAGCAGGTGGTCGAACGGACGCTCGCCTTCGTCGATTTCGCTTATGTGCTGCAGAACGGACGAATCGTTTCAAAAGGAACTCCGGCTGAACTTGCCAGCGCCGACGTCGTCCGCCGCGCCTATCTCGGCGAGGCGGTGGCGGTTGTAGATCACGCGTAGGAGAGTAGGGGGGTGGCTACGCTTGGTTGGATCGGGCTGGGAGACATCGGCGCCCCGATGTGCAGGCGGCTTGTCGCAGCTGGTCACGAGGTGCTGGTTTGGGGCCGTACACGTGAAAAGGCGGAGCGGGCGCTCGCAGGACGTTGCGAGGTCGTTGCTTCCGCCGCCGAACTCGGGCGGCGATGCGAGGCGATATTTCTCTGCGTCACCGATGCCGATGCGGTAGAAGCCGTCGTCTTCGATGAAGACGGAGTCGCCAGCGGAAGCCTCCCGCACACGCTTGTAGTCGATACGTCGACTATCGGGCCGCTGCGCACGCGCGTGATGGCGGAACGCTTACAGCGGATGGGGCGCGGGCGCTGGGTCGACGCTCCTGTCTCCGGAGGCGCCGTAGGCGCGAGCGCGGGCACTTTGGCGGCGATGGTTGGCGGCGAGACGGAGGATATAGCCGCTGCGCGCCCGTTTATCGAGGCTTTCGCAGGAAAGATCACGCATGTCGGCCCAGCGGGCTTCGGACAGATGTGCAAGGTCTGCAATCAGGTGATTGCGAACACCACGATCATGGTGTGGGCTGAAATGCTGTCGTTGGTCGAGCGTTTCGGAATTTCTCCAGAATCGCTGATGGATGCAGCCGAGGGGGGCTTCGCGGATTCGTCCGTTCGAAAGGTTCTGGCGCCGATGATTCTGAGCGGCGATTTCCCGGGCATCTACGCACCACTCATTCCCAAGGACATGGATCTGGCCGGGGAGGTCGCCAGCCGCTTCGGCGCTCCCATCCCGCTCGCGGGGCTGGTTCTCGCCCTCTACCGGCAGCACAAGATGCTGGATGAGCAAGGCTCGACAATGCGTGCGGGGCTGAGGGGCATTTTCGCGCCTCTTGTCCGGAAAAACTAGCCGCGTGCCCGGGCGGGCGGAATGACACGGAGAAATCACTATGAAGATTAAAGAAATCAAGGCTCACATCTTTCACCGAACGCCAGCGATCTATCAATGGAAAGAAGACTGGGCGCCCCGCAGCCTTGACCATGTGTTCGTGCGGCTCATCACGGACACCGGACTTGAAGGCCACTGCATCACCTATCTGATGAGTCCGATGGAGCTGAAATATGCGATGCCGGGGCTTCAAGCGGCCGTCGTGGGACGAGATCCTCATGAGGTTGAAGCGATCTCATACGCGCTCACCGATCGACTTGATCGGCCAACTCCTGTGGCGAGCACCGTGGACATTTGTTTGTGGGATCTCATCGGAAAGATACACAACGAGCCGATCTATCGGCTGCTCGGAGCCGCGCGCAACCGCATCCGCGCTTACGCCAGCACTTTTGTTTGCAAGAACGACGACGAATATGTGAAGCTGGCGCTTGATTGTCGTGAGCAGGGCTTCAACGCATACAAGATCCATCCCTATGGCGCGCCAGATCGCGACATCGAAACCTGCCGCGCCGTACGTCAAGCCGTTGGAAAATCCATGGATCTGATGCTCGATCCGGTCAATGAATATGACCGCTATGGCGCGGCGAAGGTAGCCAAGGCGCTGGAAGATCTTGATTTCTATTGGCTGGAATGTCCGATCTCGGACGCCGACGTCGATGGTCTGCGCGACCTCACGCGAAGCTTCCGCATTCCGATCACAGCGGTTGAAAGCATAGCGGGCGGACTTCGTTACTACCCGCAATACCTAAAAGATCCCGCCGTTGACTCGATCCGTTCGATTGGCGACTGGATCGGCGGCATTTCGGCGATGAAAAAAGCCGCCGCCTTATGCGAAGCTCACAATGTGAAATATGAGCCGCACAGCTACGGAACGGTTCATATTCAAGCAGCGCATCTGCATGTCATGCTCGCGATTCACAATTGTGACTTCTTCGAAATTCCGGTTCCGCAAGGCTGCCTGGATATCGGCATGAAGGATGTCATTCGGGTAGAAAAGGATGGCTTCGTCAACGCTCCGACCAAGCCGGGGCTCGGCTACGATGTGGACTGGACGCAGATAGAAAAGCACACGAGCGAAGTGCTGTCGGTCGGCGAGTTGCCAGAATCGCAGCGCCGCAAGGGTCGGTCTACAGCCTGGACTTAACAGCTGGAAGCGGGCCGGAAGGGGGCCCAGAAGTATGTTTCCCTTCAAAAGCGCTGATGTCCCCATCAACGTAGGTCCAACAGCAGTTCCACCGGGAGCGGTTCCGCAGTCTTCAGCGCGGCGGCCGGATCTCGACGAGGTTCGTTATCGGGAGGAAATCATGGCCAACAATAGTTCACTTACAACTGGTGGTACAATGAACCGTCGCCGGATTTTGCGTACCGGAGCGGCTGGCTTCGGAATACTGGCGGCGCCGGCGATATTGCGGCCAGCTTTCGCGGCTAGCGATCTTCCTATTGGCTGGGTGCTGCCGCTGACCGGATCGCTAGCGAGCACTTACTCGCATCTGTACCGACCCGGTGAAATCGCGATCAACGAGATCAATGCGTCTGGCGGAGTCCTTGGCAGAAAGCTCGTTGCTGTAAAGGTTGACGACGAAGGTTCGCCGGCCAAGCAGCCAGTGGTGATCCGGGAATTGATCGACAAAGGAATAAACGTCGTCGTTGGGCCAACTGGCAGCTCGCAGGCGATGTCAGCGCTGGAAGTGACGACCCCGGCGAGCATCATCCAGTGCTGCTATGCTTCCGCCGATGAAGTGGGCGACGGGAAGCGGTATCCGTATCACTACCAGATTAATTTTGGTGCGGTTCCACAGGCTGTGCGCCACGTCGATACGCTTCAAGCTCTAGGCAAGAAGAACATCGGCGTCTTGGTCGACGACACCGCGGCCGGCGACTCGACGCGGCAGGCAGTTGTCGCCGAACTGAAAAAGCGCGGATTCAACATTGTATCCGAGCAGGTTTTTCCGACTAAAACGACGGATATGACGCCGTTCCTCCGTAAGCTCAGAGCAGACGGCGCCGAAGCGATCGACAATCATATCTCGACGAATGGCGATGCGACGCAATTCTTCGTTGGCCTCAGTCGGATTGGCTGGAAGCCGCCAACGGTGGGGCACACCGGGCTGCTCTATGCAGGTCTTCCCGGCGCAGTGCCGGAAGAATCGCGCTATGAGGAAGTCTATGCGGCCACTTATAAGGCGTTGACCTATACTGATAAGGACATGATTTCGGACAAGGTGAAGAAGTTTGCGAAAGCGCTTTCAGACGCCGGCACGCCGGATGCGCTTCTACCGGTTGCCGCGACGTCTCCTTTCTATGACTTCGTCTATCTTCTGAAAGCAGTAGCGGAAAAAGTCGGTGCGGCCGATTCCAAATCATTGAAGGCCGGGTTGGATTCGTTCAGTGGCGAGGGTTTTTTTGGTCGGATTTCGTTCACGCCAGAGCGGCATCAGGGCTATGGAGCAGATGTGCTTGCGATGGCGGTCGTGAATTCGACGAATGAACCGATTTCGAAGGAGTCGAAAGGCCTCTATCGCCGCCGCGGTCCCGGAGCCTGACGCCAGAAACAACCCGGCGCGACAGCGCGCCGGGTTGAACCTTTCGTCAGAAACGTCGCCTCACAACTAATTGATACGCGCAGCGGACCGCTCGACTGCTCGGTTCGCATATTGATTTTGTCTTCCTTGCTAAAAAGGAGCTCTCATGAAGATCACTGACATCAAAGCGCACATTCTAAAACCGCTGGAGCAAGGATTCCTCTACAAGGAAGAATGGGACCCGCTAATCGTCCAGCCGGTCTTTCTACGCATTCTCACGGACGAGGGGCATGAAGGTCATTGCATCACTTGGCTTCTTTCGGCCGGCGAGACCGAATCCTCTCTTCCGGGAGTGAAAGCCAAGCTTCTGGGACGCGATCCTCACGATGTTGAGGCCATCTCGTACAAGTTGACAGACCGGTTGCAGAAGCCAACGCCTTTCGCCAGCACCGTCGACATCTGCCTTTGGGATTTGCTCGGCAAACACCACGGCGAGCCGATCTATCGTTTGCTCGGCGCTGCTCGCGATCGCATAAAAGCATACGGTAGCACGGTTATGTATAATACAGTGCCGGAATATGTCGATATCGCGCGACAGTGCTACGAGCAAGGTTTCCGCGCCTTTAAGCTGCATGCCTTCGGTGTCCCGGACAAGGATATCGAAGTTTGTCGCGCCGTGCACAAGGAGTTCGGTGGAAAGATGGATCTGATGCTGGATCCGGTGAACGCCTATGACCGCATCGGCGCCTTTAAAGTCGGAAAGGTGCTCGAGGAGCTTGATTTCTACTGGTATGAGGCGCCGCTGCCTGATTCTGATATTCAGGGCTACATGGATCTCACTCGCAGCTTCAAGATCCCGATCACGGCTACCGAGAGCGTGTCCGAAGGGCTGCGCGGCTATCCGAAGTATCTGGTCAACCACGCCGTCGACTCGGTTCGCAGCGTCGGCGACTGGATCGGAGGAATTACCGCCATGCGCAAGTCGGCTGCGCTGTGCGAAGCCTTCAACGTTAAATACGAGCCGCACAGCTATGGCACGACATTGGTTCAGGCCGCGCATCTGCATATTATGCTCGCGATCCACAATTGTGATCTGTTCGAGATCCCGGTGCCACAGGGCTGTCTCGATGTCGGGATGAAGGACGTGATCCGTGTCGAGGCGGATGGCTACACCAACGCCCCGACCAAGCCCGGGCTTGGCTATGAGGTCGACTGGGACGAGATCCGCCGACTCACAGTCAAGGAGCTCTGAGCGCGGTCCAGGGCGGGCGAACCGCCCGCCTTGCGGGCCGTGACGGTCGATTACGCGGTCCTGTTTCGCGCCGTTCCCCGCCCACCGCTTAGATCGGGCGGCGAGCGAATTTGCTGCGCCGACCGTGGAAAAGCGCCGCGAAACGAAAAGCCGAGAACCTTAAATTGATTCCAGGAATGGCCCGAAACATCGGCAATAGCGGTGCATGGACTTGACAAGAAATAGTCAAAATATGACGCTGACGTCACTATAACAATTGCGCTTTGCGGCGGCTGCGGATCGCGCCGGCCGCTCTTGAGCGAACAATAGGAAATCGGGAGGACGTGATGTTCGGGAAAGCCGTGCTTGCGGCGGGTTTCGCCGCTCTCATATTCGCCGGCGCAGCCAGAGCCGCCGAAGAGGGAGTGACCGCCTCCGCGATCAAGATCGGGGTCCACACCGCGCTAACGGGCGTGGCGAGTTTCGTTGGGCAGGGCGGCAAGGTCGGCATCGACGCGGCCGTCGCGGAAATCAATGCGAATGGCGGCGTCAACGGCCGAAGGCTGGAAGTTTCCATCATTGACGACAAGGGAACGCCGGACGGCGGCGTAGCCGCTGTGCGGCGCCTTGTCGACGATCAGGAGGTTTTCGCCGTCTTCGGCGCGGGACCGAGCGGATCGACCGTCGCGGTCATCCCATATTTCATGCAGACTGGCGTCCCTTATTTCGTCAGTTTCGCTTCCGATCCACGCGTTCTGGAGAAGTTCGCGCCCAACATCTTCTCGGGCGCGACGGTGCCACAGCAGGAGGCTGTGCAATATTACGCCGATTTTTTGTCTAGGAATATAAAGGCGAAAAAGGTTGCGATGATGGTCTGCGACCAGGGCCATTGCACATCGGCTGCGCCAAAGATGACGAAACTTCTGAAGAGCGCTGGCGTCACCGTCTCTCGGAGCAATTACAATTCCGGCGACACGGACTTCACTGGTCAGATTGAGCAGATCAAGGCCGCCAAGCCGGACGCAATCTTCTTGCTCGGGCTCGCGACAGACGAAGGGCGGATAATTCCGCAAATCCGGCGCTCCGGCCTTAGCGTTCCTCTTGTGACCGACGTTTCCGGCGCCGACCTCACAGTTCTGCGTCTCGCGGGCGCGGCGGCGGAAGGCTACTACACATTCTGGATCGGCGGCTCTCAGTTCTACGACGACAATACCGGCGAGATGGCGAAATTCCTCAGGTCGCTCGACGCCAATAAGATTGATCGGCCCGCCAACACGCCTAATCTTTACACGCTGATGGCCTATGCGGACGTGTATGTGCTCGCCGAAGCGATCCGCGCGGCCGGTAAAGATCTGACGCGCGAGGGCTTGCTCAAGAGCCTCAACAACATTCGCGACTTTGTCGGCGGTAAGACACCTGAATGGAGCTACGCAGCGGCGCTCGGCTATCCGCGCAGCTTCACGCCGGAGGACCACAAAGGCACCAAAGGTATTCAGGCTGTCGTGGTGAAGGGCGGCTCCTTTAAGGCCGTCGCTGACTAGTGCGCGCGACTTTTTGCGGACTCTGAGCGGCGGGGTTTTCCGGAAGGATCATATGTCTCTTCTCCTTGGCGGGTTGGCGATCGGCGGCGTATATGCGCTGATCGCGATCGGGGTCGTCCTCTGCTATCGGGCGACCGGAGTGGTCAATTTCGCGCATGGCGAACTGATGATGATCGCCGCTTACGCCTATGCGATCGTGCATGACCTGACGGGCTCGCCGACGCTGGAGATAGTCGCCGCTATTTCGGCCGGAGCGGTCGGAGGATTGATCTGTTTTCTGCTTACCGGAGTCGTCATGCGCGGCGCGGCGGAAATGTCGTTGGTGATCGGGACGCTTGGCGTCCTCATCCTACTACAGTCGGGAGCGCGTCACCTGTTCACCGATACGCCGTTGCCGTCCGAGGGCTGGTTGTTCGGCGACCATAATCTTACTCTTTTCGGAGTGTCGGCGCCCGCGAATTCGCTGCTGATCCTGGCGGCCTTAGTCGTTGTGGCTGCCGCGATTCTTTATTGGCAGTACGCCACCCTGTTCGGCCGCGCCGTACTTGCTGTTGCGGAAGACCCGTGGCGAGCCTCGCTCGCCGGCATCCGCGTGCAGTCGACGCTGGCGATCAGTTGGCTTGTCAGCGGAATGTTGGCGGGCCTCGCAGGCATGCTGCTGGGGCCGGTCATCGGGGTGTTTCCCACAATGGGCGCCGACGTTCTCTTTCCGGCGATCGTCGCGGCGATTTTAGGCGGCTTCGGCAGCGTCGCAGGCGCGTTCGCCGGCGGCCTCATCATCGGGCTTTTGCAAACCTTCACAGTGGTTTTTCTAGGCGGCGCAGTGAAAGAGGCTGTGATGTTCGGCTTTCTTCTGCTGGTTTTACTGTGGCGCCCGAGCGGGCTTTTCACCGGCCCCGTGGCGCGGAAATTCTGAGGTGACCCGCATCATTCATCCCGTCCCGCTCGTGCTGGCAGTTGCTCTGGCCGCCGCGTCGGCCGCGATTTCGCTGCCGAAATTCCAGCTATTTCTCGTCGGCCAACTCGCGATGGTCGTCATCGTCACCGTCTCGATGACGATTCTGATGGGCGGCGCCGGGTTGCTGTCGCTGGCAAGCGCAGCCTTTCTAGCCGTCGGCGCTTATGGTCTCCTGATCGCGATGGGTCCGCTTGGCCTGCCTCTTCTGCCGGCGCTCGTTGTGGTGGTTGCGTGCTGCGCTGCGCTCGGCGGTGTGCTCGGCGTTCTGGCGCTCCGGATTTCGGGGTTTTATTTGGCCGTCGTCACGCTTGGTTTTCTCCAAGTCCTGCTGACGCTGCTGAAGCATGGCGGCGATCTGACGGGAGGGGGCTATGGCCTCATCACGCCCCTCCTTTCCTTCCCGGGCGTTAAGCGGTTGACAGTGGCGCATGTTTCAATGGCGAGCGTCTTCCTTGCGGTATGCGTAATTGGCGTCGGCGTCGCGCTGATGTCCTCGCGCATGGGGCGAGCTTGGCTGGCGCTGCGCGACAAGGAGCCTGCGGCGCGCATGCTCGGCATCGATGTCAGCCGCATGCGCATTCTGGTTTTCGCCTTCACCAGCGGTCTTATTGGCCTTGCCGGAACATTGCACCCGTTGCTTCTCGGCGTCGCCAACCCAGGCTCTTTCTCCGTTCATCTATCGATCTTTCACATTACTCTTGTGGTCGTGGGCGGCATGACAGGCTCCATGGCGGGCGCCGTCACTGCTCCAGCGTTGTTGTTCTTTATTCCTGAATATTTCAGCACGCTCGGCGAATGGCGCGATTTCTTCTATGGCGGCATCTTGCTCGCCGCGTTGATTTTCATGCCGAACGGTATCGCGGCGGCTGTGACGGAACGGTTTCCGCGTCTTCGCGCGCTGTCTGGAGGCGTACGATGACGGCGCTTTTCGAGGCCACAAATCTCTCGGCGACGTTCGGCGGTCTCAAGGCGCTCAGTGACTTCTCGCTGTCTGTCGATGTCGGCGAGATCCACGGCATCATCGGCCCGAACGGGGCCGGCAAAACGACGGCCATCAACGTCATGACGGGCTTCCTACCGAGACGGGAAGGCCAGCTCCTGTTCGACGGACGGCCCATTCCCCCAGCGACGCATTTGCTGGCGGCGCGTGGCATCGGCCGCACGTTCCAGTCGCCATCCATATTTCCTGGCCTTACGGTCCGCGAGAATGTCATGACGGGCGGGCATGTCTGGACCCGGTCCGGCTTGTTCGGCAACGCCTTGCGCAGCTCTCTGGCGCTTACGGAAGAGGAGCGGCTGTCGACCGAGGCGGTGGACTGGCTGGATAAAGTGGGCTTTGGCCGCGATCCGGACGCGGCCGTCGGCGAGCTTCCGTTCGGCGAGTTGCGCAAGCTCGAGATCGCGCGCGCTCTGATGGCGCGGCCCCGCTTGCTCTTCCTCGACGAGCCGACCGCCGGCCTTACCTTCGAGGAAATCCAGACCTTACGCAACCTGCTGCGTGCGATTCGCACGCCGGATGGCGCGCCAATCTCGATAGTGTTGATCGAGCACAATGTGCCGTTGGTGTTTTCGTTCTGTGACCGTGTGACAGCTCTGGACAAGGGGTTGGTGATCGCGCGCGGTGAGCCGTCTCAAGTCCGGCGCGATCCGGGCGTCGTCCAATCCTATCTCGGTCTGGTGGGAGATTCTGAGCCTGCCGCCACAAGACCGCCCCGCCCGGTTCGGCCAGCGGGAAAGCAGATTCTGGAGGTCAGCCGTCTGTGTGCGGGGTATGGGCGGATGACGGTGATTCGTGACATCGATTTGAATGTCAGCGAAGGTGAACTTGTATTGCTGTGCGGCCGCAATGGCGCTGGCAAGTCGACTCTGCTGAACGCGCTCACCGGCTTTCCTCGGCCGCAGAGCGGCGCGGTGTCGTGGTTGGGGGGACGCATGGATCATTTGCCGGTGAGCGAGGTGATCCGGAGCGGCATCGGATTGGTTCCGCAGGAACGCGGCGTTATCGCCGGCCAGTCGGTGGACGCAAATCTGCGGCTCGGCACGATCGGACTTCGCCTCGGTCGCCGCGACTTCGCAAAACGTCGCGAGGAGATGCTGTCGCTTTTCCCGGCGCTCGGTCCGCGCCTCGCGCAGTTGGCTGGAACGCTAAGCGGCGGCGAACGGCAGATGTTAGCGCTCGCGCGGGTGCTAATTCGCAGGCCGCGCCTGCTGCTGCTCGATGAGCCGACGATCGGGCTGGCGCCGACGATCGTCGATCAACTCACGCGCATCATCGATACGGTACACCGTGACGGCCTGTCCATCATCGTGGCCGAACAGAATGTCGGCTGGGTCGCGCCGCTCGCCGACCGGGCCTATATGCTCGAAGGCGGCCACATCCAGGCAAGCGGCAGACCGGACGAGATCATGCGTCAAGATCAATTGACCGAGGCATATCTCGGCCGCCAAGTCGCATGAGGGCTCAGCCCAGAAAAGATGGCGGACTACCGCCTCTCTACCGCAGCGGCGATGAGCTCGTCGGCCGCGGTGCGCGCGTCGTCGGCCGCGGCGCGGCCCAATGCACGCCACCACGATCGCTGGTCTGCTCCTGGCGTCGCATTTCCAGACGGGCGAGCTGATCGCGATGCACTGCGTCCGGGTCATCTGCGAGCCGCAGCAGGCGCGCAGTCGCATAGGCTCGCGAGGCCGAAATCGTTACTGGCTCCCCGCCGCCAAAAGCCTGAATCGCCCAATTGACAACCTTTTCCGCCATGTTCGGCGCCGCAACCTTGATCATCGCGATCTCAGCCTTTGCGTCCTTGTTACCGACCGTGTCCATCATATGTGCTGCGTGCAGAGTGAGCAGCCGGCTCTGCTCGATCATGATGCGCGCTTCAGCGATCCGCTCGCGCGTCACCGACTGTTCCGACACGGCCTTGTCAAAGGCAACGCGCTGTTTGGTTCTCAGGCACACCCGCGTCAGCGAACGTTCGGCCAGTCCGATAAGCCACATACAATGATGGATGCGTCCCGGCCCCGGTCGGTCTTGTGCGATCTCGAATCCTCTTCCCTCGCCCAAAAGGATATTTTCGGCCGGCACGCGCACATTCTCGAACGCAACCTCCGAAGCTCTGTTCGGCGCGCCCTAGAATCCGAACACGGAAATAGAGCGGACCACCGTCACGCCCGGCGCATCCTTCGGCGCGAGGATCATAGACTGCTGACGATACGGCTCGTCTTCAGAGTCGGTCTTGCACATGAAGTTTATGATGCGGCATCGCGAGTCGGTCGCGCCGGCAGTGTACCATTTTCGCCCATGGATGACATAAGTGTCGCCGTCGCAAACGATCCTGCTCTCGATGTTGCGCGCGTCGGACGATGCGACATCCGGTTCCGTCATCGCAAAAGACGAGCGGATTTCTCCGGCGAGCAGCAGCTTCAACCATTGTCCTTGTTGCGCGGGCGACCCATAGCGGGCCAACACCGCCATGTTTCCCGAGTCGAGCGCCGAACAGTTGGCGCCATCAGCGACCGGCCCATGATCTCGCACAGTGGCGCATATTCGAGGTTACTCAGTTCTGCTCCGCTTTCGCTACGCGGCAGGAAAAGGTTCCAGAGCCCGATCATGCGCGCCTTGGACTTGAGTTCCTCAATCAATGGGAGAACGCCCCAGGGGCCTATCTCCTCGGATTGGGCGAAGAACAGCGTTTCTTTCGGATAGGCGCGCTCTTTTATGAAGGTGAGCAACCTTGCCTCAAGCTCCAGGGTTCGAGCCGATATTCGGAATCATGTCGGCCCTCCTACCTGCCAATAGAGGCGGTTTATGTGGCTGAGGTTCATAAAGCCGCCTGCCTAAATCTATTGACGTTGCCGTAGGGGATCAAGATGAGTTCAGAGACGAACAGGGGCAATGGGATGAGCGGGACGAGACCAGCCCTCGATGCAGATCCGCTGTCATCGCCGGTCGCGCCAGCCCGTTTGGAATGCTGGCTTGCGGCGAACGTCCGGAATTATCGGGGACCGGCGACACTCTCGCGCCTTTCCGGCGGACAATCCAATCCGACTTTTCGCCTTTCGAGCGCTTCAGGCTCATACGTGCTGCGGCGAAAGCCGATCGGCGATATTTTATCGTCGGCCCACGCGGTTGATCGCGAGTTTCGCGTTCTGAGCGCGCTCGCGAACACAGACGTTCCCGTGCCGCATGTTCATGCTCTTTGCCTTGACGTGCAGGTCGCCGGCGCCATGTTCTACGTCATGGATCTCGTGCCAGGGCGAGTGTTCTGGACGCCGGAGTTGCCGGAATTGCGCGCTTTCGAGCGACGCTCGATTTTCGAATCTCTCAATACCACAATCGCCGCAATTCATAGCCTCGACATCAACGCGCTGAGTCTCAATGACTTCGGGCGCCATGGTGGTTATCTCGAACGTCAGATCGTGCGTTGGACGCGGCAGTATCGCGCGAGTGAGACCACGCCAATTCCCGCGATGGATCGCCTGATTGACTGGTTGCCTGCGCATAAGCCGGCTGAAGGGCAAACGCGCCTCGTACATGGCGACTACCGTCTCGACAATGTGCTGATCCACCCAACTGAGCCACGTATCGTGGCGGTGCTCGATTGGGAATTGTCAACTCTCGGCGATCCATGGGCGGACTTCGCCTACCACGCGATGGCCTGGAGGCTTGCGCCGGCTCTGTTCCGGGGGCTGGAGGGCGTAAATCTCGCTGAGTTGGGCGTGCCGACCGAGGCTGCCTACGTTGAAGCTTACGCTAACCGCATTCGCCTTCCGCCGCCGGAGGACTGGGAGTTTTTCCTGGTGCTGAGCATGTTTCGCATCGCGGCGATTTTGCAGGGCGTCGCAATGCGCGCGCAACGCGGATCCGCAGCGAATGCCGATGCTGCGGCGGTAGGGGCGAAGGCGGCTCCGATCGCGGAACGTGCGTGGGCAATCATCGAAGGGCGCGGCTGATGATCAACGCTCCAGCCGGAAAACATCGCGCCGATCGCGCGTCAGGTCAGGATGCGATAATTCCGGGTCTCCACGACGGACGTGTGGCTCTGCTCAGCGGCTCGCCCAGCCCGGTCTCATGTTTGGAAGGACTAGCATCCTTGGCCGATATGTCGATGCGCGCTCATTTAGGCGGCTACCTTCGACAGGAGTGGCCGCGGTCACAGAATGACCACGCAGTATCGAGACGTTGATGCGGAAGGAAGCAAAACGGAAAAGCAAGACGCATTGAACCGAGCACGATTCTGATCGGGCATGACCGCCTCATTTACAGCGGACTACTCGGCAACGAAATGTGCGACAGGCGCCTTGGAGCGCTGTCGATTTATGCCTCCCCGACAGAAAGTTTCGAGGTTTCGCTCGCGGGCGGCCCCTGGCTGCGCAGAAGCGCCTTCGTTATACCGCCGTTCAGAAGTCATCGCCTGCGGTCAGGCACCGGACGAATCCTGAACGGTTGCGTCGAATCCGAATCAATCGACCGGCGGCAAGTCGATGCGATCGTCGAGGCTTTTAACCAAGGCCCCGACCGTCCGCGCAGACTTGCGCGGCTACGCGCCGCTGATCGTGATCTTGCCACCGGGCCGACGTATGAAGGTTTCAAGACTGCGCAATTTGATGATCTCACGCCTGGCGAGACGCTTGCGCCGCGCGCTATGGATAAGCGAATCGTCGACGCCATCAATATGTTCCGTGATGAACTCGATGAGGCGGCATTGTCTGCTGATAACTGCGCGCGCGGCGCCGGACTTTCGACCTTTCGATTTCTGCACCTGTTCAAGGAGATGACCGATATCCCGTTTCGATCGCATCGCATGTGGAAGCGAGCCCGACGCTTCATGGATCATGCCAACCGTTCAGATTGCCTGACTTTTGTGGCGCTTGATCTAGGATATCCGGATAGCAGCCATTTCAGCCATTCGATTCGCAAGACCTTCGGCTTGCAGCCGAGGTTCATCCGGGGCATGCCTCCCATTGAAGGCCGCCAGGCCTTCGCGAGCGTCTCCGGTGAGCGTCATCAAGCCCAACTGGCCTTCGGCGAAAGCGATCGCCTGATCGAAACTCATGTCTTCAAGCGCGCGGAGCGCGTATTTGCCGCGGTGAAGCGCGCTTGGCGAGCGAGCGGCGAGGGTCGAGACAATCGCGCCAATGCGGGCTTCAAGTTCGGCTGCCGCGACGATATGGTTGACGAGGCCTGCCTCCCGCGCCTCCACGGCGCCGAAGGCTTCGCCCGTCAGCGCCCATTCGCGCAGCGTACGGATCGGCGCAAGTTTCATGAGCAGCGTCATCACCTGCATCGGAAAAAGACCCACCTTCACTTCGGGCAGCGCGAACTTCGCAGCCTCCACAGCGACACCGATGTCGGCAAGACCGAGTAGGCCCATGCTCCCCGCCATGCAATGTTCATTGACCTCGGCGACGATGGGCAGCGGACAATCGCGGGCGAGCCGAAGTAGATCTCCATAGGGCGCCCTCGGCCGCGCGAGATCGAAATTGAAGCCGCCGTCAGGAGCAAGATCGCCACCGGCGCAGAAAGCTTTGTCGCCGACGCCCGTCAGGACGATAGCGCGAATGTCCGGGTCGGCCTGCGCGGCACGGAAGCCGTCTGCGACCCCGGCGATGAGCGCATCGTTGATGGCGTTGCGCTTCTCCGGCCGGTTGAGAGTGATGCGAAACGCCGCGGCGCGTCGCTCGTATAGGACTACGTCGCTCATGCCGCCGCGATCTCGATCATGACACGGTTAGCGTCGATCTGATCTCCCTGGTCGACATGAATGGCGATAACCCGCCCGCTGACGCTCGCCAGATGCGCATGCTCCATCTTCATCGCTTCCACGGCAGCGACTTTCTGGTCAGCCGTAACGGTATCGCCCACTGAAGCCTCCGCAGTGACGACGCGGCCCGTCGTCGGCAGCCCGAATTTGCTGACTGGCATCTGCCATTGCGGCAATTGCGGCGGGGCGATGGCGCTGCGCACCGGCAAGAAGGTGTCGAACGGCGCGGCCAGCACATCGCTGAATTGAACCAGCGCGCGGACGAAAGCCGACATGCGCCTCAAGCGTCTCTATGACCCCATCGAGGCGGGTTCGCTCGACACGGCCGAAGCCGCCATCGGCGAGCGGATAGCGGGCCTTATCGCGCTACCGGATCAGGCGCGGGCCGACGCCGAAAGGACCGATGCCATCCTGAAGAGTTCGGCCCATCAGGGCCTCATAGGCGCGGCCGTGCGGGAACTGGCGAGCGAAGCCCGTACCCGGCTCCGGCTTGGAAGGGGCGGCTATCGGCGGGATCATGTCCGGGCTTTCGCACAGCGCGTCGAGGTCGCGGACGACGCGATCTACCTCAAAGGCAGCAAAAGCACCCTGTTGAGGACGCTGGTTGCCACGAAAGGAAGGAAAACGGCGGGAACCGGCGTTCCCGGTTTTATACCAAGGTGGCGGAAGGGGTGGGATTATTTTTGATTCCGCGAAAAACCCATGAAGTCCAAAGAAATTCAATTTATTCTTCTCTCCCAGCAAATTTATCTTCCCATCCAGAATTTTTTGTTCCATCTATGTTCAATGCAGTCCAATTTCACTGGTGGGGAAGACGAGTTCGAATTCCACTTCTCGAACGTTGAACAAACTCTCGGCCAGAAGGGCCGAAGCCGTGCGCGGTCCCGGCCGACATGGCGATGGCGGCGGCCTGCATCTGAACGTGACCGCTGGCGGGGGCCGGTCCTGGGTGTTTCTGTACCGCGCCCGAACCCGACGCGTCGAAATGGGTCTCCGCCCCTATCCGTCAATCTCACTAGCTCGAGCCCGGGAGCTGGCCGCAGAGGCGCGTCGTGAACTTGCGGAAGGGCGCGATCCGCTTGCGGCTAGGCGGGGCCGCGTTCATGTCGTGCCGACCTTCAAAGATTTCGCCGAGGCTCACATAGAGGCAATGGCGCCTTCGTGGCGCAACGCGAAACACTCGGACCAATGGCGGATGTCGATCCGAGAGTATGCGGCGGCGCTGCACGGGAAGCCCGTGGATGCGATCGGGACCGAAGACGTGCTCGAGGTGTTGAAGCCGATCTGAACCACGAAGACCGAGACAGCGTCGCGGCTCCGGGGCCGGATCGAGGCGATCCTCGACGCGGCCAAGGCGAAAGGCCACCGGACGGGCGAAAATCCAGCCCGCTGGCGCGGCCACCTTGATAATCTTCTCCCCGCTCGTTCGAAGCTCGCGCGCGGGCATATGGCCGCTTTGCCGTTCGCTGAGGTGCCGGCTTTCGCCGACGCGATCATCGCGCGGAGGAACGTCCAAGCCATCGTCTCCCGGATCGCAGTGGGCAGCACGCCACCGCCTCAGGCTAGCGACCCGCACGGCTGGGGCAATGCGATCGAACGCGTGAATAGCCGGACGGCTAGTCGCCATGGAGGCAGGCCGCTCACCGATGGAAGGTCAGAAATCGCGTCAAATGGGCTGCCTTCTCAGTCGGTTTCACCGACCTCTCCAAAGGCGGAGACGGATGGCTGGAGCAAGGCGTTCGCGATGGCCGGCCTCACACCGAGGGAGCAGCCGCCAGCAGCGGGCGGATGGGAGCGCGCCATCGCGCGAGTGAATGAAGTAGCTGCCGGATGAAGACGATGGTCGTCTCAACGCCGTGGGGACGGAAGTCACATTCCGAAAGCAAGAAAGGGACCGTGTTCCTGACCTCAGGAGGCGCGGCGCTAAGTCGCCCGAGATTCGCGCATTTTTCAGCTTTTCGAATCCCGGCTTCCCTTCCCTTGGGAGGGCGTTGAATGAGCTGTCCGGACGCCAAAACCGAGGTTTCGGCCGCGCTGCTCGCCGGGGCTCTCGGCTTGAGCCGAAAGCGGGTCGAGCAACTCGCGGCCGAAGGGGTGATTCCCGCCGCGCCAAGGGGAAGTTCCCGCTGTTCGCGGGCGTGAAAGCCTATGTCGCCTGGATCAAGGACGAGCAACGCCGAGCATCGAAGACGGCTGCTGATGCTGGTTTGAAATCTGCGCGCCAACGCGAGATCGAGTTGCGTATCGCCGAACGCGAGCATCGCCTGATCGACGTCGAGGAGCACGATGCTGTCCTCGACGAGATATGCGGCATCTACAATTCTGCGCTCGTCGGCCTGCCGGCGCGCATGACGCGAGACAGGGAACTGCGAGCTCGGCTTGAGACGGAAATCGACGCCGTCCGCCATCAGGTCGCGGATCGGTGCGAACAGAGGGCCCGCGAGCTTCGAGCGAGCGGCGCGTCTGGCGCGACCGGGGGCGAAGATGATTGATCAGAGAATTTTCGGCAGCTCGCTCGTGATCGCGCGCATCCGCCCTGGCGATTTGCCGCGCCACCTTCTCGGCCCGCATGCCGACGTGCTGATCAGAAAGCACGATGCACGCCTGGCGCAAATTGCCGACGCGATGCGCGTTTTCGACGCCGCCGCGCAATCCGTCATCGCCCAGATTAAGGAGAAGCCCAAATGGCCCGCACCGTAAAAATCCCGATGACGCCTCCGATTATCGGCCACGAAGGTCCGATCAACGAGATCGTCGTGCGCGAGCCGACCTATAGAGAGTTCATGCAAATCGGCGAACCGTACACCGTGGCGTATGCTGACAACGGCACGCCGTTCACGGTCGAAAACATGGAGGTGATCCAGAAATATTGCGAAGTGTGAGTTGTCTCGCCGGACGAAATCCTTC
>ERZ778027.1890-NODE-1890-length-30635-cov-10.925507_pt1 | contig 30635 bp, 35 predicted proteins | sample MGYA00375757_ERZ778027 | MGnify/ENA primary metagenome ERZ778027 (study PRJEB29350, sample SAMN05389817) | bioreactor metagenome | isolation source: Ammonium sulfate bioreactor | place: South Africa: University of Cape Town | collected 2014-02-18 ...
TTCTCTTCGTGATAAATTTCTCTTCGAATTAAGAAATCTCGGTACTGACTGAAATTCATTTCATTATTTGTTTCTGAAAATATTTTATTGATCTTTGAGGTATTCAAATGGGTTCATGTGGCGATTTGGCTGTACGTTTTCGTCCTGCGTTAATCTTTGCCGAGCGACACGCTCATATAGTTCTTGATCGAATGAATGAACTTCTGAAAAGATTATCTTAATTAATTGTTGTCGAGAGATCTTGAAATGGATTTTGTTCAATTGGTATTGTAATTTCCGATGATTTATCATCTTGAAATGATTTCAAACAACTCACAAATGGACCTGTGGCTGTTAAACAACCGTGAATAACGAAAAATAATAGAGTACTGAAGAAAATCAAACAGAGAACAGCTAAAATAATTGTCCACTGAAACATCGAAATTATTTTTAATACCAAAAAATGTCAATTCAATTCTTTGTCTTACACGTCGCCACATTTTCTGATCATCTAACCAATTATCCATGTAATCTTCGGGTACTTCAATAAATCTCATTCCCTTTTCATCTATATACAAATTATAGTTCGATGTGTCTAAAGATTCGCCTCCGATCGAACGCTGTTGTTGTTTCACATGAGCGTCAATTAACGAACAGAAAGATAATTTTAACAGAAGAATTACGATTAGTTTGGATGAACTCAACATAGTAAATCTTTGATATAGAAGATTTCTGTTTTAGAATAACAAGTTTAACATTAGTAAAAAGCGGGTCATTGCTATTAGTAATATTCGATTTACAGAGACATCTATGACAAACAAAAACAAAACAATTCTTTGCGAATTCAATTTTTATTTTGATAATTCTTTTTTTTGTTGAAATACGTAGTTTTCATTTTGATTTATTTTTTCAAGTCAAATTAATTTTGATTACTATTGGATTGTGAGAAATATTTTTAATAGCAGCAGCTACATTACATTTGCTTGCTTCATAGACCATTGAGTTAGTAACCAAGTATTGAGAATGGCTCTTGTACAACCAAATTCAAAAATACCTTGGATTGAAAAGTTAAAATCTGCTAAAAAAGCAGGTCTACTTCAAAATGGTATCGATCTGAAAAGAAATCAATTGAACAATTTCAAATCTGCCTTTTTTTTCTGTATGATTAGACCGAAAAAAAGTTCATTATACATTCGACGATCATTCAGAAATGGTTGAAGAATACGATGCAAAAACAAATTTACTCTTGAGTAGAAAATTACTTTTCGAAGAAAAACAATTTCAATCTCTTCTCATTAGTTCGAAAATGGAAACAAAAGCCAGCTAATGGTCTTAAAACAGCATCAACATCGGATTCATGGGTATTCGAAATCGGTCAAAATTACGAAACAAAACCTATTGCTGAGAATTCACTTGGAATGATGGAAAGCACTTCAACTGTATGTAAATTAACACAATTATTCGATGATGAAAGGATCTGTTTTGTAGCCGATATTTACACGAAATGATAAAGCCGATGCGTTTGAACTACGTATTCGAAATCTACCGTATCCAGTTGATGTCTATCAATTAACGATTGATCAAGATAAACGAGAATTTGTTCTGCGAACAACAAATAAAAAGTAAATAGAAAATTTCGTTTTTCTTTTTCTATAAATGAAAATTTAGATATTTCAAACGATTTTCCATTGCTGATCTCGATCGTTTAGATCTTCCATTAGAAGAAAGTCAATTATCGTATTGTCATGCAAACAATACACTAATCATCACTGTAAAACTCTCCATTCTAACCATAAAATTCTCAATGTATTTTTTTGATTTAATTTTAGTATAAAAAACCAAAAGCTATTCTCGATTTCGAGAAGCAAGTTCATGCTGAATTAAAAAATTTAAACATGCAGAAAGAAGGCGATAGTAATTGTGGTGTCAGTTAAAAAACGAATACGCTGCTTTGTGTGATATTTCAACTCAACTCTCTCTCTCTCATAACTGTTCTGCGTTTTTTTTTCTCCTCGATCAAAAAATTCGATGTGTTTTAGATGTAAAAATGTTCTTTCAACGAATCATTTTCAATAAGCTGTCACCTGTCAAATCCCTCAATTACTTTCGATTACTCACAGCAAACGCCGTCACACCGCAAGTTCAAGTTGAATTCAAAGATGGTCTTGCTAATATAGCCGTTCCATTGCCTAGTCGTGGAGAAACCTGTGTTTTTCAAGTAAATAAAAAGCAATCGAACTGTTTTTCTTCTTCTTACTCGATCTTATAGATAAAACCATTTAATACGACAGTTGGAGATTTTCTTCAACTTCTACAAACTGAAGATAAAGGCATCGATCGAGCGTCGATTTATCTTTCTGATGGTTCTCGTTTATCACGTAATTCACCAATTGAACTAATCTTCGAAGAACCGTTTACGTTGCGTCTCAATGAACTTTCCTATGAAGTTCAACCAACGAATTTATTTACATCGAATAAACCAGCACGAGACATACTTTCGGATGTATCAAATTCGGTGACAAAACTCTATCATGACCTACGACTAAATCAGTATCTCACCTATCGAGAACGAGAATTAGAAAATCAATTGACATTTCTACGAGACACCGTACGACCACTCAATGAAATCCATCATCAATTAGCTAACAAAGCTATTCGACGTTTGAAATGGTTAATCTCGTTTTGTTTTTGTTTTTCCTGTGAGAATAATTCCAGTTTTATTTTAGGATTCAATGGTCAATTCTCGCTGGTATGTCGTTTCAAACTGGTATTTTATTTCGATTAGTCTGGATCGATTACAGGTAAGGAAATTCGTTGGAATTTTCATTTGATTTTCATTGTAAAAAAAATGTTTAGTTGGGATATTATGGAACCGTTTACGTATTTTATTTCGTATTCAACTGTTTTCATGGCATATTGTTATTATGTTCTTCGTCGACACGATATGAAATACATGAATCTATCCGATTACTTCTATCTCAAGATTTTACATCGTTTATTACGAAAGAAAAACTTCGATTTAGTTCGTTATAATGCGTTGAAAAATGAAATTATGATTGTCGAACACGATCTTCAACGACTTAAAGATCCACTCGATCGTATCATTGGCTCGCCTTAAATTTTGCAGACATAAAATTGCTTTTATTTTACTTTATATTTGTATAAATATATAATCAACTATTAGTTTAGAGATGATGACATTTTTCGGCTTGAAATTTGTGCATTTTTTTTAGTCTCGTGATAGTGTTTCGCAAGTATTGACTATTTTATAGATTAATTGAAATAAAAAAAAGAAAATGGGTCGAAAGAAAAAGAAACAAACGAAACCATGGTGTTGGTATTGTAATCGAGAATTTGATGATGAGAAAATTTTATTACAACATCAAAAGGCCAAACATTTCAAATGTCATCTATGTCATAAAAAGTTATATACCGGACCCGGTTTACAAATTCATTCGATTCAAGTAAAAAAAAACAATTATCCATTGGATTCGTTCGAATTTCAATTTAGGTACATAAAGAAAATATCGATAAAGTTCCTAATGCAATCAAAGGTCGTGATAATATCGAAATTGAAATCTACGGTATGGAAGGCATACCAGAAGAAGATCTACGTGCACATGAAAAACGACTTGCTGGAAAAGATAAAGACGATTTCGATGCAGTTGATACAAAGACAGCAACGGCAACAGTACCACCATCAGCAGTAGTACAACCACCGATTGGTATGCCACCAATGCCACCAATGGGCATGATGCCGACTGCATCGATGATGCCAATGCCATTTCCTGGTATGCCATTCGGAATATCTCCGATGGGACTTCCCATGATGTCGATGCCAATGCCGATGATGACGCAAATGCGACCGCCTATGCCAGTCATGCCTCCTATGCCCGATAAACCTTTATTTCCAAGTGGTGCTAATGATGTGAGATTTTTTTTTCTTTTAAGATAATTGAAATTAAAATATGAAAACTAATTTAGATAAAAAGTGAAAATAATTTAACAACCATGGCATCAGCAGCTGCTGCTATATCACATTTATCAACAACAGCAGCTGGAACTCTACCTGGTAATCATGCTAAAATTGAACCAGTTGCTGGTGCAGCCAAAATTATTCATCCCGATGATGACATATCTTTAGTATGTTTGAATTCTATTCATCGACATTGAATGTTTGTCTTTTTAGGAAGAATTTCGAGCGACATTGCCGAAATATAAACAAACGATGATGATGCCACCAATGCCGCCAATACCTCCTGGACTTTCAATGGCTAATTTCGTTCGACGTACGTTCTCTCCTCTCGTTTTTCTTTCGAATCAATCGAAACAAACATCGATATTTCTATTTAGCTCCCATTGCTGGTATGCCATTTTTACCTCCTCCAGCTGGTTATCCAAATATGGGCTTCAATCCACCACGCTTTTGACAATAACAGGAGACAAGCAAATATGTACGTGGATAGTTTGCTTATTTTCTTTTTGTTTCTATATAAATATACGAATATGCGTAGAAAAATAAACGATGAAAGATGTGTTCCTCAAACAAAAATGTTCTTTTTTTCTGTTTTGATTTTTGTGACAATCGACTCTCTTTTTCCTGCCGCGAAATGTTCTTGTTCGATTTATGTTTATGTGCGTGTGTTGATAAAGAAAAGAATTGCTTCACATTGAACATTTATTTATTGGTTTTCTCTGAATTATTCTAGGCTGTTTACATGTGAATGATGATGGTTTCGTGCGACGACAGACACAGACAACATGTCAGGTCGGTCTATCACACGACGTCGGAAGTCACAGTAACAGCAGCAGTTTTTACTTAGCGAATTTTCTTTTTTTTGCTGCAAGTGCTGTTGGGCGATTTGCCCCTAAGAAAGGATAGTGTCCCTTTCTTGGCGACATATACCGGCATCTATTATAGTTTTTTTTTCTCTTTTTTTAGCTCGCAAAACATTTGCCGTAAGTAATCCTTTTAAAAACGGAAATTTCATCATTTTATTGGGTATTTTTCTAGTATAAAAATGTGGGGATATGATGAAAACTGTGTTTTTTTACACAGATAGCGATAGATGCAACATAATGTTATTTTAGATTGCATGAAAAGAGCTCCAGACAAGAAACGAAAAATATGCCCACTATCATGTGATGATGATTCCAGTAATGAAGACGTAAGTACATGCGAATATTGCTTTTGTTCATAGTTTTATTTATTCTTCTTTTTTAAGTCTGAATCAGGATCATTGAAGAAACATTTCCTCTCAGAGAGCCATCAAAGAGCTCTGGTTCAATATGCACAGCGACGATTGTGTGGCGATATGAACGATGCTGTAAATGAAAGTGAAAGTTCGAATTCGATGATAAAAACTTACGAAACTATTTCGAAATTAACAGATACTCTAGAAAGAAATGTTGAGCAACTCAATGAATGTGATGAGAGTTTATCGAGGATAAAAAATCAAATGTCTCGTTTTTCCAAGGAATTAGATGAGAAGAAAAAAGAGTCTTCGACAGAAACAGAATATACAGAAAGTGTATCGCTTACTCAGCAGATATTACATCAAGATTTTCTATCTTTCATGCAGAAATGGAATAATGATCAACAGGTAATCAAACAAGATCCAGACGGATCTCTAATTTGGAGAATCATTCGAGTACAAGAGCACATGTATGATGCACAAAGTGAACGACAGACGAGTATATATTCGCCTGCTTTCTACACATCGAATTGTGGATACCGATGTTGCATTCGATTGTATTTAAACGGTGACGGTAATGCACGTGGTACGCATTTATCTATATTTTTTGTTATTCTTCGTGGAAAATATGACAATATATTAAAATGGCCGTTCTCTTATAAAATATTGTTTTGTCTTTATGATCAAAGATCGATCATGAATGGAGATAAAACCCAAAGTCCAAAACATATTATAGATTGTTTTCGACCGAATACGAATAGTACAAGTTTTCATCGACCATCGTTATCAATGAATATCGCATCTGGTATTCCTAAATTTTGTTTGCTCGATCAAATCAATTGTTCTGATGTTAACAATCGATATGTTATCAATGATACAATGTACATCAAAGTTCTTATCAATTTTGTTGATCTTCCGCGTTCAATTCTACCAATGATTTACAACGTGAATGTCGGTTTGCCAGTATCAATTCAACAAAAATTAATTGCAGATGAACTCCAACGACGAACAGCAGTGTGAAACACATTAGTTTTTTTTTTATTTAATTTAGTTAATAAAAGTTTTTAACTCAATTGATTTTCTTTCTTTTTACTGAATGATTTTATGAACTCAACTATGTATCAAAGTGCAAACATACGATCATTCAAACGTAAAGAACGAACCCCACGTGAGATAAGCAATTAATAATTACGTTTTTTTAATTACTGCATTAATCTAACATCGTATATTTTTTTTTCGAAAAAGAAGAAATTGACAGTAAACTACAAGGTCATTGAAAATATACTGAAATTAAAGTACACATAATTATAAATAACAACAATCTTCAATCTTAGAACGATTAATGATTGAGCATATTCACCCATTTTAGATCTTATCAATAAGATGAATACGTGAGATTTCATAGCTTATCAATAGTATCCAATCTCAATGCTGAGTCAAGTATAAAACGATACATTTTTTCGTTCTGTAATATTAATGATAGTGGCCGTGTTTTCATTACCTTATACTATTGATATAGACAATTTTCAAAAGGGAAAGGTAAAAAAAGTATATATAAAACACATCATTACATATACCTGCTCATTTATTGATGTAAATTAAACGAACATGTCAAGAATTATTATATTCATTCTAATATCCATATTTCGTATGTATTTATTTTGCACATTGAGTATTCGAATTCATTTTGATATCTTCTAGATATTTCAATAATTCGAACAACAGTGATAATAAAAGATATTCAGACAATAAAACAATCTATTGGACAAACTATTGCCCTGGATAATTATTGTTCGAAAACAACTGATTGTATTGTGACACCAATTGGTGCTCGAGCATGTGGTGGTCCAAGTGATTATATTATTTATTCAAAATTAAGCATCTATGCTAATAAAATACAAAGACTATCAATTCTATCCATCAAACTCGAAACCCAATATAATAAAGACAATCCGAGCAATTCCTTGTGTACAATAGCTAGTCCACCTTCATCTTCATGTGTAAAAAATCTTTGTAAACGAGCGTCAATCGTCTCGTGGATAACCTATCCGTTTGGACGATCTTGAAAATAAAAATTCGAGTTTATCGTCTGTATTCGCCGTACATGTCAACTTTGATGCAAATATTCATTCATGCATAACATGCAAAAGCTATCTAAAATGAAATCTATTCTGTTTTCTATTTACTACGTCGCAAGCTAATTGCCAAGTTTTATAGGTACTTTTCATGGCGAAACTCATATATCTAGGGAGAAGATTCATTAATTAATTACGACCCGCCTTTTTTTTTGTTGATGACCTTGAAATCAACGAAATTCAGAATCAAATTTGTAGTAAAAAAAACAAAAAGTTCAGCTAATTCTTAATCATGCAGATGATGAACATCGGTTATGTATTTGTTCGATAATTAGAAAAGCAAATGAAAACGACAAAATATTCTAATCGGCTTTGTCTTATTAGGAAAACAGAAAAACACTAACCATCAATTAAGAAGTTTTTTTCTCAGGTGACCTTGAATAAATGCAGTAGTCATCAGCAGGTAGCAACATTTTAAAATGAATTCTCTCTTTTCTTTTCTTTTTCTTTCTTTACAATTAGAATAGAAGAAAAAAAAACTTATATACATAAATGCGTCGATTTCAACAACAACAACAGCAGCAGCAGCAGCAGCAACAACGAAAGAGCTAGAAATTCTCCTACACAATTCTTCCTTTCTTTTCTTTTTAATATTTCTTTAAACTTACCTCTAGCTGCTATTGTTACGGTACGGATCGGTTAGCATATATCAGCGAAAGAACGAACGAATAAATAAGAATATCGTCTTATTGTCTCCAATGACAACTGTCTTCTCTCGCTCTCTCTCGATTTTCTTTTTTTTTATTCGACTATTTCGATTAATCACTCTCTCTCTTTTTTTTTATTTTTATCGAAGACAAACAAGTACATTTTTTTCTACATGTATTTATTTGATTAGGTCACGTTCAAAAAGTAGCTCTTCGCACGATGTGTCATAGTCAAACAGAAGACGAAGGAGGAGAAAAACGAACGAGTTTATTTTGTTTATAAAAACAAGAAGAAGAAAAAAAACTTTAACTATTACCAGATTTTTTTTCTTTTCTTTAGTTGTAGACTGTGTAGAGCATATCAATGGCTGCTAGAGCAAATCGACGCCGGCCACGAACTGCTTCGGGTTTGTTTACTAATTTTTTCAAATTAGCAGCTTGATTCTTTTAGCTAAAGTTAAAGTTGCATTTGGAAATGATGATGATGATGAAAATGGAAATGCACCTACTCCTGAATATCTCGCTGATCAATCGTCACCATTTAAAATTCGACAATCCGATCGATCACCTCCAGAATCGAACTATCATCAAGCATTTTTCACAATACACAACACAACCGTCGAAGTTGTTCTCGATAATGATCTTCTCAGTTGGACAACAGTAACGAATGAATCTCATAGTAAAACGTCTCAGAATTCGAATATAAACCGCGTCGATATGCATGATGTCTATGCAATTTCACCCATAAATGCACATTGGAATTGGTCATTGAATGTCACAGAGAATGTCGTTGGAACGACTGTTTCAACAATCGATACAATCACTTCAACAGACACACCATCATCAACAACATTATCTCAAACGGGAGTTCTTCGTGGTTTTCAATTGCATTCGTATCAGGCAGCGTATGATAATGTGCTTCAAGAGATTCTCATTATATTTCAAAGTGATGATACTGATTTACTTGAACGTTGGTTTCATTTATTGGCAAAGATTATTTCTCGATGTAAAAATCAGAATTCAACGAAAATATTTGATTTATTCGTTAAAAAAATTATGTTTAGACAAACCTGCACGACATATTTTTGTCCTATTAAACCCATATTCAGGTGGAAAACATGCAAGGCATACCTATACAACAAAAATCAAGACTATTCTCGAACGTTTACCTTATAAAATCAGTTTTACTGGTAAACATAATTCTGTGTTTTTTTTGAAAATGAAAAAAAATATTCGTATTCAGAAATCAGTGATGATTATTCAGCTGATGATGCGATGCAGAATTTCGAGGATGATTTCGATTCTATCGATAGGTAATGAATCAACAAAAAAAACAAAAAAGAAATCTCGATTCTATTCCATTGATATTAGTCTAGTTATTCTCGGTGGTGATGGTTCAGTTATCAACGTAATCAATGCACTAATTCGTCATTTAGCTAAAGAAAATCGAACGAGGTTCGATTGATTTGTTTTTAATTTCAAAGAATAAAAAAGAATTTTGACATTTAGGCTGGATATGGACAATGATTTGCCAACAATTCCATTTCCACTTTGTATTATTCCCGAAGGTGATTAAACAGATTTCTCTTTTCATTAAAAAAAAGTCTTTTCATCTCGCTCTCGGTTTCAGGAACAACAAATATCATTTCTCATACAATTCATGGCAATATCGATCATTGTACACCGTTATTTCATCTAATTTTCAGTAAGAAAAATGCTCATATTTCATTGAATTTGATTTCACATTTGACATCTTCAGATCAAACAATGAAAATTGATATGTCAGCAATATTTGATCAACATTCGAACTTTATCACGGGCAATTTCAGTGCGGGAACTGGTTATCCAGCGAATGTGTTGAAGTATTTTCCTCGTTATTCTTTACATAGTCCGAAAACGCTGCTGAAAAAATCATTTTCCAAAGCAGCATCGAATAAAAATCTACAGTAGCCGAATTCACACAATAGAAAACACAAACCAACAATTATAAAATTCGTTTTAGATCAGTCGAAGTCGAGATTCGATACATTCCGGCCACTCAAAACGACGTGTCGATCGGTCGTTGTTGTCGAGAGTAAATCGAAAATATTCTCAGGAGAAAAGAAAACAACAACTTTTGTAATTAAATAGTTGTCCATCTTGTACGCCAGCAGCCGAAGAAAAAAGCGACGATCAAGTGAAAGCATTCGATGATTCACATCTTCAGAAGTTATCACGTTTGAGAAAATCTTCACAACAAGACATGAACGTTCGTTCATTCTCAGGCAAACAGGAGAAAAACTGGAAAGTTCTTCATGATGATTATCTACAAGTTGCAGTTTTGACCAATGCTAATCTATGGACTTATGCGCCACAAGGTCTGGCGAAATTCGGGCATTTAGCTGATGGACTTTTGGATTTAATTCTTATTCAACCAGTGACGAGAAAAGAATTCTTAAGATATATTAAACGAAATGGAAATTCGAAGAATCAATTCGATCTTCCGTTTACGAAATTAATCAAAGTCAAAGAAATCGAAATCGAACTGAAATCAATCGATAATTTTTTCTCTCAAATCTCGAATAACACTGATAATCAATCTCAATCATCGCCGTCAGATGATTCATCTAATGAAAATATGTCTGATAATGAATCGGTTTTTCCCAATACTGGAAAACATCAACCACGTCCTCCGAGTGCGCCCATGTCAGAAGACACGCTACGAAATCCTCAGCGTCGCCGACGAATCAATCAAACGACACAAGAACACGTTCTTCAACCATCGAAAAGCATGGACGCAACTATTCTGCATTTCAAAGCTAAACCACAAACAGAAACGACGAGTGAAATCTACGGTTCGACGAGTTCACTTCGACGAAGTGGATTGCTTCAATCAATAAAAAATCAAAAGAATAAATTCAGACTACCACGAGCACTGAGCGCACGAGGACGAGAGACCGATGAAGAGAAACAAGCGAGAAAATCACAAAAATCTTCGGGGACATCGCTTCGACCAGCTCGAGTAATTATTCTTATCATTCGAATAACTCGTTCATGTTGTTTGTTTTTCCTTTCTTAGTCCTTATTAAATATTTTATCAAACGGAAAAACATCAACACGTGATTCCGAATCGCCGAGCATCAGTCGGCAACCATCGGTTCTAAGTCGTTCATCAAGTTTCACCGACAATCGAAAAACGACGAGTTCATCTCGAACAAAACGACCTTGTATGTGGAATCTCGATTTCAGTCCGTACAATTCGCCATTGATACGCATCAAGTAGAAAAAGAAAAACAACTCGTTCAAATTCGAATTTTTTCTCTTTGCAGATGTTTTTATCGATATTTGACAGTCTACGGTATGGGTGTTCCACCTGATACGCGAATAAAAGAAATCAACTATTCATGTTTCGGTCGAATGGGCTGATAAAGTCATTCGAATATTTATTTTGAAGTTTTGTTTTTTAAAGTTTAATAAAGAATTTTGTTCCATGAAATCGAAAGACATGTGGCGCGCTACTTTCTGTTTGTCACCTTATGGATGGATCGAAAAAATACGACGAAGAAGAAGAAAAAGAAAAAAAAAAAGTTGTCTCTCTTTACTCTATGCTCTTATTCGCAGGATCTGATTGGTCGAAGAATAAAATATGGCTGAACGGATATGTATGTGCGTGTGTGATGATGAATCAATGTTAGTTAGTCTGTTTTCTTTTAAATCATGACGACAACAAATATCATTTGGTTAGAAAATACTCAAGACAAACCCATACCTAATGAATTACGTTCTCATATTGCTTTATTTATAAGTGAAGATGCTTGCTATCAATTTATCTGTTCGTTACCACCGACAATACAAAGTTTAACGTTAGTTGTTACGGATTCAACGATCGCATCCGATCGATTGATGCAGTTGAAACAAATTTCAACTGTTTATCTTCTATCGTCGACATCGAAAGCTCCGGTTAAAACGTCATCGAAAATTCATGGGATTTTTCATGATCGTCAAAGTTTAATCGATCAAATTCTCGCCGATATCAATCGTACGAAATCGCCGCCGCCCGGCTTTTTCACTGGTCTTCTCGCGCCTTTTCAAGGTTTTTATTTTCTTTTTTCACATCCATCGACATGGGCACGTGCATTCGTACCTGCAATCATTTTTACAATTCTTCTTTTTCTATTTGCAATACCAAGTGTTTGGGGAATGTATTTATTTACCAATTATTTAATGCAAAAATCTGCCTCTCGTTGGATTCGATACGGTTGGATTGTGCTTCGTTTTGTTTTGTATTTAGTTGCCATGTTTTTCGCGCTCATCTTGGCCTTTCTCACTGCTCAGCCGTTGAGTTCGCCGGCACTTGAAAGTCTCGTTCGTTCTCAAGAACGTCAATTGAAATATCCAAATCGACCTGAAGAAGGTTTCTGTGCGAGTGTCTGGCGAAGTATTCGCGTGGCATTCGTGTCCATATGTGCGTCGATTCTCATCTTTTTTACATTGACTATCACGGAATTATTCTTTCCACCGGCTGTTATCATCACGACACCGATTAAATTCCTTTCGACTGCTTTTATTATTGCTTATGATTTGATCGATTATCCATTATCTTTACATTTATTAGGTGTTCGAGAACGTACACCATGGTTTCGACATTATAAATGGGCAACATTAGGCTTTGGTTTAGCCATGGAACTTATTTTTCTTATTCCAGGAGCTTTTCTTCTTCTGCTACCAGCTGGTGTTTGTGGTGCAACGATACTCGTTATCGCTGCTGAACGATCACAAATTGATCAATCATTATTACTCATCGAAAATCCAATCTGAAAAAGTTGTGTTTTTTTTATTCAAGCAGATATGAATACATTCGATCTTAGAATCTTCTTCTTCTTCTTGTCCTTTTTTTCTGTATACAAAAAAAACACAAGTTTACAATCAAAATAAATAATATGACGTGATCAACAAAAACAAAATCTGTATGTGAATGACATCTATGAAGTGACGAAAATCTTATTTGTTAAAAAACCATCCGACCTCTCTTCTAACTGATTTCGTCCGAAATTTATTTATTTATTATCTCATCAATCGTAATTACTTCTTTCCAACTAGAAGGTTTTTCTTCCCCCGAGTGAGAAAAAAAAACCGCTGAATCACACGCACGCACACCGCTTTGATCGGTAACATTTGTCATTGCTCATTTCGCGGCGCGGCGATATGCACGCCCTTCAGTCATATCACCGTTAATCGCTCAACATATGCATACGAGACATGTCGTGAGAGAAAATATCAAGATTAATAGTGATGAGAGAATAGTGACCTGTTAATCATCAAAATGAATTCTTTGTCTTCGTCGCATTCTGTTTGCGAAACGACTGTACAATATATGTATAGTATCCTTATCATAATACAAACCAAGGACAGGTTCTTTTTTACTCGTTCGCTTCGTCTTTCTCAATAACAAAATAACAACGACGTCATTAATTTATTTTCTATTTGCGTTTTTTTTCAGGTTATTGACGTCAATTAAAATAAGATGTCCGCACGAACGACAAGAAATCGAAATACATCGGCAACAAGTTCGCCTGGATTGAATCTTTCACGTGCTCAAGAAAAAGAAGAATTAGAAACATTAAACAATCGTCTAGCGGTTTACATCGATACTGTTCGTCGTTTAGAACAGGACAATCGAGAATTACGAGTAAACGACACATAGAAAACAAACGAACAAATTATTCGAGTATGTTGTTTTTATTTTGTCTTAGAGTACGATTGAATCTTATACAAATACTTATCAAACTGAATCATCGAAAATCAAAGATTTGTATGAACATGAATTAGAAGATGCGAAGAAGTTAATCGAAGAACTTGCAAGAGATAAATCACGTTTTGAAATCGAAGCCGAAAAGGCCGATGCCGAAGCACAAGATGCTTTAGCAAAGTTTGTTTTCAACGGATTTTGCAATAATTAACATCGTTTTTTAGACTTGCTCGTAAAGAACGTGATCAACGTGCAACTGATTCTCGTCTTAAGCAATACGAAAATGAACTAGCCGATTTAAAGTCTCGAAACGAATCACTTGTTTATGATAACAACCGAAAAACCGACGAAAATGTCGTAAGTCGATTTGTATTTGTTTTTTCGCTGAATAAATCAATTTGTTTTTCATCAAGAATTTAAACGATCTTGTCAAGGATCTTGATAAACAAGTCAATTCATTAAAACGTCAACTCGAAGCCGAAACATTGTTTCGTGTTGATTTAGAAAATAAAAACAAAACTCTACGAGAAGAACTTCAATTCAACCAACGAATTCACGATACAGTAAAATCAATTCGTTGTTTTCTCATTCGAATTTCAATTTTCATTTTCTAGGCGATCGAAGAAATTCGTCAACAAAAACGAGTTGAAGTCAAATCGTTCGACGATGGTCTTCGTCAACAATACGACGATCGTTTACTTCAAGAATTGCAACAATTACGCGTGCAAACCGATCAAGAAATGCAAGCGGTTCGAGACGAACTCGCCGGACAATACGAACGAAAAATCAATGATCTTCAAAATCTCCTCCGTCGAAATACCGATCAAGCTGCATCGTATCGAACCGATATCACTTCGTATCGTGAACGAATCGATGATTTAACCAAAGGACGTGATGCTTTGAATGATAAAGTTTTGTATCTCGAACAACGTTGTCGAGATTTGGAAGATCGTCTTCAACGTGCACAACAGAAACAAGACGATCTTCTCGCCGATCGAGAAGACGACATCAAACGATTGAAAGAACAACTCGAACAATTGCAAAATGATTATCAGCATTTGCTTGATATCAAAATCAATCTCGATCGAGAAATTGCGACGTACAGAAAACTACTCGAATCCGAAGAAGAACGGTAGCAAAAAAAAACGAATTTTTTTTTTATAAATCTTCGTCTTGTTTTTTTGTTAGATTGAATATCTCAGGTAGTGGATCTCGTCTCGAAGAATCAACGACAACAAGTCGAAGTTCAACAGGACGTAAACGTGCTCGTTATGATTCCGTTGAACGTCCAACAACAACGAATCAATTCCTCGATGGTATCAATATCATCGAAGATGAAAGTTCCCAACCGAAATTTGTTAAATTATTCAATAATTCAAATCAAAATGTGGCTTTAAATGGTTGGCTACTCAAACGAAAAGTCGGCTCGCAATCGTACGAGTTCAAATTTCCAAAAGGAATGGTCTTACGTGCGGGCGCAACAACAACCGTAAACACGAGTTTTTTTTCAATTGAAATCGCATTTCGAATGTTCGTTTTGTTTAGATCTGGAGTTCGGATGTAAACGATGTGTCCGTTGATCCACCGACTAATTTAAAACTTCGTACCAACAAATGGTTTACTGCTGGTAACGAAAACAAGAAAACTGTTTTAGAAGATACCAATGGCGATGTAAGTGTAGTTTGATTGAGTTTCTACTTTCGATTGATTTTTCTCTTTCGTTTTAGGTTGTTGCCGAGAAAACCATCACGATCAAATAACTTCAACAAGTTTTTTAGTTACTTTTTTGTCTATGTGTGTGTGCGAATGTGAACAATATTCTCGATATAGCTTTTTTTTCTCTGTCTCTCATATTACATGTTTTCATGCCAAAAATGAAGATTATCATGTTATTTTTCTCCGTTTTCTTGTTTCATTGCATTTTTTTCCTATATTACTCGTTATTTACTATTTGAGAAAGAATAAAAAAATTTAACCTTGATTTCACGGTTTTGATTATAATAGATAGGTAATGAATGATAATCATTAGTGACAGTTGACGAAAGAAATTCGAAAGTTTGTCTTTTCTCTCGATACATTTGTTTGCAAAACTGTCATAGATATGATCGAAACAGGTCAATTGTGATCATCCGCCTTCGTATTCTTGTGAATAAATAAAACAGACCTGATTTTCAACAAAAAAAGTTTATATATCATTTTCCTGGAAACTCACTAGCGCCACCACGGTCCTATCTGTCAAATTTTTACACATAATTGGTTGTTGTCAACACTCCAATCCAATGATAACTGAAGAAATTTCCCTTAATTTACGAAATATATACTTTGTCGAAACGTTACGCATCATTACGTTTCAATCCAATAGTTTATCGAGATAATGACGACCTCGAGAGAGACTAACTGATGATTTGTACGGTTTTTGTTTTTTTAGATTTATCGATGTTAATTAAAAATCAACTCGGAAGATTTTATTTTTTGTATTTTATTCTTTTATTGCATGTTTATACGGCGTTTTTAACAGTGATCAATGCGTTGAGTGATCGAGAAGGTGATTTCATTGGGAGAAAAAAACGTTTTTCAAGTTTTTAATATTCAATTTTTAGAAATTCTTCAATTTTCAGCTGATTCATTTCAATTTGTCAATTTGGATGAGTCATCAAACATCGTAAGATTTTCATTATCTTTTTTCTTTGTTTGTCTGAATTTTTTCTTTCATTTGAGAATATCGAAAATAATATAAACGATAATGAAGAAAAAGAACTTCTATCAGTGTTAATCAAATCCTACGATGATAGTCAAGTGAACTCAGTTGATGTTCAACGATCAAAGACGAATTCATTTTCGTCGGTTCGTTTTCTTCCATCAACTCTTGATTTTTCTGAACAGTAAATCGAATTGAAATTCAATTCATCTCCGAACATATTTCGTTTAAGGTCAATCGCAATTCCTCGTTTAAAAACCTTTCAAATCATTAACGATGACGCAGAACCATTGGAAATCTATTCTCTACTCAGTGAACTCAATGGATTCTATTCATCAGCAATTTCTCAGCCGACAATTGTTCCTCCGAATGATGGAAGTCTTTCGATCAACATCTATTTTCTTCCTCAAACACTCGGGCTTGTACAAACATCATTGATCATTAAAACAAATCGTGCAAATTTCTCCTATCAAGTAAACGAAAGCTTTGTGTTCGATTAAAAACATTTGTTGTTTTTTTAAAAACAAAAGATTTCTGGAATCGGAATCGAAAATATCTATCGTCTTCGGCCATTGATCGGCATTGAAATTCCACCAAATGCCACCTATGAATATACAATACAGTTCTACAATCCATTTAATTGTTCGTTGAATATCAATGAGATTTATACGAGTGATGAAAATCTGATTTTGGAATTGTTAACAGCGAATAATCCGAAGAATCGTTTGACAAAAACATTTCAATATCATGAACAATGGTATTTGCAAGCCTATGAAACGAAATCTATTGTTAAAATCAATTATTCAGCATTGAAATTCGATCGATTAATTGGTTTTATTTGTATAAAAACGAATTTATTGGAGAAGATTATTCTACCAATTGAAATTCACGTGTCGAATAATTCAGGTCTTTATTCAAATATCGATCTTTTGGAGCTATCCAAAGAACGATTTCTACGTTCAACGAATAAATCTATTCAAATTCCTATCTATGCTTTAAATTACGGGTTAAATTCTGAAATAATCACTGTAAGACTACTCGAATTTTTCAGTTTTTTTTTTGATTCAACACTTTCTAGGATATCCGCATTCCATCTGAATACGATCGATTTCTTTCAATTCAATATAAAACTCTGCCTATTCCTCCGTCGATTCATCGTTTCAATCAAATAGCTGCTCTAACAATCGATCTGAATTCTCTGCCCGAATCTCTCGAACAAATTCACGGATCAATCGATGTTTTGACATCATCGAATTCGAAATTAACAATTCCATTTCAAGAAAAACTCTTCTCCGGTTCATTGGATTGGAGTTCCGATGAAACAGATATCTTTCTTACGAATCAAACTGATGCAAAACATTGTCGAATCATTCAAGTTTATAATCGGTTTCGAACGGTTATATCTGTATATAATTTAACCATTGAAAACGTGCAATTTCTTTCAAATTTTATTCAAGTAAAAGCAAAGAGAATAAAAAAAAACAAGTTTTGTTATTTCGAATGATATTTTGCAGATTCAAATTCCTGCGAGTGTTTTTCATCTCTATCCGAATCAGTGGAATAAATTGTTTTGTCTTAGTTTCTTAAAACAACCATCGACTTTGAAAACCTTTCGAACGCAAATTGAAATTCAGACGAATCTGTCGAATTTTCACATTCCAATTCATTTGTACAACGGATTTGTCGAAGTTTGAAATTATTCTATCGACGAAAAGAAAATTCTCTGATTTAGTTTGAGATTTCCAATGATCATACGAACGGTGGTATTCAACGTAGTGAATTGAATTCGAACGAATTTCTTCTGACAAGTATACCGGTGAATACATTGGGAACTGTGAGATTTATTTTAATGAATTCGAATCCAATTGACATCGAAATTAAAAAAATACAATCGCCATTCAACATTGAATTGAACTCAATCGAAGATTTCGATGGCAATCAAAAAGAGAGTCAGTCGAATGAAAAGAATAATTGTTCGGTAAGATCCGAAATTGATCAATCATTGAGTCTATCAGCGAAAATTTCAGTTTGTTTTACCTAAATTACATCGAGCAAATTTTCGTTTGACAATTAACGGAACAAATCCAATTCAATTCTATGATCAAATGCTCACTATCCATACGAAATATCAAATACTTAACATTCATGTCAAATACAATATCGTTTCAAATTCATTAGAATTGGCTAATTGGACGCGTTTACAACTCGACGTGTATCCAGTAGGAAAACAGTTGTTGTTTGTTTTTCGGAGATTGAGAGTTTGATTTAGAATCAGATTGGATCTGCTGAGATTTATCTGTTAAATAAGTTCCCAATGTCAATTCAACTCACACGAGTACATTTTGTGAATTATGGCATTTGTTTTTCGTTTAAACCGGCGAATTTTTCACTCGAAAAACTTGTTCTTCAATCGAATCAAATCGAAAAAGTAAGCAGATCGAAAGTTAGATCGTTACTTTTCTTGTCGAGCGATTTTTAGATTGGTGATTTGAATTTTGATATGACACCGTTGTGTAAAGCATCGGAATCGAATTTTTATTGTCATTTAAATTCTCATCCGGAGTTTAAACTTCAATGGCAAGAACTAGTCGATCTACTTGATCAATACGAATTAAACCGAAATCTAATCGAACAATTTCGAAATCTGTCAAAAAATTGGATTCAATTCTTGAAAAAACAAACGTACGGTTAATTTGCCTAGCACTGTTTTTGTTTTCTCAATATTCTTTTAAATAGTATTCAAACAAACGTTTGGCTTTACTCAACTCAAACGAATATCTCTCTACCGGTGACTGTCAATTTCCTTTGGCCAAGTGTCATTCAACACACCTCGCCAACACCCATGACTTTGGATTTCAGTATAACCTGTATAAACACAACAAAAGTAGAATTTCATTCGGCAAAACATTTTGTCAACTGCATTCTTGTTCTACTAGACACAAGATATCATGATTATTAATCCAACTTCGAATGTCTTGAGTTACTCAATTGAACTTCTCGCTGAGGAAAACTCGAGTTTTTCAATTGTAAGTGTATGTTGTGTTTTTGTTTTGTTCAAGGAAAATATTTGTTTGTATCTTAGCCGGAAAATCAAACGCTCTCGCAATTTGAACTTCAACCAAACGAACAAGTCAATTTTCCGATAGTTTATCATCCGAAATCCGCTGTAAACGAGCAAACTTATTTAATCATTCGGTAGTTTGAAGACGATTTCTTTGTTTCTCTTGAGAAAATAATTATTTTCATAGAAATAATTTTACAATTATCGAACCGATTGAGTTAATTGGCCAAGGTGGTCTCGGAAATCTGCAAATCGGTCAATCAGAATTTCCGATTATTTTAGAAGTCAGTCCCGATCATTATGAATTTTGTTTAAGTAAACAAATTGATTTCGATGTAAATCAAAACATTTGTTTGTTTTGTTTTTCAATTAGATCCCAATGGAAATCCTGTCTTGGAGAAAAGATTAACATTGAGAAATACGGGAAATATGCTGACAATTATTCATGATCTTTCATTCGGTCGATTCAAATGTCAAGGTCAAGGATTTTCAGTAGCCAGTTGCCGAAATATTCGAATTGAACCCAATGAAAAATATAATCTCATTATTTTGTACGTGTGATTCGTTTTTTTTTTAATATTTTTCATGATTTTTTTTGTATTCGATTGATTCAGATATCAACCTGATTATACAACTGATGAAATCAATGAAACGATGATCCTCTCGACGAATATCGGTCGAATAGTCATTCCGATTTCTGTTCGAATTCCACAACGCGTTCTATCAGCTTGTTACAGAACAATTCCACGACCACCATGGGAAATTCGACCGTATTGTATTGGCTTATGCACAATACTACTCTCGATTATCCTAGTTTTCATGTTGGCTGTGTTCAATGCACGAAAAATATTCGATAATGTAAACAGAAAATCTCGAAAAATCAAAACTAAATTCCCTATTTCACATTATCTAGTATCTTGTTCGTGCTGAATGGCGTGAAAATATCCAAGGTTTGAATAATAAAATCTTCGATTTGAAAGATTTGTCATCGGCGATTCAAGACGAACAAAAACCTCGGAACGAACAACCGGAACTAATACAAAGTCAAGAACAGAAAAAAGAACCGAAACCAAAACGATCGTTCAATGCAAATAAAACTAAAGAAACAGCACAGAAAACGAGAAAATCAGTGGACAGCGCTCCAGCAAAGGTTCGATTGATTTCAAAATGTTGATATTTCAAAAAAGTTCGATCTTATCTTCTAGCCTACGAAACAAACAACTGAAGTTATCAACAAAATCGAACCAGTGGCAGTCATACGTGAACAAAAACCAGAAGAAACTAAGACACTGTCTTCTACTCGACAAATATCATCGTCAACTGTCTCTGAAGACGATGAAAATGAGCCATTTATTGTAATTTGAACTTTCGAAAAAAACAAATTGATTTCCAATTTCATGTTTTCTTCAGACTCCGCGACCAAAACGTCTTTCGAAAAAACGCAAAGGTTCATTACGAAATTCGTCAGTTGAAAGCAAGCCAACTGATCAACAATGGCAAGTCGTTAGTTCGAGCCGTGGACAGAAAAAAGCTCCATCGAAACCGAGTCAATCTACCGTTGAAGATAATCCAACGATCTCTCTAACGAAGAATTCTCCTCAAGCAAATCAACGTACTGGAAAGAGTTTCGAAGAGAATATGAATCAACAATTGGCATTTCGTCAATTGACCGAACAATTATGGCAAGCCGGTTTGCCAACGGCTCCGACAACATCAATTCGATCACGTTGTTCGTCAGCACCACCCTCAGAACGGGGTGGTGATGCCGACGAAACTATCGATTGGGACGAGCCAGACACTCCAGATGAAGGTAACGAATTGCTATTTCGTTTGAAGAGAATGGGAGAAAAACATTTCTATGCATAATATTACTGAATAGTTAAGTTATTTGCGCTCGTTCGCGTTGTTTTTGCCATTAAATCGAACAAAATTGATTGGATAAAAAATATAGTTTTTCTTTTTCGTTCTGTACTTACTCAACTCGTGTCATATATAAAGCAATGATTGACGTCAGAAGCATCGAAAACATCCAGAACTTAAAACACGTTAACAGAAATCTATTTTTTAAAAGTACTTTTTCCTTCTCTCTCTCTCTCTCTGCTAATTAAAATTAATCAATCGTTAATATGCTTAATGTAATGTCTTTTGAACCAGTTAGTAAGTTGAAAACTACGATTGAATAAAATCTGCGTTTGTTTGTTTGTTTATTTGTTTACTAATGAATTAAATATGAATTTAGATTTCGGTCGATATACTTCGCAAAATGAACATTCAATGGATGATTCCAATGAAGTCAACGATGATCTATCGACGATTCCACCGTTAATGTCTTTGAATATCTTACAACCTCAACCATTAATGTCGACAAAATCATTACCTGTACCGAAAGAAAAGTAAACACGATTGATTTTCTCTGAATACTTCATTGAAATTCTTCAAATCTTAGTGTCGAACCATTACCATTTCCTCAACGTAAACCAGGACCAATTCAACGTCCGATTAATCTTCAATTTGCATCGGTTTTTCAAGCATCATCATCAATTTTTCAAGATTCACCTCAATCACCTAGTACACCCGATGTACTCGTGCAAATTAATCATCTCGTCGATCGTCAAAACAGTCTCGCACAAAATCCATCAGCATTAGCCACTGATTTGCCAACACCAGGTGGTGCAGCATGGACGCCATTTACTCCCAATGAATGGTCGTCAACATGGTCAACAACAGCAAATAATCAAAATCCTTTTGCACAACGACAATTATCGAAAGATGATTCAACACTTTGGTCGGGCGGCATTAATATGAAAGATTCATGGTTGAAATTTTCACCTGCACCTGAATCTGCTAATCGTCAAGAAACTGAAACTAATTGGTGGCCGAAAACATCGTCAAATGAAAATAATAATACCAATAATAATAATAATAATAATGATCATTCGCGTTGGGATTTTGCTCGCTAAATCGTTTTTTTTTGTTCTTCTGTGATACGATATTTTTCTATTTTGAGGGGATATAATGGTGTCTAACCAAGAAATAATTCTGCTTTGAAATATCTATCTTTTTAAATTGAATAAAAACAACAAATTCGAATAATTACATATTTTCTTTTCAGAATATTTTTGATAGAAAGAGAGATGCCTCCGACCAATATCGAACGATACATACGTTCAGTTTTCATACAGAATATTCCAGCTGGAATAACGGAGGATCTCTTTCGACAAATGCTTAGTCAATTTGGCACTCTCATTCATTTTCATATGTTCTTGGATTCAAGTGTAACAAATAATGCAAATGAACCAAATCATCAAGCAACACGAGGCTATGCTTTTGCAGAAGTAAAATTCAACAAAAAAAAAACACTTTTTCGATTTTTCTTTCTTCGTGTGATTAGTTTCAATCGAATGAAATCGCTCAGACAGCGATTGCAAGGCTAAATGGTCTCGATCTTGGTGATTTTCGTCTGGTTATCAACCTACTTTCGACTCAACCCGAACCGATTATAAATCTGTTCGAACAATTATGCACAACAACAACAACGACGGTGACTTCGTCGAATAAAAATGATCCTCGACTTGCAAATTCAACAACAACTCCTATCACTACTGCTGCTGTTGCTGCTGCTGCTGCTGCTACGACTATTTCTGCGCCAGCAATGACAACTGCAAATGAACTAGCAAATGTGACAACGGGAGCGAATAAAGAAGAACGAGAATCGATTTCAAATGCTGTTGCGTCATTACCACCAGCTCAAGTTAGTTTTTGATAAAGAATTTTTATTGGGAAGAAAAAAAAATCTGTTCTTAAATTTGAATTAGATGTTTGAACTAATGAAACAAATGAAACAATGTATCGATGCAAATCCAAACGAAGCCAAAACACTGTTAACTACCAATCCACAATTAGCTTACGCTCTGTTACAAGCACAAGTCGTTATGAGAATTGTCGATCCACAAGTAGCAATGACTTTACTTGATCGTACAGATAAAGATGTTATTCCAAGTCTTACTGACGTGAAAAAATCAGTTACACAACCAACAGCAGCAGTTACAGCGCCACTTCCTCTTCCAGTCGGGGGCAATCCAGCTGCTCCATTTCCTTTTTCTGTTCTTCCTGGAGCACCTTTTCCTATGCCAATGATACCACCAACAAATCCAAATGCACAACAAGCTGCAGCTGCTGCTCTCTATCAAGCGGCAATCTTATCTGGTGCTGGAATGTTTCCTGGCTCATTAATACCACCTCCAATCCCTCATGCTACTCCATTCCCACCTGTTCAACCAGCTTTTCCGCCTCAATTAAATCCTTTGGCACCACCCATACGTACGCCTAATCTCGATGAGAATGCTGCCTTGCTTCTTCTTCAATTAGACGATGCTCAACTAGCACAATTACCACCAGCACAAAGCATGCAAATTCGAACATTACGCGAACAAATCGCGAAAACAGGTTTAATACCTAAGATGTAGTCTGTATTTTTCTGTCTGTTTGTTATCATGAAATGAAATAAAGAAAAAACACACACATAAATCACTCAACTTAATCATTACATTATTGTAATTCTAATTTGAATGAAAGCCTGGATGTTTTGTGACAGATTCTTGAGAGTACACTAACAATATTCCCAATGACATAAAGATTAATTTATTCTCAGCAAGTTCTACGGTATTTCAATCATATCAGACAGGAATTAATGTCGAAGTCGATTTTATTTTCATTTTTTCATCAAATAACACACACACATTCGCAGAAACGAGGGGAAAATCATAATATGATAAATAAGAAGATTAGTCAAATAACGTCTTTTGTCATCTAATAACAAAAATGATTGAAACTAAACTTAGAAAAGATTTAGTCAACGGACTTTCATTAGGTTTCTTTTATATAATTGAGTATGTCTTCTGTTTTTTTACTCTCTCTCTCTCTCTCCTTCGTGACTTGTCTTCTTAGTCTAGCTTTTTTTTTTCTTTCTCTTTCTCATTTTCTTTTCCGTTTCTGATATTGAGCAATGAGTGACAAATACTCGTCGAAAATGAGAAGAAAAGAATAGAAAAAGAAAAGAGAGAAAAACCGTCCAGAAATACAACTTTCTTTGTTTTTGTTCTATTTAATTCATAACTAATTTTTAGATGTGATATACTTAACTAAATTTCTTTTCCTTCTCTTTCTTGTTATTTATTCACTTTTAATTTTTTTTTCTTATCTTTGACAAAATTAAAAAAAAAACGTTTTGTTTCTTCTCATTTTGCCATCAACTAACAACAGTCTTGTTTTCATTCATTTATCTCTAATAATCTTTAGATTACTTTTTTTTCTCTATCTAATATACCCGGAAAATCAACGAACGAAAAGTAAGACGACGAAGAGAAAAAAAACATTGAACGAACGTGTTTTTTTTTCATTTCATTTTAGCTATAATTAAAAAGAGAACGAATGTGAAAAGAACATAAGAAGACGAAAAACAATCAACTGATTATTGATAACTATGTGTTATTATCCATTCTTTTGTAAGATCTCGATTATTAATATGATCCGTTTCATTGATGTAAAACAATGAGAAGTCTTGAGGGAAATTAGCGTTTGTCTATCGTCATTGTTCGATTTGTAGGCAAATAATAAGTTCAAAGTGAATGACTTTGAGGAAAGTCAAAGAAACAATCCTTTTCTCCCTAATGAAATTAATTAATTAAACATAGATTTTGAAAGAGAACTTTGAAGAATACTTTCGCTTTTCCAAAAATAAAATCACGAATGGACTTGAACTCAACGAGTTTGTTCTTTTAGCAGGAGCACATTTACCAGATGATGATTATACAACATTAGTACCGCCAGTGAAATTATCAAATTTAAATTTCAAACGAAAATCAACATCAATTAATGAAAAAAAAGACGAGAGATCGTCATTGTCGCCGAAATCGATTATTCAAGATCGACATTCCAGTAGTAAAATTGACAATGAACGAAAAACGACGATTACTGGCGTGTCGAATCGACGTTCGACAATTGATGCTGATTCTATCGAACAAACACGCTCAGCTCCCGTTTCACCTGCGCTCAACCGTTCAATTAAACAAAGATCGATCCACCGACGAATTCCTCTCGATACTCTCGTTAACGTAGGTTGAAATCGAGCTCGATCTCTTATTCTTCATCCTGATTTTTTTCTTTAGGAATCGAAATCCGTTTCCATTGAACAATGCTCATCGCCAACGAACGGTCCTAGTCAAAGTTTATCATCAGGTCAATTAGAAATTCGATTGAAATACGATATAAAAAATAGCAAAGTTTGGATATTTGTTCTCAAAGCCACCTTAGAAATGAATGATACGTCGGTGAAACAAACGCTTGTTCAAGTGCATTTAACTGCCTTGCCAACTAAACGTATTCGATATCGAACGAGAGTTAAACCGATTGAAAACGCCATGTTTGCCGAAGAATTCTTTTTTAAAGTTCCGCCTGGTAATTTTTGATCGAAAGATAAACGTTCGAAGTTGATAGTTTTTTGTTCGATTAGGAACAATTCATTCGCAAGGAATTCGTTTTCGTTTGTATACATACGAACGTTTTAAACGAGAAAAACTCCTTGCCGAAGCGAATGTTATGTTTGCTAAAGTCAATCTCGATGAAGACATGTGCAAAATAGTTCCGTTAGAACGACCTTATGTTCGTTTGATTAGTTTTTCTCTTTCTTTCTTTTCATTATTTGAATCTATTTTTAGTCATCACAAGATTCAGACGTTGGCTGTCGTTCTTATTCTCAACAGGATTCATTCAGTCAAACCCGTGAAGTAACTATTACTTCGCTTTTGCCCGAACTAGAAATCGGTCTCGCCTATGATAAAAATCACTCGCTTCTAATACTCGAAATCGGCAAATGCATTAATTTAGACATATCAAACACAGCACGAGCGCCAGGTTACTATTTTATCGACTTTTTTTTATTCAATTGAGACCTTTTTTTTGGATTCTTTGAAGATACTTACGTACAAATTACTCTTCGAAATGCTTCTGGAGAAGATATTATCACCAATCGAACAGCTACTCGATCAGCTCAATATCATCCCGTCTATGCCGAACGTTTTCCGTTTACAATTCAGGAGAATTTCTTAGAACAGATTACGATCAATTTAACAGTTATCGGCAAACGATCGTCGAATAAAATCGAACAAGAATTCGGCACAATCTCTTTCGGTAGGACAAACGAAAGCGATTTTTTTCTTCTTGTTTTCGAATCTGTTGCTTGTACAGGTCGTGAAGCAACTGTAAATGCTGAAATGTCTCATTGGCAATTGATGTTAAATGCTCAAGGTGAAACTATAACGCGATGGCATATTCTTAACGAAAAACAATTCTAAACTCGAACGTGTATTTAAATGTTGTGATAATTCATTGTTTGTCATTGAATAGATTTTCGTCGATGATATCAGTTAATGATTGAATGAGATGAATGAGCAGAGAACGAGATAGTTTTGCTTCTTGATACGTTTTCTCACTGAAATCACAAATCAATTTCGAGATTTGTCTGATGAAAATAAACCTGCATGTAACCAGTTTTTCTAACCAATCGAGAGAAAATATGAGATCTTTCGGCATGAGAATTTCGTTTTGAATTAATTCTAATTTCGTTTTTATTTGTTCGACAAGTTCTTCGATCGTTTTCGATTGATAATTCCGCTCAGAAAACCTCGTATTCAACGCTTGAATTGTTCCTTTAAACAAAAGATTTCAAACACAAAATCAAATTCACTCAAGACACAATCTCGTACGTTTATTTAATTCTTCTCGTTTTCTTTGATTTCGTCGAATTTTTTCTTCACGTCTTTCTCGAATATAATCATCATTAGCTGATGAAACACTTTCAATCATCAAACCAACGAGAATATTCGTCACAATACGATTACCAATAAACACAACAATCACAAGAAAATATCGAGACATTGGAGGACTACCTTGTTCTTCGAGTTTAGGCACGATTACATTCCAATTATCGACTAAAACCAAACGCATTGAATTGATCAATGCCGTTGGAAAATGATGCCACGGACTGAAAACAAGAAAAAAAATCATTCGTTTATTTTCGTCTGCCGATTACCTTTGTTCCGGTCTCCCGTAGAGCATTTGCCCGGCAACTGCAACAATATAAATCAAGAGAAATGTTAGAATAATCACAATGAATGTGTATGTAAGCACGGTGTTTATCAGAGCACGAGTTAGAATTTGTAAACCTTCAGATAATTTGATGATTCGATACAAACGGATTAATTGTAATAAACGAAGGCCTTTTAAAAGATTGGTTATTGTTAAATGGATTTTTTGAAAGAATAAATTCGATATGATTTCAATGATTCCACAGAGAATAATAATTAAATCATAGAGATTTGTCCAATTCAATAGATACGAAATCGATTCGACATAAATTTTCAAGAGAAAGTCGAGAAAAAGCAATGCTATGAGAATTTCATCGAGAGCATAGATAAATTTCTGTTTCGACGAGTTGCCTTCGGTTTCTAAAGTTAAACCTAATGTAATCGAACTTGAAATGACAACAAATGCCATAAAATATTCATAAATTCGATGATGAATAATCTCTCGGAGATAATCGTGACTTGTTTTCTCTTTTCCTAAACGATTTTCATTCGTTAATCGTTCGTTATCGAACGAAATCGAAATATTCTCATCATTTTCATCATCAACTCGAAGATAATCATCGAACAGAAGTTCATTCAAACGATACTCCATCTCATAACACGCGCCAATTAGCAAATGAACTTTTATTTAAAAGACAAAACCAACAAACAGAAGAAAAAAAAGACCTAATTCGACGATAAACCATTTGGAAACTGATCGGATTGATATTTTTGCTGTCGATAGTGTTGACTTTGAGCACTGAAATAAAGAGCAATTAAATCACAAATAACCGTTGCCAAGCCGAGTACGCCGATCATCGAGCCGATATTTAACGTCAGAACAAACAAATCGAATCGACCTGCTTCACCATTCACAGTCACGATTAAACGTATGCCGAACGCTTTGATTAGCGTTCGATAGGACTCGTTTTTCACGTTCCAATGTGAAGCATAACGAAAATTGAAACCTATGGAAAATTGTTCTTCGGTAAATTTCGAATCTAAACGACCGAGCGAGTATTCCGGTTTGCATTCCTCGATGCCCAGATCGAGATTACACATCCAATCGACTTTCAATCGAATAACACAGCCGAATTTCAGCATTTCCGAACGTTCAGTCACGTTATCTTCGACGAATTCAATGAGATCACCGAGCCGAAATATCGGACAAAACTTATGATCCTTCGGATGATAATGACATTGAGTAAAATACGGCGATTCACTGAGAATATTCTTTCGTCGAACACCGAACCGTGTGAATTCGATGAAATTATTCAAAGCAATCGTGTAATTCAATGAATCGAAGATCGGCGCCGGGATCTTACGATCGTTTTCCACCGGACACCAACCTTCGATTTCGCACAATTTCTCCGTTGGACTACATCGGCCTGTCCAACGGCCGTTGCTTCTCGCTGGATATTTACGGTTAACTTGACATTGTTGATCGCTCGTGCAATGTGCGTCTTTAACATCCGGACTTTCGCCGCAAAATGTTCGTTTTTGATCTGTACTTATCAAATTCGTCATAATAAACAAAGCGTCATTCTCTTGTGGTGGTACAATGTAATCAGCATTGTCTAAAGTTACTTGGGATTCATTTCCGTGTACGCCTATGCCTCGAACTTGAAGCGTAACGGATGATGTTAATGATGAATCACGGTCTTGATAACCGCATTTGTACCACATGATATAACCGACTGCATAGATGAAAATAAGTAATTGAATAAAACGACAGGTTAATGCTATTGGATAGGATTTGATTGTGACGATTCGTGGAGCTGAAAAATAGAATGTTGAATAAATGATTCGTGAATGAGAAGATCGACAATTACTTTCGTAGGTTGTTAATAATCCGATGATAACTTCTTTGATATGAGTTGGAGTGAAGGCATATAGGAAAAGTTGACATGATCTCGGACATTTATCGTCGATTGGTTGTGACATATTTACTTCTTCTTTTTCTTCTTTTGACTAATGTTATATGAAATAAGATCATTTAAAAAGCATTATTTGACTTAATCGAGTATTCATGTCACAGACGATGAAAACCTGGAGGTTATGCGCTAACTTTTTCACTGTTTTTTTAAATAGCAATTTTTCTTGACTCAAGAATACGAGATAAAGAACAGAACTATGTTTAGAGTGTACTCGTCGAATAATCGATCAAACAAAGAGAAAGAGAGAAAAAAAATAAAAGAAATATAATGTATTCAATGCAAATAATAATAAGATGCCTTTTTCTGTCATGACATACGACAAGCCAATCGTAGAAATGACTTAATCAGGAAAATGGATGTTATCATTATCTTTGTTTCCAATAGAATTAATTACATTTCAATGAGAATGTGTCAATGATTGCAGTTGAGAAAAAAAGATCGAAGATGAAGAAATGAAACAATTTTATCTCTTTCTCAATGAAATGTCGCGTAAAAACATTAGGCGATCAAAATTGATTTTAAGAGAAATTGCTATCAATAAATCAACTTTATCTAATCAACTGTGAAGCGAAAACATCGATTAAACAAGCATACGAATATTATCTCCTTTCTGTTCAATTCACTGATCATTGAGTTACAGATTAACGAAAACAATCAAAAATTCGTACATCATTCTTTCTGCATCCGTCAGCCACATAAGAAAATAAAATTTCAGTGCAATTACTGCATTTGATTTCGATCCGAAAGCTTTTCTTTCAAAACTCAACTATCATTATCTAATTTATATTCTTTTATCTGCATTTCTAACTAATAATAAGACTCGATGCCATGCAAAATTTTTCCCTCGACATATTCAAACTGCATACTATAATGAATGAAAGTGAGCTTTACTTCTTTTCAAATATCAAACACAAAACATCTGATGTTCCTCTTTATTTTGCGAATTATATCATCTGACAAAAGTCTACTTTATTAAGACTAGATTTCTGATATTACCATTTTGTATTTGACCATACTAGTATCCTTATCAATTTAGATTATCATTACACTATCTATCAATGTGAATATCCAGTTTATTTCATAAAAAGTATTGTTCTCACAGAAAATAACAAAGTTTATTATAAATTGACGC
>ERZ778027.1898-NODE-1898-length-30515-cov-11.486211_pt1 | contig 30515 bp, 36 predicted proteins | sample MGYA00375757_ERZ778027 | MGnify/ENA primary metagenome ERZ778027 (study PRJEB29350, sample SAMN05389817) | bioreactor metagenome | isolation source: Ammonium sulfate bioreactor | place: South Africa: University of Cape Town | collected 2014-02-18 ...
CTCAACGATACTTCTTTCTTTTATCCTACTATCACGAATGGGTAAACTAAACAGAACAATATCGAAATAATTGATATTATTTTGCATAGTAAACGATAACTATGCTTCCTTTGAATCGTCTTCTATCAATTATAACATTCTCCTCGAAATTCCATCGAATTCATTGGCAATTTCTCAGTGTATCATCGACCCCTACTCGTCAAGAAAACCCACTCGATGAAACTCTACGTGCCAATGTTCGATTGCTCGGCGCTAGTCTCGGTCAAACAATAGCACATGATTTAGGCGATGCCTTTCTCGAAGATATCGAAACCATTCGTCGATATGCTAAAATTCAAGACGATGGTACGACCTTACAAAAATTCCTTCGAAGTCTTCCTGATAGTCATCTATTGCCTGTGGCTCGTTCGTTCAATCAATTTTTACATTTAGCAAATATTGCTGAACAACATTATCGAGTTACATCGAAATGTGTTGACGATGAAAGTCGAACGGTTTCTGAACGAATTAAACTTATTGATTTGTTTAAACGTGTGATGAAAGAAAAAGAAAATCCAGTCGAATTGTTATTTGAAACATTTTCGAATATGAGAATTGACCTGGTTCTAACGGCTCATCCGACTGAAACGATACGACGAACATTTATTCAAAAATACGATCAAATCGAAGAGTGTTTGGGATTATTAGAATTGGTTAGTTCCGAGGATGAAGATAAATATATTTCTGAAACTATTCGACGAACTAAACAACGTATCAAAGAATTAATTAGTCAAGCTTGGCATACGAATGAATTTCGAGGTGAAAAACCTACACCTATCGATGGCAAGTTTCTTTTTATTTGAAAACATTATTCTATTTGCTTGTGTTCTAGAAGCAAGATCAGGTTTTGCAGTTGTAGAAAATTCCCTATGGAAAGCTGTACCTATATTCTTTCGTGATCTCGATGAATTATTACTAAATGTTGGTGGTAAACGATTGCCTTTACATGCTTCACCAATAAGATTTGCATCGTGGATGGGTGGTGATCGAGATGTATGATTTTAATCAAATAGTTAATTATAATTATTATGATTATAGGGCAATCCTTATGTGACAGCTGAAGTGACGAATGAAGTTTTGCTACTCGCTCGTTGGCAAGCAGCAGAACTCTATCTATCAGATTTAGAAAATCTCAAAAATGAACTATCCATGACCAAAGCATCGTAAGATGTCTTTCAATAGAGAATAAAATCAATTTGTTTACTTTCTAGAGAAGAATTGCTCAATTTTATTGGTGATAAAAATGTAGCAGAACCTTATCGTCTTCTATTAAGAAATCTAATTGCTCAAGTACGAACAACACGAGACTGGTTACAAGCTCAACTCGAAAATCGACCATTTCCCATTGCGAACAATATTGAACTGATTCATACGAGTAAACAGCTCAGAGAACCATTGGAGATTTGCTATCGATCATTATGTGAAAACAAACTTGATATTATAGCCAATGGTTTACTATTAGATACGTTACGACGTTTAGCTTGTTTCGATGTGACATTGACGAAATTAGATCTTCGACAAGAATCTACAAGACATGCAGAAGCAATGGAAGAAATTGTTGCGTATATTTCACCTGATGAAGACAAATATTCGAATTGGAGTGAAAAGAAAAAACAAGAATTTCTATTGAAAGAAATTTCATCCAAACGACCATTGATTTCACATCGACATAAATGGACACATGACACTGAAGAAGTACTCAATACATTTCGAATTATTGGACAAGGTTATAATCACGAAGCACTCGGTTTATATATCATTTCAATGGCTAAACAACCATCTGATGTACTCACTGTTGCGGTGCTTATGAAAGAATTATCGAACAAGAAAACACTGCCAGTATGATTATTTATTTTATTTATCTAATTCTTTCATTTTGAATTTTTTAAAGATCACTCCTCTTTTTGAAACATTAAGTGATCTCGATCGAGCTGGTGATGTTATCGATCGACTTCTGTCTATTGAAGGTTACAGAAAACTGATTAATGATAAACAAGAAGTTATGATTGGATATTCAGATTCGGCTAAAGACGCGGGGTATTTATACTTTCTCTTCATACAATTGTCTATTCTTGAAATATGTTTTAGACAATTAGCAGCAGCTTGGGCACAATATCGAGCACAAGAACGTCTTTCAGAAGTGTGTAAAAAACACGGAGTAGCATTGACTTTATTTCATGGTCGAGGTGGAACTGTTGCAAGAGGTGGTGGACCAGCTCATGCAGGTTATTATCCATTTCTCTTACTCTCTCTCTCTATATTTATATTTCTCATTTGATCTACTTTCAGCTATTCTCTCTCAACCACCAGGATCAGTAAATAACAGTATTCGAGTAACAGAACAAGGTGAAATGATTCGATTTAAATTCGGTATACCTGGTTTAGCAGTTCTTTCAATGGATGTTTATGCTTCAGCTGTTCTTGAAGCAACATTATTTCCTGCACCTAAATTACAAGAAACATGGCGATCAGAAATGAATCGATTAGCCAATCGTTCATATCAAACATACAACTCATTCGTTCGAGAAAATCCAGATTTTGTGCCTTATTTTCGACAGATTACCCCTTTGAATGCTTTGGCGAAACTTCCACTTGGTTCACGACCGGCTAAACGTCGACAAGATGGTGGCGTTGAAACTCTTCGAGCAATACCATGGATATTTGCATGGACGTAAGTGAACTTTCATTTATAGAGATCTAGTTTTGTAGTTTATGTGTATATCAGGCAAATTCGTTTGATGCTACCATCATGGTTAGGATGTGATGATGCTTTTGAAGAATTTTTAACACAGAATCCCGACGGAATGGAAAAACTACGAGAAATGTCAAAATCATGGCCGTTCTTTCAAATGTACATGGATATGTTAGAGATGGTCATTGCCAAAGCAGATGCTGATATAGTTGCATATTATGAACATCGATTACTAGAACCGAATTCATCGGTACAAAAATTAAGTGCAAACTTACGTAAACGATTGATTCATATTCGTCAATTGATTCTTCGTATAACCGATCAAAAAGAATTATTAGAACGATCACCACGACTTGCACATACGATTTCATTACGTAATGCTTATATCGAACCACTACATGGTCTTCAAGCTGAATTGATGCAACGAAATCGTTATCTACCAGATGAACAAATTTCTCCTGAAATCTCACGAGCAATGATGGCAACAATGACTGGTATTGCTGCTGGTCTTCGTAATACTGGATAAACAATCATTTATTTTTCTTTTATCGACAACTACTCCTCTTTCCCTGTAGTCATATTTTATATTTTTATACATACATTTTCTCTCATTTTATTTAATCCAATACATAGTAACCGTTTATTTTGATAAAAAAAGAAGCAAATGTATTCACGTTGAATTGAAATGAAATTTGTCAAGTTGGGCGCAGAAGAGTGGTGCGATGAATCAACTGCAAACTCCAGGTACATTAGGAATCAAAATTCGATGAATTTATTTGTTCTTTTTTTTTGAAAGGTAACAGTTAACTTGAACTTGCAGAACGGAACACAAAACTGGAACGAAAAATACAATTCTAGGTACAGGTTTGAAATGCGAAGAGAATGTTCTCGCTAGAGAAAAAAACACACACGGTTAATATTTCTCTTCAAGTGTAGTTAATGTAAACAAAGTAAAAATGAAAAAACCATTACAAATACTGTGTTTTTTTTCTATTCCGATTCAGAGCACACTGTACAGTTATTTTTCAATTAAATTGACTGACATTTTGTAAGCATATAGTTATGGTTCTGCTCCGACGTTTTCCTTTCATACGAGGAGCTTCGGCTTTAACAAATCAACCCGTACATTCGACAAACAGTACCAAACCACGGAACAGTAAGCGAGCAGTACCTGAAACGTAAAATTTCATCATTATTTTTTTTTCTTCTTATTTTCAGTTCAAAATAAAACCGCACTGAAATACGAAGACAACAATCCTGTTGCTGAATCTCTACGTGCTAATGTTCGATTGCTTGGTGATAGTCTTGGACGAACAATCGCACGAGATTTAGGCGATGATTTCCTTGAAGAAGTCGAAATCATGCGTCGGTACGGTAAACTTGGCGATAACAATGCAAAATTGCAGAAATATTTACGAAATCTTCCTGATAGTCATTTGTTACCGGTGGCTCGGTGTTTTAACCAATTTTTACATTTAGCAAATATTGCTGAACAACATTATCGAGTGACATCGAAACGTGTCGATGATGAAAGTCGAACAGTTTCAGAACGAATTAAACTTATTGATTTGTTTAAACGCGTGATGAAAGAGAAACAAAATCCAGCTCAGTTATTATTCGAAACATTTTCGAATATGAGAATCGAATTAGTTCTAACTGCTCATCCGACCGAAACAATTCGACGAACATTAATTCAAAAATATGATCTCATCGAAGAATGTTTAGGATTATTGAAAATTTTGAGTCCAGCTGATGATGATAAATATATCTCAGAGACTGCACAACGAACACGAGAACGTCTGGAAGAATTAATTAGTCAAGCTTGGCATACGAATGAATTTCGACATGAAAAACCATCACCGATCGATGGTAGGTTATAGGGATTTAATTCGATTTTCTATTAATTCGATTGATTATTTCAGAAGCAAAATGGGGACATGCTGTCGTAGAAAATTCATTATGGGAAGCTGTACCGATATTTTTTCGTGATTTAGATCAATTGCTATTGAATACAATTGGACAACGATTACCTTTGCATGTGGCACCAGTCAGATTTGCATCGTGGATGGGTGGTGATCGAGATGTAAGTTCGAAACTATGAGATAATCAATATACATGACTTTCAATTCAGGGAAATCCATTTGTTACAGCAGCTGTTACTTCAAAAGTATTGCTAATCAGCCGTTGGCAAGCAGCAGAACTCTATATGAAAGATCTTCAGAAATTAAAAGATGAATTATCAATCACGAAAGCATCGTACGAAAAACATTTGAATTCAACAATAAGAAAAAAACCTATTCTTTTAGAGATGAACTACTTAGTTTAATTGGCGATCCTAACGCTCAAGAACCTTATCGTAAATTATTGAGAGGTTTACTTCTTCGAGTACGAACAACACGCGATTGGTTACGAGCACAAATTGATAATCGTGTATACACTGTGCCAAAAGATGTTGAATTAATCCATACAACTAAACAATTACTCGAACCACTTGAAATCTGTTATCGATCATTATGTGAAAATAATCTACCGCTTGTTGCGAATGGACTATTATTGGATACATTACGACGTTTAGCTTGTTTTGGTTTGACATTGACTAAACTCGATCTACGACAAGAATCGAAACGGCATACAGACGCAATGGAAGAAATTGTTTCTTATGTACTACCGAACGATGAAAAATATTCGAAATGGGATGAAAAGAAAAAACAACAGTTTTTAGTTGGTGAATTAGTGTCCAAACGGCCATTAATATCGCAACGACATCAATGGTCAAGCGACACACAAGAAGTATTAGATACATTTGAAATTATTGGCCGAAAAAATTGCGATGAAGCAATTGGTAATTATATCATTTCAATGGCTAAACAACCATCTGATGTACTCACTGTTGCGGTGCTTATGAAAGAATTATCGAACAAGAAAACACTGCCAGTATGATTATTTATTTTATTTATCTAATTCTTTCATTTTGAATTTTTTAAAGATCACTCCTCTTTTTGAAACATTAAGTGATCTCGATCGAGCTGGTGATGTTATCGATCGACTTCTGTCTATTGAAGGTTACAGAAAACTGATTAATGATAAACAAGAAGTTATGATTGGATATTCAGATTCGGCTAAAGACGCGGGGTATTTATACTTTCTCTTCATACAATTGTCTATTCTTGAAATATGTTTTAGACAATTAGCAGCAGCTTGGGCACAATATCGAGCACAAGAACGTCTTTCAGAAGTGTGTAAAAAACACGGAGTAGCATTGACTTTATTTCATGGTCGAGGTGGAACTGTTGCAAGAGGTGGTGGACCAGCTCATGCAGGTTATTATCCATTTCTCTTACTCTCTCTCTCTATATTTATATTTCTCATTTGATCTACTTTCAGCTATTCTCTCTCAACCACCAGGATCAGTAAATAACAGTATTCGAGTAACAGAACAAGGTGAAATGATTCGATTTAAATTCGGTATACCTGGTTTAGCAGTTCTTTCAATGGATGTTTATGCTTCAGCTGTTCTTGAAGCAACATTATTTCCTGCACCTAAATTACAAGAAACATGGCGATCAGAGATGAATCGATTAGCCAATCGTGCATATCAAACATACAATTCAGTCGTTCGAGAAAATCCAGATTTCGTTCATTATTTTAAACAAATTACCCCATTAAATGCATTGGGAAAACTTTCTCTTGGTTCACGGCCAGCTAGTCGACGAAACGATGGTACCATTGAAACTCTTCGAGCAATTCCTTGGATATTTTCTTGGACGTAAGTTGTATATCTTTTGTTGACTGTATCGATTCTATTGACTTTTTTATTATTATTTTAGTCAAGTTCGTTTGATGCTACCGGCTTGGTTAGGTAGTGATGATGCTTTTGAAGAATTTTTAACACAAAATCCCGATGGCATGGAAAGATTAAGAGAAATGTCAAAATTATGGCCATTCTTTCGAATGTACATGGATATGTTAGAGATGGTTATTGCAAAAACCGATGCCGATGTAGTTGCGTACTATGAAGAACGATTGCTTGAATCAGATTCATCGATAAAAGCAATCGGTGAAACTTTACGTAAACGATTGGCTCGTATTCGTCAATTGATTCTTCGTATAACTGATCAAAAAGAACTATTAGAACGATCGCCAGGACTTGCTCATACGATCACACTTCGTAATCGATACATTGAACCGTTGCATGGCTTACAAGCTGAACTCATGTATCGAAATCGTGGTAAAACTCTAGATCAAATTCCAGAAGATATTGCTCGAGCAATGATGACAACCATGACGGGTATTGCAGCTGGTTTACGAAATACCGGTTAAAATAACCTTCAACTGAACTTTTTTCGCACAAAGTACATTCATTTTTTATTTATTTATTTTTGTTCTCTCCCTTTCTTTCTTTCTTTGTTTCTTTCACCTATGGTTGAGAGGTGGGCTTGTTGTGGGCAAAGGCAAATGTATTGTTATTATTATTATTATTATTTTTGATTTCGTATGTTTTCCGTTCTTGAATCAGATTATAAATAAATCTTCGAAAAGAAATGAATTTTATTGTGTTTTTATTGAAAATAAAAGTTTATTCATAGGTTATCTTTGTAGAAGATGGATTTTATTTGACGTCACAAAGAACAAAGGACTATACATGATGTTTTGAGTCATTGAGATAAAGAAAACAAAGTGAAAAACAAGTAGAAAAGAACGAGCGAGAAAAACACGAAACTCAATAATGACAGTTACGAGATGAGTGTTACCTTAAAAGTGGACTCTTTATCATTGATTATGATCAATGTCTTTTAAAGATAAAGACTAGTGACTGTTTTTTTTTCTCGTTTTTAAATTTGAAATCATTTCTTCTTCTAGATTTTCAAAGATTGAGATCTATGAAAATAAAAGAACAAAGTACACTTTTAAATTCAAAGCAAACATGTTCCTGTTATATACGCAAAATAAGTTTTTTCTTTGAGACCGTTGTCAAGTCCATTAATCTTTGTCCTTTGTTTTGTTCTTCTTTTTCTGTTCTCTTGATAAGTTTCTCATTTCATTTTTAGATAATATTGAATATGTCGTCGACAGCTATCTATCGTCCCGTAGAAAAACATGAGCATCAACAAGCCATCGATCTCTGGTATAAAGTATTCGGTGCTCCAGCAGGATTTTTCGAACGTTATTTTAACACTGAAGCATCCCCTCGATATCAACATGGTGACACATTAGGTGTATGGATTAACGAGAAATTAGTTAGTGCAATACATATTCGACGTCTCTATATTCGTTCTCGTGATGATAATATTGAATATTTATGTGGTGCAATTTCGAATGTTGCCACATTAGAAGAATATCGAAAGAATGGTTATTCACGAAGTTTATTACGAATGGCAATTAAAAACATGGAAGAAAATCAATTTGATATATCAGTTTTAGGCACGGGTAGACCGAATCATTATGCTGTTCTTGGTTGGGAACAAATATGTTTGCCATCATCGATAAATATCGAATGGAGTCATTTCAGTTCGTCAGGTGATTCAAGTCAATGGCGTTCAAGTGATGAAATTTTCTCGACGAATAATAATAATAGTCAATTATTAGTTGATATTCATTCATCTAAACCTCGAACATATCAATTTAATCGATCACCAGCAAGTATGTTTCAAACATGGACAGGATGGAATTGGCGACGAGACAATGCAATTATTTATTTACTATCCGAACCTCAACAAGGTTATGTAGTTATAACTAAACCCGACGATCCCGAGGAAATCTATGTGTCCGAATGGCGCGCAGCAAATAGTGATGTCGAAAGGAAATTACTTAAATTAGCAGCCAATGAAGTTCGACGACGACAACCACAAATAAAAACCGTTCGTTTTCATACTGTTCCACAATATTTTAGTTTAGAAGAATTAGATCAATGGGCTGGCACGGTTACTGTTTGCAAAAATGATCATACAATGATTCGAAATATTCGATTATCAAATGAAGTTCTAGAAAACATCAAAGCAGCTTATCTAAGTGGCCATGCAACATTCTGGCAAGGCGATTATTTTTAAGAACTCTTTTTTTCTTTTGCGCGAAACGTTCAAAATGAAATCTTGTTTCCTATAGTTACGCAAATCTTAGTTTCTCTATCATCTAAAAACTATGTTTGTATTCTTAATCGTCGTTTTGATAAAAATTCTCGTTGTTGTATCAACGATTGAAAATCTCTCGATAACTGATGAATCCGAACTCGAACGAGCAACATTTGCACCGATGAATCTCATGTCGAATGAATTAGAAAAGGCTGTTCATTCATTACAAACAGCGATTCATCTTCTCATGCCAAATAAAAACTTGATCGGTAGTCAAGAATTACAATTAATTAAATGTTTGTCAAATAATGAAGAATTGAGTGAAGAAGAAACGAATCTTTGTCAAGAAATTTTCAAAAATGATCAGCTTAATCGAAAGAGAACGGTGAATCAAACGAGACAGAATCATTATAATTCTTTACTGGAAAAGTTTAAAAATTCGATAGTTAATATAAAAACTAGACCGCGAGATAATGATGAAGATAATCGTTCGAATTTAGGTCAAATCTTATCTCGAACATATCGGCAAAGTACGTTGACTAAACGAGAGACTATTTCGTCGAAATGAGTCAGTTTTTCAGATTCATCGATGACTGAATTCGATACTCGAACTCGTGATTTATTACTTGAAAAAAATCTTTTACTTGCCAATCTAACGCAAACATTGAGAACATTAGAATCAATTATCGATCAAGAAACGCTACTCCAACCGGTTGATCTCATTTCGATAATTAAAAATCAAAAATTCTCGCGCAAATTTCTTCGATTCTTAGACATGATTAAAACTCGTTCCATCTCGGCAAACTAACCGAACTTTTCTGTTTTCTTGATTTCTCAATAAATCTCGATATACAAAGATACGATATCTCTAAACAAACGAGCAATCATATTGAAAGAAAATTCATTCGTCCATATACTAATGTCTAATATAAGCTATTACAGGTTTCATCTCCTTTTTCCTGTTTATTCATATCTTGTCTTAACGAGAACATACACATGTGCAATTTCGTGCTTGAATTAACCCATAGAAATGTGTACATCGAAGAAGCAATACTTCAGACTAGTCTTTCTTTCTTTTTGTTGAACGACAGATGGACTCGATGAATCAATCAGTATCATTACGATATGAATTTGTCCTTGTACGACAATTTTCGTGTTGCATGTGAAATAGATCTATGAACGAGTTGTTAGCCATCGAACACTGAACAGGGTCGAAAATCGCATTCGATCTGATATCCTATATGCAACAAGCTGGGCTCATTTCAATTTAGATTCTCGAATAAGATAGATACAATATTCTTTGCCCGATATCGATCTTCATCGTTTATTTCTTTTAGGTGTCATTTGTTTAATCATCAAATGTACTTGTTGACATTCTTTTCAAGAGTTAAAATACTTGATCAAGAACACACAGATGCGGTATCGATATATCTCAGCAAGATACTTGTTGATAGAAAATATTGACTATACACAGAAGACCAATTTGATTAAAAGCTATAGCTCGAATAAAATGAGTTATCTTCAATGAGAACATAATAATCATATAGCTATATATATGATGTCACATTTCTTCTCCATGATCAAACGTCAAAGAATGTGAACTGTCATGCGCTCAGCAGGATATATACTATCTATATCATGGTCTCTAATTACCTCCTCGTAGAAAAAGAATGTTTTTCAAGCTAAATTAACAGAAATATGTTGTTGTTGTTGTTATTATTATTGTTTTATCTCGTGTTTTTTTTGCTTCGAATCCATTTCCTGCATTGAATGTTTCTACTAAGCATATATATATCCATTTCCGGAGGCTTTTAACTGACGCCAATAACTGTGGGTGGAGTACAGTTACGCGAGAATAAACGTGTGATTAGTTTTTAAGAAAATATCATTCAATATTGATTGTTATTTTAAAATATTATTCGTATTGCATGAGATTGTTGGGACCGTTTTCTTTTCTCGTCGACACGAGCTTTTGTTTATGATTATATTTCACACATCATTAGAAAAAAATTGCCTGACATTGTTGTTTTTTGAATTGATTAGAAGAGAGAAAATCAAAATTTTACAATTCGACGCCTTCGTCACTTGCTTAAATCAATTGATACGAAAAGCGTCTTGTCGCCATTAAGTACTTCGACTTTTTCTTTTCAAATGTTCAAGTTATCGAAAGAGAGTTCACTTATTCTTCTCGATAACAATGATCATAAGTTGAAAATGCATCATGTGAAAAAAATATATGAGCAAAGTCGGCATCGACACTAGTAGCAACTAGTTCAATGACATACTCAACAAAATGAAATGAGTGCTTATTGATCGGGAGGAGAAAATCACTGATAATCTTTTCCCAGCATACGAGAGAGAAAACACAAATTATAGACAAGGAAAAAAGAAAAAGAGAGATGGTAGATTTTCGACAGATGTGTATGCTAGTGAACTAGAAATAAATAGTGATACTTTTCCAATGAAAGAAAAGGAAAGAGAGAAAAAAAGAGAGAGAAAGAGAAGCATAAATACAAACTTTATGCATTGACCAATGGTCTTGCTAATACGAAGAGAGAAAATGAGAGAAAATGATTTCCTATTTGCGAACTTGTCTTAAGGCCATATCATAAATATTTCTTGTAGATACGGCCAGCAATAGCACAATCACAATATGGTCTTATTGCCGTATCATCAGGTAAGATGAATTCCATATTTAAAAGATAGACGAGACTGTTTTCAACTCCTATTTACAAATCTTTGTCGGTTGACAAAGCCGTACTATTGAAAGTGTCAGATTTCTTTAGAATTTGACGGAAAAAAACTGAATTCGTTTGTATTTATGTTTAACTTGAATCGCGGAATCTTAGTCTGTATAAAATATAGCACTTGCTTTCGATAGTCTTGCATCGTTAAATAGATAAAAATCTGCCACACTTCCTTTGAATCAAATTTCTCTATATGTATATAGATGTTGCTAGAGGGTATTTAGATAGAAAGTCGATAAACTACACAACGATTCGGTAACGCCAGCGAGCATCTTCAATGTGTTGTTTTCAAATGCGTGAAAATCGTCTCCCTCTTTGTCTGTGTATAGAGATATGAAATAAAATTTTATGAAGATGTCACCGTGCGTGACAATGTGTCAAGCTTCGTTAAACACAATAAATAAAAATCGCAATCAAATAGAATGTATATTGTCAATACATTACGTGATACAGCCCGACTTTTCGTCGTCCCCCACGAGAGATAAATGTGTTGTTGATTTCATTGGAAATCGAATAGAATTATTTTATAAGAAAAAAACTATTGGGAATTGACAATTAGTTTGTTGGATCGTATTTCAATGTCATCAACTCAAATAGCTGATTAAGATGATGTTAGTTTAAAATTAGTTGAGAATCTGAGAGAGATATTCAAGTGGCGTTGAATTTCAAACCGCGAGTCTCTATTTGATCATGTTGAACAAAATTAATTAATCAATAGAGAATAAAAATCATTATTTTATGTTCTTCCATGATTCCTAACGTGTAGAAAAGTATTTCATGCATCTTATCACATCACCTGCCAATAAAGAAGCTTAAAAAACTGATGCTTGACTACGTCTTACTACATCATCATCACCTGTTCATTCGCTTGTCGGCTTATCTGACGATTTAATGAATTGCAAATTGCTTGTTTAACTCTCGCGATGTTTATGCTTCCGTCTTCAATGTTCATCAGTCGAACAACAACACTTCAGACGTTCTTGGACATTTTTCTACACGTGTTGTAGTTCGATGCACAAATAAAAAGATCTTTTCATTCTCTGTTTCACGCTTCCGGTAGCATAGTCTTGGGCGTATGTTTGCAAACGCTGACCGCTAACCCGGATATTGGTTTAGAGTTGCTTCTTTTCTTTTCTTTTTTCTTCTTCTTTTTACTATTACTAATAACCGGAATCGATGATGATGATGATGATGGGAGTCGTCGTAGTAATACGAGTAGAACAAGAAGAAAAAAAAACGACCAAGTATGCTTGCAAACACCCCCACACACATCTATCGTCGTGTCGATCATGGGATGAGAGTTTATTAGTAGTAGCAGTTACTTTTCTTTCTCTCGTTCGCGTTTTCCTTCTTTTTCTTGGATCAGAACTGTTTATACGAAGGAAGAAGAGAAGAAAAAAGCGCGCTGAGGAAGAGAATGGAAGAAGAAAAATCGTTCACCCAATCGGTGATGCCCGAGGATGCGGCGAATTTTGCCGATTGGCTTGTACGAGCTTGTATGATGCCTTAGGGCACGATTGGTCGAAAACAGAGAACGAACAAATATAAAAAAAAAGAAATCCACTCAGCTCCGTGCACATACGCCAAGTTTGGCTTGACGAACAGAGAAAAAAGGAAGAAACAGAACACGTACGTGTATTTTTTGTAACAACGTCATTTATTTATTTATTTACTTTACTTTATTTTATATCAATGCAGGTTGATTTCTGTTTCTTTGTCATACTATTTTACGAAAAATTTGGCCTCTAGCAAAAGAAGTGTAAAAGAAAAGGAAATTAGACATCATCATTGTCATCAGATTGATCGTCGTTGTCGTTATTTCTGTATTTTTCTCTCGTTTTCTTTCTCTCTCTCTGTCTCTCTGTCTCTCATTCTCTCTTCTTCCTCCGTTTTTTTCTCTTCACTGTGCGTTTGTGTGCATCACGACAAAGACACACACACACGTATAATTCCATCGTCTTGCAAAATTTTGCTTCGGGTGTTTATTGTTGTCATCTCATCATCGATCGTCAAACTGCCGCAGGAGAGCGAATATAGCACTCCTGAGAACGAAGAAGAATAAGAAAAAAAAAAGTTCAACAACATCATCGTATGCCATCCGCATTTGATCTAATTGATTCAGGCGGTGGCAGCGGTAGTGGTACGCAGACTGACGTAAGTTTTCTGCCGTTTTTCGTCTTACTATCCGATAGACCCTCAAGGGCAGAACAGGTTGAAAAAGTAACATTGTAGAAAGCAAAATTTTCTTTTCTCACTCTTGTCTAAACATACCTTGATGAATATACACAAAGATCATCCGACTTTATTGATTAATCTCGTCTTTCTTTTTTTTTTTTGTTCTTTATGATTAAAGAAAACATTTCATTAGGTTAACTAGTTGATTTTGTATTCTTTCATATCATTATGGATTTGTTGCATTCATTGCAGGATACGAAATATGGTTCATCACCAACATCTTCCTCGTCATCGTCAGTCGGCGGTGGTCCATTTAATTCATCGATAAATTCTCGTGGTGGTGCCATAACCGACCCATCGTTTCCCTACTTTCCACCTCCATTCAATCCAGCTTTTGCTGCACAATTCGATGTACACGCAGCAGCCAGTGCTATCGAACATTATCCGACTTTTAATTATGCAACACCGAATGGTTCATCGGCATCGTCATCGCCCTACGGAACGTCGACAGGCATTCATCATCAACATGCAAGTCCAAGTACCAACTCATTTAATACATCATCCTACGATCCATATGCATCAGCATATGTAGCAACGGCTGCAGCAGCACGACATCATTCGATTCTCGATGCTCATCATCATCATGCAGCCGACCTTTATTCTCGTCATGCTCAACATCATCAGACATCGGCCACTTCGCTTGTTGATCATACAGCTCGTGTAAGTTGGAAAGTTTTTTTTCTCGCCCCCCCTCCCCTTTTCTTTATTCCAAGAGCCTTGATGTTGTTCATTCAACCACGAACAAAAGTGGGCAGGCAGTTTAATCATGTACATTAAAACACTTGATACTAGCAGAAAAGAGTGCATCGAATATGTGAACTAGTGACAAAAATTGTGATTGACTTCAAGTGCATGTGTGTGCATGTTCATTGACACAGAAAATATCTTTTTCTTGTTGCTTTAGATTTTAAATGGAGCTGTATCAACGGGCAATGGCAATGGTGATGATTTACAATTGAGTGATTCGCCTTACAATCGATCATCAGCGAGTCGAGGTAAGTTTCGTTTAAATTCTCGTTTAAATTCTATTCATTTTCTTATTATCAGATGGTCGACGTTCAGATCCACCGAGAGACTCAAGTTCATTCTCGTCAATGTGCTCTGGCAATGGAAGTAGTGGTTCCATGTCACCAACAGATTGTTTTTGTTCAGGTATTTTTCGAAATTCATTCAATCGATTGACCAAACAAACCAATGATTTTTTTTTCTTTGATTTGACTAGTTCCTGGTCGATTAGCTCTGCTTAGTTCGACATCAAAATACAAAGTAACAATCAGTGAAGTTCAACGACGACTTGGCGGACCTGAATGTCTCAATGCATCGTTACTTGGCGGTGTTTTAAGACGGTAAGAGACTAGACGATCCGAAACGAATTCGATTGAGAATCTTATCCTCAACAGATGTAGACAGACGCAAAAATGATGAGTTTGCCAGTCTGTCGAGATGTCAACTCAATTAGTACGATGCACTCTCACTTTAGTCATTTAATTCGACAAAGAAATGCCTAAGGCATTTTTGTTTTCTGTCGTTCTCATTCTTGATGGTGTTGATTGAATTAAGCGAGACTTTTATGGGTTAATTTTTCTATTTTGTTTTTTTTTCTTCTCATATTACTTTAGAGCGAAATCGAAAAATGGTGGCCGAGATCTTCGCAATAAACTGGAAAAAATCGGTGTTAGTCTTCCAGCTGGCCGTCGAAAAGCAGCGACAACAACTTTACTTACATCTCTTGTCGAAGGTACGGAGAAAGAAATTCGAGACGCGAACTTGACCGAAGACACACGCGCAGACGTTGTGTCTCTGATGGTCAGAACGGAAAAGCTCGAGGCGATCATCATCGTCTTCAATTTTCAAACAAAGAACGATGTCGAATTGATTGATTTCTGTTGTTTTCTAGGCGAAGCACATCAATTGGCCAGCGATTTTCGAACTGTTTGTGAAAGTGATTTTCCAACAAAGATAACAGCTGATTATGTCGGACGATATCATTCCGATCCGAATGAGATCAGTACACGACGAAATATGGTTTTAGCCGCAAAGTAAGTTCGTCCTTGAATGGAAAATATTGACACGTGTTCTACTCCGAAAAAAATGTTCCGGTTCCGTTGATATTTCCTGTGATAAATAGATTTGCAATCAACTAATTTCATCTCATGTCATGCAATTTGAATAAATAATTATTTCTCTTCTTTTGTGTGTGTAGACAATTAGCCAAAGAATTCAGTGATTTACTTAAACAAGATCGATCACCTTTAAATATTGGCACGTCAACAAATGCAACAAACGGTCTCACTAATTCTCGACATGCATCTAATTCAGCATCAACATCTTCGTCGATCGCTGGTCATCGTCATTTGCACAGTATTCCTCCCAATCTCGATCCTCATGTTCAAGAAGCGCTCACACACTTTTCTCTAATGACACACGGATTCGGTGCACCAGCGTTGACTGCTGCCGTCGATATCTTTCAACAATATCTAACTGAAATGTTGAAATTCTACGAAAAGAACTATCCTATGTTCATTGCAACAACATCTACATCGTCATCTCTAAAAAATGGAACTGGTGTTATCGATTAACTCTGTTTTGTTATCATATACTTGCCTTCGTTCTTCTTTTTTTTGCTGCCTATTGTATTTTTTTTCTCTTCTGCTCTTTTGACAAATACATATACATATATAAACATATTCGATTGAATGAACATGTGCCAGGTGGTAGTTTTCTCTTTTTTCGTCTTGTAATCTCAATCTCCGCCTGCGAGAGACATGTATGCAATCAACCGAACTAATCAAACTTTTTCTTTCTACAAGAAAATGCTTTTCAATGAGTGTATCAAGTAACACAGTGAGAAAGACACAAACGAACAGATATTTATTCTCGATTTTAAGAGTTGTTTGTCTGTTGATGCCGCAAGCTATCGAACTTGTGCCATATGTATATAAACGAAACAATTATTGATTTGTTTGGTACGCAGATTTTATCGATTGATTTCGTTGTCTTTGCCTTTCATTAAGATGAAGATAATCGATTTTTTCAATTGAGAGATAAAAATCGAATGAAAGAAAGAAAGTTCAGCACGAGATTTATTTTCTATTCATTGTCAATTAAACACACCAAACAAAAGATGAATTCGAGATAAAAAAAAAACATCAGTCATTGATACAACTTTTACTTTCTATTTGAAACTCCTTTTTTGATATATCAATAAATGATTGTGATCGATCTAAGTTCGAAATAAATATATTCATTCTTCTATTGAAGAGCTTTTTGATGACATTAACATTATCGATTCTTTTATTTCTTTCGTCGAGACTCGATAGAATTTATTTTTGTTGTTGTTGTTGTTTCTTCTTCTTCTTCTTCTTCTTCTTTTCCTCCTATTTTTTTCTATTCTATTCGCAATCAATGGGGCTAACGAAATTATATGTTGATAAGTTTTACGAAAATATATATATATTGTGCCGACACGTTAGTTCGACATGTCAATTTTGATTTGTTAGGAAGACGAAAACAAAACTAAATAAGAAAATTGCCTTTTCAATCGATCGATCATCTACAAATCGAAAGTAATGTTGTTTAATTGAATGATAGATGTTATGTGACAGACGTCTTTCAGCTGTGTGTTTGTTTCTTTCAAACTAGTTGATTTGCATGTTAATCAGCAATATATTTTCATCGTGAGTAGAATACGACGAAGACAAACACGAGCAACCAGTTTGAAGATCAGATTTTGTGCCAATAAATCGACGATTAGTTTGATTGCTTGAGAGGTATTCCCGATGGGTATATGCGTTGTTAATCGAGTTGACTTTTGGCTTAGGCATTCGAAATGATTTTGATTTTAGACATGTTCGAATAAATAGTTTTTTTAAGAGTTAATTATTTTAAAAGGAAATTAAAACATAAAACGGTATGAGACGTTTTTTTTTTAATTTTAATTAAAGAGAAATGTGCGTTAACAAGTTTCTATCGAGAAAAACTCGGTTATTATTATTTGAGTCATGGATTTTGAACGTGCCAGTTTGTTTTCTTCTTAAAAACTATAAAACGCGACGTTGAGTGATGAATTTTACTTTGCCATGTTGTTTTTTTCTCAGATAAATATTGACCATATTTTCCATCATATTCTTAAGAAAATAAGTCAACTGATTTATTTTTATTTCTTCTTTTCATTTAGTTTTTTTTCTTATGTCGACTGACAATGCCGATATTGACAATGCCGTTCGTTCACGTTCGTTGTTACGACAAGTACGTGAAACTATCGGTGGCATCAATCGAACAAAACTTCGAACGGATAAAACAGCTGATTCATATTCATTAGCATATCATTTCAATAAACGAGGCTCGTTGGAATCACCTCGAATGAATAAAAAATCGACGCCAAATCTTCTTACAAATCATTTCTCATACATCAAATCGCATATCAATAAAGTCCGAAAACCACAAGATAATTTCGTAAGTCAAAGTTTTGCTTTTTTTTTAATTAAATCAAACAGTTCTTGCCTATTTCCTGTTTCTTCAGACAAATACCTTCCTGTCTGACAATATAAAAGGCCAACCTATCGAGTAGTTCGTTTGTTAGTCGAAGACAGAGAGAAAAACAATCGGATCCGATTTCGCGAGTGTTGAGTCTATTAATCGTTCGGGTTGCATTTTGAAGACAAACGACAAATGTCAACTTTTTTGTTGTTGTTGTTGTTATTGGGCTTCACTTTTTCTTTTTTTTGTTTTTATTCTTCAATAGAATATTAATAGAATAAGAAATGTCGTTGTACTATTCGAATTGATCTTGAATGCTCGTGTCCTGGGATGGGAATTTGAGGTTTGCCTTTTCTTTTTCTTTTATCGTTCATGCTATTTAGTTAATATACGAGAGAAGTTTTTTAATAATTACATCGCATAACACATCAGTCATTGTTTCATTAAAATCCTTCTCTGTCTCTCTCTTTCCGTCTTCTAAATCATTCATTTACTAAATGCTAATAAGATCCTATCGAATAATTTAAGACTAACTCTTTATTTGCTCACATGCTAAAACAACTATTGAAGATAAGTTCTTTTTTTCTTTCCTGTTACTGTCACTAATCATCTGTTGCATTTTTAACATCCGTTCTATTCACATCGAATTGTTTCGCTTGGGATAGGGAAGAGAAAAGGATGAAGGGAAAATGTGGAAGAGAAAAAAATAACCGAGAATATATTATTTTCATTCGAGGCTAATGATGTTCAGATATTAGATAAACAAAGAGGGAGAGAGAGAGAAAAATAAAACGAAGAAGACAACTGATTTTTTTTATTTGATAAACCAAATGATGAATCACCCGGCTAAGGATAACAAAAATGGAATGATGAAGTATTTCTGCGCTTGTCTTAAGGTGATTTAAGTGAAATTTGAATATTCTTATGCATTTTTTGTGTTCTAGGAATCGAAATCGATCACACCTTTAGATTTAAACGCCATTAACAGCGATCCATGTTTATCTGAATCACTTTTGAATATTGACGAAGCAATGATAAATCAAGAGAATTCCATTGATCATTTACTTTCAGACAGTGATAATACGCAATTATCACCGAATCAAACTCAATTAGTAGATCGTGCACGATCGCCATCGTTGACATCCGTTATAACGACTAGTTCCGAGAAAATCTATTGGCTTGAATTGTGTATCGAACGTGGCAAAGATCTTTCGATCAAAGATTTCAATGGTACAAGTGATCCATACGTGAAAGTTGCTTATGGTACCGATGAAGTGTATACAACAGCGATTGTACATAAAAATTTAAATCCTATTTGGAATGAGAAATGTTCGTTTTTTGTCAATGATTTAACTATTCCGATTTATTTTTATTTATTCGATTACGATCGTATTGGACGTGATGAATCGATGGGTTCGACCAAAATCGATTTAAGCAAATTACCACTTGAAAGCAATTATTGTGCGACACTTGATCTCGAAAATGAGAAACGTACGGATGGCAAAACGGGCATGTTAAAAATCAATATAACAATCTCACTGAAAACATCACGATTTCGAGATGAAATCCTTCGAACAACTAATCGACAAACGTCACTAACAGCTCGTTCAGGTTTAGCATGTCGACGAACCATCGAAATATTCGTAATTCAAGCAAGAAATCTGATTAATCCCAATGGTCTCAATCGACAATTAAATCCTTATATCCGATTAAAATTTGGAACAAATAAAAAATATCGAACACAAGTAATTTATTGATTTTTCTTTTTTTTTCTATTTCATTTTTTTTCATTAGACAATCAAATCAACATCGAGTCCCAAATGGCATCAATCATTTATCTACGATATTACCAATGAGATTCCACCATTGGAACTAACCGTTCTCGATGACACGACTGGTTCAGGCGAACTTATCGGAAGGTAAATGTGTTATGAATGAAATCGTTGAAAAATGTGTTTTGCTTGAAGAACAATTTGTAATCTGACACATTTGAATGAAGAACAAACTCATCGATTATCGGTCGATCTCGATGACAATGTCGGTGTAATTGATCTTTTTGTGACTATCAGCGGAATAACACCATACATCGATGGACTAAGTGAAACAGATTCATCAGCTAATATTTCATTCGATGCTCTATCGTCGAAAATAACCGAAGAAGATACGGAGAATTATGTACGTTTCGAGAGAGAGAATTGACTTTTTCATAGATTTTGTTTTTCGAGTAGAGTTTTCTCAAAACATTCAAATCAATGGCTCCGATTACTGATGTTGGCAAAGTTGAGATTAAAAGTAAAGAAATTTGATCCGAAACGAACAAAAATCATTTTTGTTCTAGTTTATCAAGCGAGAGATCTGAGTGCAAAAGATATCAACGGTAAATCGGATCCGTTTTGTGTTGTCGAACTCGATTCGACTCGTTTACGTACACATACAATCTACAAAACACTCGATCCAATTTGGAATAAATCATTCGTTTTACCAGTTCAAGACATTCATTCCGTGATCGAATTGACAATATTCGATGAAGATACAAATCAAACAACTGAATTCATCGGCAAACTCACTTTGCCTTTACTAGCAGTAAAAGATTTTTTTTCGTCGTCGTTTCTTTGAAATATTCTTTTTCGCTTTCTAAAAGATTCAAAATGGAGAAAGAAAATGGTATCTATTAAAAGATAGAAAATGTATTCTACCGACGAAAGGTGTGATTGAAATCGAAGCAATGTTGATTTACACGAATGTAAGAGCGATACTTCGAACGTTTAATCCACGACAAACTCGTTACTATCAGCAAGACGGCAAATTTCGTGTTGGAGTATGTTTTTTTTTGGTTTGTGAAGATTTTCAATCAAACTCATGTTTAGGTACTAAAACAACACATAAATCGAGTGAGAAATCGATTGAAACAAGTTGTTAATGTTTTGAAATTTATTAATTATTGTTTTCAATGGGAAAATCCGTTGTTAAGTTTTTCGACATTTATTTTATCGATGGTTATCGTCTGGAATTTTCAATTGTATATGTTGCCATGTGGTATTTTACTTTTATTTGCATGGAATGCGATTGTCGAATATCAAAAAGGATCACTAGGCTATTCATTTGCCACATTAGAAGATGAAGTAATGAATGAGAATTTCAGAGAGAAGGAATCAATTTGGTTTTTTAGACTGTATCAACTGTCATACAACCAGTAGCAATGGATGAAGATGTTTTAGACGGAGATATTAATATTAAAGTTTGATTAAGAAAAAAAAAGAAAGGAAATATAATTCGAATTTTTGTTTAGGAACAAAAACGTTCGTTGATGAGCGTGATTCATAATGTTCAAGAGACAGTTTTAGAAATTCAAGGTTATATCGATGAAGTTGCTTCGACTTTGGAACGCATTCGAAAGTATTTTGAAATCAAATGATTCGGCTTATTAAGAATTTATTTTTATTTTCAGTCTTTTTAATTTTACTGTTCCCTGGCTATCTCTTCTTGCAATAAGCATTCTTCTTCTTGCGTCAATCATTCTCTATTATATTCCACTACGATATTTAGTGCTCGCATTTGTCATTAACAAATTTACAAAACGTTTTCGTAAGCCCAAAGGTTACATTGATAATAATGAACTCGTTGATTTTCTCTCTCGATTACCATCGGATCCTGAACTGGTTTGTGTTTTTTTGATTTTCATTTGAAATCTTTGTTAAATCCGTCTCGTTTAGTTACAATATCGAGAGCTGAAGGTCATACCACGGTTACCATCGCCGAAGAAACCCAAACGTACAACGGCTAATGACAAAAAAATGTGATAGAACTATTTTCATGATCAGATAATTGTTTCTTTTTTTGTAAATAAAAGAGATAAAAATTGATTTCGTTTGCTTGTCGTCATTGGCGATATGTATCGATGTTTTTGAAAGTATAAAGCTAATAAACTCCGACCGAAACGTTGCCGAGTTGTGATGTCAATCGGTGGACAAAGCCGAAAATTCGTACAGTTCGAAGGCGAAGGAAGAGAAACGATATCGGATGGTGATAGAGCGAATCTCGTTTTCTGATGTTTGATTTTTTTCACATTAATCACTGGTTTCGTTGGAGGACATGCAAATCGATGCCCAATTGGAACGGCATCAATCAACTGAAATTTCGGTAGCCGAGGAAGACAAATGGCAATTCGATTTTCACACATTTGTTTTTATTAAAGAAAAATAAACTAGCGCGTGATTAATTAACAAGAAAAAAAGTAGCGCATTGAATCAAATTAAACGTTTGTTTTTGAGAAATTCTCGACCTTTCTACGAAAAGAAAAATAGATCAGTCTCAGAAATCGAATTCGAATGAAGAATTTTACTGCAATCTGACGAGCGATGTCCTGTTCATTTTCGAGTGTTTTTCCTTTGGCAAAATCTTTTTTCACTTTCGATAAATAAAAATTCACATCTGTATATTTCAATGTTTGAGCATATCTTAATAAATCACGATAGAGACGAAGAACTTCAAGTTGATGTCGACTCGACATTTATTTATCTGAAAACAAAACAACACAAGAATTGACCTTCTTTTTTTTATTTATTTATTTCATCTAGTTCAACTAATCAAACGTCCTTTTTTGATTAGACGTTTCTTTATTTTAGCTTTTTTATCATCTTTTCGTTTTTGTAAATTGCTTTGTCGTTTTTCTTGACGTTCTTTCATTCGTTTATCGGTCTCGGACTTATTCTTCTTCCATTTCTTCGCTGAACGTTCGCGAAGTTTGGCTTGTTTTTTAATCGTCTTTCGTAGAAGTTGAGGATTATCACGAATTTTCTCGCCTTTTGCTTTGGCAAGAGCTGTTTTCCAGTGTTTCGAACGTAGAAGTGCTTTGCCTTCTTCAGGGTTTTCTTCCTTCAAACGATTGATTTCGTTTTGTTCGTTTTCAACTTGTTTCAATTGATTGATCAATTGTTTTTGTTTCGTCGGTTGTTTTTTGCCTTTTTTCTTCTTCTTTGAATCGATATCAACGGAATCCTCTGATTTAAATTCAAATCGACCGAATGTGATTTGATTGGGAACAATCGATGGTTTCTCGGTGGTTGATGTCGAGTTTTCAACGTTCGATGGAGTCGCTTTCCATTCTTTAGTTGTTGTTTTGACTCGTTTTTTTGGTTCTTTGGATTTGTCTTTCGAACGTTGACGTTTAGCTGCTCGATCGACATCTGTTTGTTGTTGTCGATGAGGCATTTTATCGCGAAGTTTTTTTAGTAATTCTTCTCGACTAACTGAAGGCGTTGTGGATTTTTGCTTTCTGCTTTTGGTTGTTGAATTCGTTGTTTCTAAATAATGAAAATCGATTGAAAAGAAAATTAAGGTGAAGTTGCTTCGAACTTTGATGATGACTAAGAAATCGATAGATTCCTGATGTCGATCGAATCGATTGCACTCCGGCAACTTCGAGTAGTTTTTTATTTCGTTTTGTTGTTGATTCTCGAAGGAATTTCTCTTTCATTTCATTATATGTTTGCAACTCGTCTTGAGCGACATAAACTTCTGGACGAATGAAATCCACTAATGAATGAAGAATTGTATTGAGATTGAGAAACTGTTCGACTTCAGGATGACGATTTTTGCTATCATCAACAATCGGATTCACATCCGAAGAATTAGCTTTGACTTTAACCATTGATTGATTTTCAAATGATATCAATTCGAATGAATGAATGCGAGTAAAATGTATGATGACTCACTAAGAACTGATTGGCTTAAGAGAATTATTTAGTAGAAATTCACATGAATTTTTCGAAAAAAGATATAAATTATTTGTTTGCTTGAAAAAAATATGCGAATTTGGAATTATTGTAAGGTCTTTATTTCAAAAGAGAAGTTGTACGGCGACATCTACTCAGAATAAGCTTTTTGCATTCGTAATATATCTTTTATTCATGATTAATACAGCTACAGAAGGAAGATATAAGAAACATCGCTTATATTAGTTTCTTATATAAAAAGTTTCCATTATCAGAAGTTTATCGGGATATATAATTATAATTATTGATTTATATCCGGATTTGTCGTCGGTGCTTACTGATAGTAATTCTTGTGCTAACTACATTTGTCCTTCATATTTAAATTGTTCGTTAATTTTTCCATAACTATCCTTGTTTCTAGAATTTCTTAAATGTTTTGATATTTGTTGGAAAAGAGTCTTATGTTTTCTGTTGTCTCGTTGTATTCTTGCGGGGATGGTAAGACTGTATACTTTGAATTTTTTGAAGTCGACAAAAATAGAGGACGCTTGAAATCATTGGTAATCATAAATGCTATCTGATTGAAAAATTGTAATGACGTCTATCGAAAGCGATTCGACTGGTCAATGTCATTTATCCAATAAGATTCAAGCAAAATAGAAAATAACAGAACAGCTGTTTGTTTCGATCGTTAATAAACCTGAAATAATATAATCGGAGAGAGAAATCTAATTGGTTTGTCTCGAATTCGAATATTGTTCAACGAAATGCTTTCACAACTCGATGATGTCTTTCTACTCAATCTAAAGAATGATTTCCAGTCGAATTCATCATCAACAATCAATTCTTCAGAACTAATATCCAATTATTCACCAATTGAAACGCTTACATCCGAGCTCGATTGTCTGCCACATATATCTCAAGGTAGAACACATTAAATAGCAAATAAAACACGCTCCAAATTCTAATTTTAGATCTTTCTCTTCAAGTTTCATCATCTATTCCAACACATTTCGATCTAATGAATCCCGATGATTTCGTACTTGCTCATTCTCTAATAAAAACATCGGTTGTTCAACTTGAACGAACGACCAATGAGGATCTTGAACGATTAACAAGTCAAAATTCAAGTAAACTTTCAACGAACTCATCGACAATCAACATCGATGATTTGCCCCGTGTACGTGGACCTAAGTCAACTCGTTTTACATGTCCTATTTGTGGTCTAATCACTGTATCCATGGAACGTTTACAACGACATGTCAATCAACATGGACAAAAACTTCATCTCGAAACTTACAAACCTGAACGAAAAGTTTCGTCATTAGTTTGTGAAAAATGTAAAGCAACATTCTCGTCGGCATATGCTTTAAGAAAACATCAACGTGTACATACACGAGGTTGGTTATTCGATTGTTTTCACTTGAAATATCATGTTCTTCTCAAATAGATAAACCATTTTCATGTGATTTTTGTGGTTCGAGATTTTCTCAATGGGGAAATCTTCGTCATCATATACAAAGACATCTCGGTATTAGTCCCTATGCGTGTCCCTATTGCAAGAAGACATTCATTGCGCCCTGTAAACTCGAAGTACATATACGAGGTCATCTCGATGAACGACCTTATGTTTGCGACCGGTGCCAAGCAACATTTCGATGCAATGACGATCTACGAAAACATTTGATTATTCACGCTGATTACAAAGTAAGAAAAACACAACAACAAAACAGTTCGTTTATTCTTCTTCGTTTTCAGCCGTTCGTTTGTTGGATATGTTCGAAACCGTTTTTTCACGCGTCAAAATTACGCATGCATTTGAAAGAAAAACATGATACTGATGTAACAATAAGGAAAAAAGATGTGTTAGAATCCGGTACTGAATATGAAATCATATTCGTGAATTCCGATGAACGAACGAAAGAACTTCTTTCAACATCAATCGATGAGCCTCCATCAACAACAACAACAACAACCACCGCCACACTTTACGAACCAATTGTTCAATCGAACGACAAAGTCTCGTCGATTGTCGATGAAACATGTGATGAGCCCGTTAGTAATTATCAATTATTGAATGAACTAAGTGTCAATGATATCGAAACATTTGTTAAAAACAATCCGTTTGTTTTAACCGATACTGATGTAAGAAGTTGTAGTTCAGGAGCAGGAGGAGGACATCATCAACATTTTGATGATTTAAAACTAATCGATTTTCCTGTTATGTGAGGAAAAGAAAGTAAATGTTTAGTCTCGTTTTTTGTTATTGCATCTATTCTATAAAAAAAAACAAAAACAAACCACAGAGCGCACAAACATACATACATACACACACTCTACATAGAAAACAAATCCAGATGAATTTTTTTATTGTTTATTTTTTTCTTGTTTTTTCATTTTTCTGTTCGATTTCAGTTTGTAATATCCTATTCTTTTTTTTATTATCATAATCGATGGATGTTTGCCGTTGAAATCGATGTCGTTTAGTCGTTTTTGATTGATCATTTATTAATGATGAAGCATTGTTTGTAGTGTGTCGAAACTATAAAGAAGAAAACAACAACACGCCCATTGAATCTCATTCAAAAACATGATTCTTCTCTTTCAGAACGAACAAAGATTTTTATGAAATACGGAAGTAAACATTGAAGATAAACATAACAACAAATAATAGTGCTTGTCAATACGACGAGAATTATCCAGTGATGTTCTTCTTCAAATAACATTGATATATATATATATATAAATAGCGCGTTTTTCTTTGTCTCTATTGAATTTTTGATTGTAGATTATGTTTCGATTAGAGATTAGTTCCGATGGCTGTCTAGCTGTGTCAAGGAGACCAGGACGTGTTGGATTGTTTACTAGTTTGAATTGCCAGTATCTTGACATTGATCTAATCGAATGTGAGCAAGATTTCATCCGATTTAGTCCTAATGGGCAACTATTTCTTGTGAATCGATCGAATGAACAGATTTGTATTTATAAGAAAACGAATGATCATTGGATTTCACAAAACATCATCTCAGTTGATAAGCCATTTGTTGCAGTAGATCTAACGGATAGACATTTGTTTTTGGCTGATATTTGTGGAGATATTTATGAAATTGATTTACTGGTTGATCAATCGAGCAATTGTATTCTAAGAACATCATTACAAATTTCGAATTTATTGGTTTTTCGATTTCTTGTATTCACTGATCAACAGAATCGAATCTGTGTTCATCATTATCCAAATACATTATGTATTCAAGGTTATTGCCTTAGTCATACGAATGCCATATCTCATTTGAAATTGCTCGAACACAATTGTCTTCTATCTGCGTCACTCGATGGTAAGAACATGAAAACTCCCTCGAAAACGATCGATCAATCGATTTGTTTTAGGTACAATTCGTTTATGGACTTTGCCTGATTGTAAACCGTTGCTTATTTTTCATTCAAAAGCATTCAGTTGTTATTCGAAAGAGATTTTCTACAAACAAATATCAAATTATTCACAAATTCAATCAAAAATCGTGGAAAATCCGTCGGATAACTATTCAATATGGAAATTAGCTTTAATTTCAACATCGGCTGATGTTTATCTTGCTTTTTCAATATCTACTCGATCGATTTATTTAACAAGTTTAGTTAATCTCGAACGATTCACGAATAAAGAACGAAAAGTTCGATTCGACGCTAATTTTGGTCAAATTGTTGATTATCAATTCGACAAAACTGAACTTGTAATTTTATTCGATAGAAAAAATTTATTGAAAATCGATGTACCATTGATTTTATCATCGAATCAAGCAGAATTTTTCCTCGAATTGAATCACTCGATTCAACAAATTAATCTCGTTTTACAACAAAACGAAACTCATTTTCGAAAACGTCAAATCGATGAACAAGACGAACAACACAACTCAAACAAGAAAAAGAACTCAGCACGTATTTTTGATAAGTAACAGTAAAGTCCAATAGTAGACGAGCACACGTAACATGTACCTACTACAACCAACCGATTGGACTTTGTAACTTTCATTCGTTCTTTACGTTCTTTGTAAGAGGTGTGTGTGTGTGTCTGTATACACGATATAAATATATTGTTTTTTTCTCTCTTTGTGTTCTACGTTTGTAATAGTCTCGACAATATTTTGAATCTTCTAGAAATAAACATGAATTCGTCGATTCGACGTGCATCGAATTGTTTCGTATTGCTCAATCGAAGAGTTAATCAACGTACGGCTGCAACAGCAGCAGCTGCCACTTCTGAATCAGTGAAAAATGAACAAAAATCTCAATCGAAAGAAAACAAAAATCAGCAACAAACGAAAAAAGACAAACAACTGCGAACATCGAATTCGTTTGTAATGAATCTTTTTCGAGGACAATTCTATCCGTCGGAAGTCTTTCCTTATCCGAATGTTCTAAACGAAGAACAAAAAGACAATGTCAAAATGTTAATTGATCCGATTTGGAAGTTTTTCGAAGAGAAAAATGACGCAGCAAAAAACGATCAAATAGAAAAAGTTTGTTGATCGATTTCGTTTTCGAAAAAAAAGAACTGCTCTACCAATTTCGTACAGATTCCTGATGAAGTTATGAAAGGTTTAAAAGAACAAGGTGCATTCGGCATTCAAGTTCCAGTTGAATTAGGCGGCTTAGGTTTGATCAATACTCAAGCTGCACGTCTTTTCGAAATTGTCACAGGTCATGATTTGAGCGTATCGATTTGCGTCGGTGCACATCAATCGATTGGTTTCAAAGGCATACTTCTTTTCGGCACAGACGCACACAAAGAAAAATATCTACCGAAATTAGCAGCCGGCGAACACATAGCAGCGTTTGCTTTAACTGAACCATCAAGTAGAATTGATTCGAACCGACTGTTTTCATTTTTCAATCTGTTTGCGTGTTTTCAGCGGGTAGTGATGCGGCTTCAATTAAGACCAAAGCTGAACTATCAGCCGATGGTAAACATTATATTTTAAATGGTTCGAAGATTTGGATATCGAACGGCGGCATTGCCGATGTATTCACTGTTTTTGCGCAGACGAAAGTTGTCGATGATAAAACAGGTCAAACACAAGATAAAATGACAGCTTTTATTGTCGAAAGAAAGTTCGGCGGTTTGACACACGGTCCACCCGAGAAGAAAATGGGCATTAAAGCGTCGAATACAACTGAAGTCTATTTCGAAGATTGTAAAGTGCCGGTTGAAAATGTTCTCGGAGGAGTTGGAAATGGATTTAAAGTAGAAAATCGAAATTGTCGAAGAAGAAATTCTCGATTTTGTTTGCTTTTAGGTGGCAATGAATATTTTGAATAATGGACGATTTGGAATGGTTGCCGGCCTGTCTGGAACAATGAAAATGGCGATTCGAAAAGCAATTGTAGGGTTACGAACCGAAAATGAAATCGGTAGTTTATTTTTCGAATAGGATTTCGCGAAAAATCGTCGTCAATTCGGTCGAACAATTGACTCCTATGGTAATGTTCAAGAAAAGCTAGTTCGTATGGAAATGCGACAATATGTAACCGAAAGTTTGGCATTTCTTTTGGCTCAAAATATGGATCGTGGAATCCCTGAATATCAATGCATGTTTTCCTATCACAAACAAAAAAAAACACGATCGAATTTCGATTTTGTTTTTAGGTGAAGCAGCGATTGGAAAAATCTTCGCCTCGGAATCAGCTTGGTTTGTTCTCGATGAAGCTATACAAATTCACGGTGGAATGGGTTTCATGCGTGCCACCGGTCTCGAACGTGTCATGCGTGACCTCCGTATCTTTCGAATTTTCGAAGGAGCCAATGATATTCTACGTTTATTCGTTGCTTTCACCGGTTTACAATATGTTGGTTCGCATTTACGCGAACTACAAAATGCTGTCAAAAGTTTGAACTTCAACGTTCTTGTTGGCGAAGGTTCGAAACGATTTCGTCGAGGCATCGGCATGAATACAGGCCCGAATGTGAATCAACATATTCATTCCTCACTTCATCCATCGGGCGAACTTCTTTCGAAATCCATCGATCGATTCGGTACAACTATCGAACAAGTTCTCATTAAATACGGGAAATCAATTCGTGACGAACAATTTATCGTTTATCGTATTGGCGATGTTGTTATTGATTTATACGCCATGGCTGCTAGTTTATCACGTTGTTCGCAATCATTTCAAAATCAAGTGCCAACAGCTGTTCACGAATCACATTTAGTTCGGATCTGGTGCGAAGAAGCTCACGACCGAATTGAACAAAATCTTAATCTTATTCTCAGTCCAGCGTTTGCTGCACGATCGAAATTAATGACTGAATTAGCACGTGAAATCGTCGATAAAGAATCGACTGTGCCTGTACATCCATTGGGATTTTAAATAGTGCAATTTCTCAAATATAAAACACATTCGGCTTCTTTTTTTTTCTTTCTGATCTTGTATGTCTAGTAGAAATATATAAAAAATGAATCGATTTGATTCTTTTTTTTTTATCACAGTTGGAGTTCGATTCGGAAACGAACTGCGTAGAAAATCAATAGTTGAAGGGCTCGTCGAA
>ERZ778027.1916-NODE-1916-length-30219-cov-5.923518_pt1 | contig 30219 bp, 27 predicted proteins | sample MGYA00375757_ERZ778027 | MGnify/ENA primary metagenome ERZ778027 (study PRJEB29350, sample SAMN05389817) | bioreactor metagenome | isolation source: Ammonium sulfate bioreactor | place: South Africa: University of Cape Town | collected 2014-02-18 ...
AAGACGAAACGTCGACGTGCATGAGGAGTGCGCCGCTGCCGGCTTCTGGGCTGACAGGTACGCCGAGCACGACGATCACGGTCTTGGCGCGCGGTGTGCGTGACGAAATCACGAATGAGGTGATGGTTCGCTTGCGCCTCAGCAGCGCCTGCACGTCTGCGCGGCTGCCTTCATCTTCGCAATGGTCGAAATAGGATTCGCCGACTGTGAAACGCCCGAGGAGGGGGGCTGCATCGCGGTTCGCTTGCCCCGCATGTGCGGACTGAGCGCCGGGCTGGCTGCCGTGCGTCTGAATGCCGGTGATGATGCCACGACTGTCGATGAGCACGACGTGAACCGGCGGCTCTCGCAGGTCGGACTTGGGAGGAGTCATCTTTGCCTCGGACTTGGCGGGCTTGGCCCTGCGTTGAAAACCGGCCGCGAACTAGTATCGGCGCACTATACCTTTATCGCCAGCCGGTGCACCCGGTGGCTTAGCCAAGCCGTGCCACAAGCGCTATCGCCGGGACCTGTGCATCCCCAGCTGGCAATGAGAAAGCCAGCGGGGGATCGCACGTGAGCGGTAGTACCGTCCATCAATCTATGGTTGATTTTTTTGGATTAGGAGTGCACCTTCGCATCCCGGGGACTAATCCCCGTGATGACGCACTGGCTCGAGCGTCCCCGCGAAGGTCGACAGAACTCAGGCCGACATTTTTGATCGCATCGCCGCCAATCGATCGATGGCGGTTGTCGCGAGATCTTGAGCGGCAATGAGCACCCGCTCATTTCGCGAGATCTCCGCCAGATGCAGATAGGCCTCGGCGAGATACTCGCACAGCGCGACCGTGTCTTCTCTTCGCTCTGCGGGCAGCGCGATGATCGAGAGCCGTTGATGCGTGACGGTTTCAAGCGCGTCGAGCTTTTCGGCCGCTTCGCGTGATGTCGCAGCATATCGTCGAAGAAACGCATTGTCTGTCGTCTGGCCGTCATGTTGCTCGATGAGAAGAGCGAGGCGGCGTTCGGTGGCGGCCAGCGCGCCGAGGGTCACGGTCGCTGCTTTCGCAGCGCGTCGATTCGAATGGAAGGCGAGACGCCGCTCCTGGCGCAGGACCGAGACATGATCCAGCTGCTCGCGCGCCATACGCTCCGCAGCTTCCTTGACCTCTCCGTCTGCCTGCGCTGCAACATAAGTCCAAAACGTAAATGAACGCTCTTCATATCGCACTGCGATGGCTAGCGCGCGATAGGGTGTCATCAGGCTGGACTGCGCGATTTCTTCCGGCGACACGTCGAATGCATCCGGTATCGGCCAGGGAGCAACCGTTGCAACGGCCGCGCCGTTATGCTCGGCCGCCCATTCGGCAACGCGGTCGACATGATCTCGCTCAAACTTCGCGAGTAGCTCGAAGATATACGCCAACGGCAACGAATTCTGCTTTCGCAGTGCGTTGGCCGTTTCGGTGTAATGCCGAACGGCATCGGCTTCCATCGCGCGCGCCAGCGCGAAGAATTCTCCCATCGAACGGAGTTGGCCAGCCGGCTCTGATTTCAGGGTCGACATTATGTCCTCATGCAAGCATGTTACTCTGAGCGCTGAACAATCCACGATGTTTGCGTCAGATCAAATCGGTCCCCGATATTTCCTACTATCCGGAGAACATTAGGAGGGTCTTTGTGATCGTAAAACTGACACGTTGGCTTTGCGTGACAATAATCGCATGCGGTCTCCTTTCGTGGATATCACCGGCGATCGCACAGTCGAAGCTGATGGAGTTTGCGGGTCACGCTGCGCCGCAAGATTTCTTTCCGAAGGCGACCCGTTTTGGGACGCCTCAAGGCGAGCCGCCGATTCTTCCGGTGTATGCGGACGAGACGCTAGCCGGTTATGTTTACCTCACGACCGACTTCACCGGCGCAGTTGGCTACTCGGGCAAGCCGATCCGCATTCTTGTTGGTATTGATCCGCAGGGTGTGCTGACCGGCTTCAAGCTGGTTGAGCACAAAGAGCCGATCGTGCTCGTCGGCGTGCCGGAAGCGCGCGTCGTCGGCGCCTTGAATAAGCTCATCGGCGCCCATATCGGGCCGATTGCTTCGGGCGGCCAGCAGCCGCCGCAGCCGGATATCGTCAGCGGTGCGACCGTGACCATCCTGGTGATGGCTGACAGCGTCGTGCGCTCCGCCGTTAAACTCGTGAAAAGCGGACGTCTTTCGCCGGGGGATGCCTCATCCGCCGCTCCGGCCGCAGCAGCAGCGGCTGCAACGGAAACGAAGTCGCTCGATCTCGCCCAGAATGAAACCCGCGACTGGCAGAGCCTGCTCGGCGACGGCTCCGTGCGGCGGCTGACGCTTTCCGTTTCCGAGATCAACAGCGCTTTCGAGAAATCCGACAATAAAGACGCGGCAGCGTATCCCGAGGACGGAAAACCCGAAGACACTTTCATTGATTTGTATGCAGCGCTCGTCACGCCTCCGGTGATAGGAAAAAGCCTCCTCGGCGATTCCGTGTACGAGCGGCTGCAGAAACGCCTGAAGCCCGGCCAACAGGCGATGTTGGTCGCAGGTAATGGCATCTATTCCTTCAAGGGTTCGGGCTACGTTCGCGGCGGTATCTTCGATCGCATTGAACTCGAGCAGGCCGGTGCCGGGGTTCGATTCCGCGATCGCAATCATGAGAGGCTTGGCGATCTCGCGGCGCAAGGCGCACCCATGCTGCGCGAAATCGGGCTGTTCACAGTACCGACCGACTTCGCCTTCGATCCGACGGAGCCGTGGGACCTCCGGCTTCTGGTGCAGCGTGCGACGGGCACGCGCGAGAAAGCGTTCCTGACGTTCGATCTCCCGTACACGCTTCCCGACCGCTATATCCGTCGCGAAAAAATTGCTCCGCCTGCGGCAAAACCGGCGGCCGTCACTCAAGCCGGGGTCGCGGCGCCCGCTTCGCAAGCGGCATCGTCCGAAGTGGCGAGCGGAGACGAGCCGCTGTGGAAACAGATGTGGGAGCGGGAGACCGGCTCCATCGCGATCACGCTGGTAGCGCTCGCGATACTCACCGGTATCTTCTTTTTCCAGAACGCACTCGTCAGACGGCCAGTTTTCTACACTTGGCTTCGGCGCGGCTTTCTCGCCTTCACGCTTGTCTGGCTCGGCTGGTACGCTAACGCGCAGCTCTCCGTCGTCAATGTTCTGACATTCACGAACGCGCTCGTGACCGGCTTCAGCTGGGAATACTTCCTGATGGCGCCGCTGATCTTCATTCTCTGGTCGGCGGTGGCGATTTCGCTGCTGTTCTGGGGACGCGGCCCGTTCTGCGGCTGGCTGTGTCCGTTCGGCGCGCTTCAAGAGCTGATGAACTCCGCCGCCAAGGCCGTCGGCATTCCGCAGTTGCGCGTCGCGTGGAATTTGCACGAGCGTTTGTGGCCGATCAAATACGTGATCTTCCTCGTCCTCTTCGGTGTGTCGCTCTACTCGATCGCTGCGGCTGAACATCTCGCCGAGGTCGAGCCCTTCAAGACCGCGATCATTCTGAAGTTCATGCGTGAGTGGCCGTTCGTGCTCTTTGCGGTCGCGCTGCTGTCAGCGGGTTTGTTCGTCGAGCGGTTCTTCTGCCGCTACCTGTGCCCGCTCGGTGCCGCGCTCGCGATCCCCGGACGCTTGCGCATGTTCGAGTGGCTGCGCCGCTGGCCTGAATGCGGTTCGCCGTGCCAGCGCTGCGCCAACGAATGCCCCGTTCAGTCCATCCATCCGGAGGGACACATCAATGTCAACGAGTGCATCTATTGCATGCACTGTCAGGAGCTCTACTACGACGACCACCGATGCCCGCACATGATCCAGGTGCGGCTGAAGCGCGAGCGGAGCGCGGCTCTCGCATCGCCTTCGACTCAAAATCCCCCGACGAAGCCGGTGCGGCCACTCATCAGCTATGTCGGAAAAATCGTGAAATCGTAGCCCGGCGATAAACACGCCATCTTTGACGTGAGGAGATTCTTATGACCAGCAAGAAAGAGACGAAGGGCCTGACACGGCGCGACATGCTTGGCCAGACAAGTGTGATTGCCGCCGCAGGTGTAACCGGAATCGCAGGCGGAATAGGCGCTTCCGAACTCGTGAGCCGCACAGCAACATCAATGTTGCGCCGGGAGATCTTGACGAATACTACGTGTTCTTCTCCAGCGGACAGTGCGGAGAGCTCCGCATCGTCGGCCTTCCTTCGATGCGTGAACTGATGCGCGTGCCGGTGTTCAATCGCTGCAGCGCGACAGGTTGGGGACAAACCAACGAAAGCCTCAAGGTTCTGACCGAACATCTCACGCCGGAATCGCGTGAATTTTTGAAGAATCGCGGCGGCACGTACATGAACGGCGATCTTCACCATCCGCATATCTCGTTCACCGACGGCACCTACGACGGCCGCTACGCCTTCATGAACGACAAAGCCAACACCCGCGTCGCGCGCGTCCGCCTGGACGTGATGAAGTGCGATAAGATCATTCAGCTGCCGAACCAGCACACGGTGCATGGACTCCGCGTGCAGAAATATCCGCGCACGGGCTATGTTTTCTGCAACGGCGAAGATGGCGTGCCGCTTCCCAACGACGGCAAGGTTCTCAACAGCCCGAAAGACTACTACTCGATCTTCACCGCCGTCGATGGCGACACGATGAAGGTGGCGTGGCAGGTCATCGTCGACGGCAACCTCGACAACGTCGACGCCGACTATCAGGGCAAGTACGCGTTCTCGACCTGCTACAACTCCGAGGGCGGCGTCACGCTCGCCGAAATGACCGCCAAGGAGCAGGACTGGCTGACCGTCTTCAACATCAAGCGCATCGAAGAAGCGGTGAAGAAGGGCGACTTCAAGGAAATGGGCGGCGTGCCGGTCATCGACGGCCGCAAAGGTTCACCCTACACGCGCTACATCCCGGTCTCCAACGGTCCGCACGGCATCAACACCGCGCCGGACGGCATTCATATCATCGCCAACGGCAAGCTCTCGCCGACGTGCACGGTGTTCGACGTGCGCAAGTTCGACGATCTGTTCGACGACAAGATCAAGCCGCGTGATACCGTCGTTGCCGAGCCTGAACTCGGACTTGGACCGCTACACACCGCTTATGACGGCAAAGGCAATTGCTACACGACGCTGTTCATCGACAGCCAGATCTGCAAGTGGAACCTGGATCTCGCAAAGCGCGCCTATGCGGGTGAAAAGGTCAATCCGATCATCCAGAAGCTCGACGTGCAGTATCAGCCCGGCCACAATCACACTTCCATGGGTCAAACCAAGGAAGCCGATGGCAAATGGCTGATCTCGCTGAACAAGTTTTCGAAGGATCGCTTCCTGAATGTCGGTCCGCTGAAACCAGAAAACGATCAGCTCATCGACATCTCGGGCGACAAGATGGCCATCGTACACGACGGCCCGAGCTTTGCCGAACCGCACGACGCGACCATTGTTCATCGCTCCAAGATCAATCCGGTGTCGATCTGGAATCGTGCCGACCCGATGTTCGAAGACGCGGTCAAGCAAGCGAAGGCCGATGGCGTCGATCTGGAGAACGACTCGAAGGTGATCCGTGACGGTAAGAAGGTTCGCGTCTACATGACGTCGACCGCTCCGACGTTCGGTTTGACCGATTTCCAGGTCAAGCAGGGCGACGAGGTCACCGTCTATGTCACCAACATCGACGCTGTCGAAGACCTGACGCACGGCTTTACGATCGTCAACTATGGCGTCGCGATGGAAGTCGCGCCGCAGGCGACGGCATCCGTGACCTTCACCGCCGATCTCGCTGGCGTTCACTGGTACTATTGCCAGTGGTTCTGCCACGCGATGCACATGGAAATGAAGGGCCGTATGCTCGTCGAGCCTCACGGCGCTTAAGCAAGGAACGACGTGAGACCGATCCTACGTATGCTGACGGCAGTGCTTGTCGTGGCGGGATTTTCCCCGCCACGCCGGCGCCGCGCAGATCGACGCTACGCCTGGGCAAGCGCTGCAGGCCGTGGTGGAGAAGGCGCAGGATGGTGACGTCATCGAGCTTGCTCCAGGAGATTATCGCGGCCGGCTTCGGATCGAGCGACCTGTCTCGCTCGTCGCAAAATCCGGGGCGACCGTGATCGGTGATGGCGAGGGGAGCGTCATCACCGTTAATGCGCCCGACGTGACGATCAAAGGCCTGACGATCAAGGGCTCGGGCCGCGATCTTCAAGGCATGGACTCCGCGGTGTTCCTCGCCCAGACTGCCGAGCGCGCGCTGGTCGAAGGAAATCGCATCGAAGGCAATCTGTTCGGCGTCTACGTGCACGGCGCGACGGACTCGCAGGTTCGCGACAACGTCATCGAAGGGCTGCGCGATATCCGCATCGCCGACGCCGGCAACGGCGTCTCGCTCTGGAATTCGCCCGGCGCGAAGATCGTCAATAACGACTTCCGCTACGGCCGCGATGGCATCCTCGCCAACACCAGCCGCAACAACGTCTTCAGCAAAAATCGTTTTCGCGATCTGCGCTTCGCCATCCATTACATGTATACGAACAATAGCGAGGTGAGCGACAACGTCTCGATCGGCAACACCGTCGGGCTCGCGATCATGTTCTCGCATCACCTGCGCATTCATGGGAATGTCTCCGACGGCGACCGCGATCACGGCCTGCTGCTCAACTTCGCCAATAATTCCGAGATTTCCGGAAACTTCGTGCGCGGGCGGCTGCAGCCGCAGGAGCGTTGGCTGAGCTCGGGGCTCGCCGGCAAAGCTGCGAGCGAGGACGGGATGCTGCCTGCCGGTGATCACACGCCGTCTCTCGCGCACGGCGCTCGCATCGGACCGGAAAAATGCGTATTCATCTACAACGCCAACAAAAATCGATTTGTCGATAACCGCTTCGAGGGCTGCGAAATCGGAATACATTTCACCGCCGGGTCCGAAGGCAATGAGATGGTCGGCAACGCCTTCATCGGCAACCGCAATCAAGTCAAATACGTCGGCACGCGTTACCTCGACTGGTCGAAGAACGGCCGCGGAAACTTCTGGAGCGACAATCCCGCCTTCGATCTCAATGGCGATGGCATTGCCGACGCGGCTTACCGTCCGAACGACATCATCGACAAGGTGCTGTGGACGGCGCCCGAGGCCAAGGTACTGGTCAACAGTCCGGCGGTGCAAATCATTCGCTGGGCGCAGGCGCGCTTCCCCGCAATGCTTCCCGGTGGCGTCGTCGACACGCATCCGCTGATGGCGCCCACGCCGTTGCCCGCGCAAAACTATGGCGAGGGAGCGCGGCCATGACAGCCATCGTCGAACTCGAGCACATTGAAAAGCGCTACGGCGCGATCGCGGCGGTGAATGATGTTTCCTTCGCGCTGCAGCCCGGAGAGTCGGTTGCTTTGATCGGCCACAACGGCGCCGGCAAGACGACGCTGTTCAAGATGATGCTCGGGCTTTCACGTCCGACGTCGGGCGACATCCGTGTGCTCGGTGACCACCCGGCCGCCGGAGAGTTCGCGGCACGCAAGCGGCTCGGTTATCTGCCCGAGAGCGTTTCGTTCAACGGCGCGCTGACGGGCCGCGAGGTGCTGGCGTTTTACGCCCGCCTCAAGGACGCATCGACCGAAAAAATCGACAGCCTTCTCGAGCGCGTCGGTCTGACGGCCGCCGCGGACCGGCCGATCCGAACGTATTCGAAAGGCATGCGTCAGCGGCTCGGCCTGATCCAGGCGCTGTTCGGCGATCCGTTGCTGCTTCTCCTCGACGAGCCGACGACCGGCCTCGATCCCGCGTTGCGGCTCGAATTCTACGAGATCGTGCAGGAACTGCAGCAGCAGGGTGCAACGATCGTGCTCTCGTCGCATGCACTGACGGAGCTCGAGGAACGCGCCAGCCGCATCATCATTCTCAATCGCGGACGGATGGTCGCCAACGGCTCGATTGATGAGCTGCGCAAGCTCGCGGGTCTGCCGATCAAAATCCGCGTCACTGTCGCCTCCGGAAAAGCGGAAAAACTTTCGGCGCTCGTCGGGCCGGTTCCGAACTGGCGCGAGATCAACGGCCATCTCGTCGAATTCGACGCAGCGCCGGGCGCCAAGATCGAACTCATCCGTCGCGCGACCGACGCGGCAGGACCCGCACAGGATGTTGCGATCCTGCAGCCGACACTCGATGATCTCTACGCGCACTTCCTGCGCCGTCACGGCGAGGCCGCAGCATGACCAACATTTTGCTCATCGCCTGGAAGGAAATTCAGGAGTGCCTCCGCAATCGCTGGGTCGTTGCGATGACCTTGCTGCTCGCGGCGCTCGCGCTGTCGCTGACGTTCCTTGGCAGCGCGCCGACGGGCAACGTCGGAACGTCCGCGCTCGACGTGGTGATCGTCAGTTTGTCGAGCCTGACGATCTTCGTCATACCGCTCGTCGCGCTCTTGATTTCGCACGATGCGATCGTCGGCGAGATGGAGCGTGGAACGATGCTGCTGCTGCTGAGCTATCCGGTCAGCCGCCTTCAGGTTCTGCTCGGAAAGTTCTTAGGCCACCTCGCCGTCCTGACGTTTGCGACCGCATTCGGCTATGGCGCTGCCGCCATCGCGCTGATGGTCTCTGGCGCCGAGATCGGAGGCGGAAGCTGGGCCGCCTTCGCCGGCATGATTCTGACATCGATCTTGCTCGGCGCCGTTTTCATCGCCATCGGCTATCTGATCAGCGCGCTCGTGCGCGAGCGGGCGACCGCTGCCGGAATCTCGATCGGCGTCTGGCTATTGCTGGTGGTTCTTTTCGACATGGCTATGCTCGGCGCGCTGGTGGTCGACCAGGGCCGCACGATTTCCTCCGCGGCCGTGAGCGGCATGCTGCTGTTCAATCCGACTGACGTGTATCGCCTGTTCAATCTGGCGGGAGCGGAGAACGTCAGCGTGCTAACGAACATGTCCGGCATTGCCGATCAGGCCAGTCTCAGTCCGACAGTGCTGCTCGCCACACTTGTGATCTGGGTCTTGGTGCCGCTGACGCTCGCCTGGCTGACTTTCTCGCGGAGGGAGCTATGACGCGCGCTTGGCTCCTCATCGGCGTGATGCTCTCGTTTGCGCTCGCAATGGCGGGCTGCCGGGAAAAGGCGAGCGAAGCGCCGCCACCGCCGCAGCATCTGACCGCCGATGCGACGGGACATTACTGCGGCATGGCTCTCGCCGAACATCCTGGTCCCAAAGGCCAGATCATTCTTGCCAGCCGAACCGATCCGGTGTGGTTCTCGTCGGCCCGCGACGCCTTCGCGTTCACGATCCTCGCGGAAGAGTCCAAGGACGTGCGCGCAATCTACGTCTCCGACATGGGCAAAGCACAGACCTGGGACAAGCCGGGCGACGACAACTGGGTCGACGCACGTCAGGCATTTTTTGTCGTCGACAGCCGCAAACAAAGTGGAATGGGCGCGCCGGAAACGGTGCCGTTTTCGGATCGCGCCGCAGCCGACAAGTTTGCCGAAAGCAACGGAGGCCGCGTCTTGTCGTTTTCCGAAGTGCCGCACGATTACGTGCTGACGTCGGATACCGGAACAGACGCCACTCGATCAACTGAAGCCATCGGTTCGCCCTAGGAGCGCGATATGACGAGCTATCCTACACGGCGAAAATTCGTCACCATCACGGCTGCGGCCGCAGGCATGGGCCTCCTGCCGTTCGCGCGATCGCGTGCCGAAGAGCAAGCTGCCCTGCTCGAATGGCAGGGCGTTTCGCTCGGCAGCGTCGCAACGATCCGGATCTATCATCCCGATCGCGAAGCAGGGCGCAAACTGATCGATCGCGTGGTTGCTGAAGCGCGCCGCCTGGAGATGATTTTCACGCTCTACGACAAAGATTCCGTTCTTTGCGATCTCAATCGCCGTGGCGTGCTCGTCGCGCCGCCGCCGGAACTCGTTGACGTGCTGCAGCAGTGCGACCGTGCCTGGAAGGTGACGGGCGGCGTCTTCGATCCGAGCGTGCAGCCGCTCTGGACCTGCTACTACAAGCACTTCGCGGAAGCCGGAGAAACCACGCCGCCGCCGGCCGAAAAGCTTGCGCAGTCGCTGCATCTCGTCGGCTGGCGACAAGTGAAATTCAGCCGTGATCAGATTGTTTTCGACAAGCCCGGCATGGGCTTGACGCTCAACGGCATCGCGCAGGGATATATCACCGATCGCGTGGTCGATCTGCTGCGCGAAGCGGGCCTTGAAAGCTGCCTCGTCGACATGGGCGAAATACGCGCGCTTGGCGCGCATGCTGACGGCAAGCCCTGGAGCGCGGCGCTGCAGGGACCTGTCGATACCGCAAAGACACCGGCCGCGATCGACCTCGTCAACAAGGCGGTCGCGACATCGGCCGCCAGCGGATTTCAGTTCGATAAGTCCGGGCAGTCGAACCACATCTTCAATCCGGTCACCGGCCGCTGCGCCGATCCTGCGCGAGCCCTGTCCGTCGTCAGCGACACCGCGGCGTCGGCCGATGCGCTATCGACGGCGTGCGCGCTCATGGAAGACAAGCAGATTGTCGAATTGCTGCGGCGGGCAGGCGGAATGCGCGCTTTCGTCTCGACCGCCGCTGGAACGGTGGAACTATAGCGGTTCGCGGGATTTGGCTTTGCTCCGCGAACGGTCCGTCAGCGTTTCCCAGAAGGCCCCGATAGCGACGAGCGCAACGATCAGGAACAGCCCGATCACCATCTGGATGATGCCGAAATTCGGGGCGTCGCGCGCAACGAAGACGGCCGCGATAAGCGCCGAGATGAACATGATCGGGCGAACGAGCAAGTTGAGCACGACGGCCTCCAGATCTGCAATTGATCCGGCGATTCTAGTTGGCCCCCTCAAACCCGCGTTTGATTGGCATCAAGATTTTGAGTGTTGCTGCAATTCGAAGGGTCGGCCGGAAGCCAACGGTTAACTGCGGTTGCAACACGCGCGGGCAGCAATATCGCTGACGCTGAAAAAGTTGGGCGGCACGCTTCCCAGGAAGCGCACCGCCCAACGTCGCTCATAAGAGCCGTCGCTCATAAGAAATGAGGTGTCAGTTCTCGAGCACGCCCTCGAGAGCGTAATGCTTGATCGATTTGCGGTTCTTGATCAGCTCATCGATGCTGGGTTCGCCCTTCAGCGCCCGGGCGATGGCCAGTTTCATCGCCTCGTAGTTGGTCCGGTAGAGATCTTTCTTGTCGAGTTCGGCATGACCGGCGCAACGCGGGTCGAGCCACACCGTCACGACGATGCAAAGATCATCGACGGCGTTTTTCGGGATGACGCCTTCAGAAACGCTGTCCACAACGGCATCAGCGATGGCGCCCTGCACCACGCCGCCGAACAATTCGATGTATTCCGCGGATGTGATGGTGACCTTGGACGTCATCATCGTGGCGGGGCGTGCGAGCTGGTTGAGGTCGCGGATCGCAAAGAAACGGGTATGTCCGGCGGATTGGCCCATCATGCTTGCGAAGGCGTGGCCAACCGGGCCGTTCACCGAGCCGATCAGCACTTCCGGCATCGCATCGGTGTATTGGCCTTCGGCGGCGAGGACGGTCGCTTCGCCGGCTTTGAAGATAATGTTCGTCATGGGTTCTCCGAAGAATGGTGCGTGTCGTGATAGTCCGTACAAATGGATGACCCGTCGAGCCATCCATGCGGATCGGATGGAGCAACGGGACTTGAATATCAAGCCTGCAAAATCGCGAAGCTTGTCCAAGGTCAATATAGGAGAGTTTTCTTGATCGGTTTGGCGCGGGGCGATTGCTTCGAAGACGCCACGCATCGAGCGAGTATCTCGTTGGAGCGACGAAAATTCTTTGCGTCGTTAGGAACGAACCATGCGCGAGATCAGAACCGACGCCGGGCTATCGAGTGGAAATGATCTCGCAACGATATGCGAATACGGCTGTAAAATTGGCTGGGATGCCAGGATTCGAACCTGGGAATGGCGGAATCAAAATCCGCTGCCTTACCACTTGGCTACATCCCATCATGCCGTTTGGAAAACCGGCGCGAGAGCCCCGGCGGAGCGGCACCATAGTCAGTCGTCGCAGGGGCGGCAATGGTGCGTGGCAAAGCGCCACCAGCCACCTGTGGAAGGGCTCGAAGACTCGAAAGCTGCGCCGTCCGGACGCGGCATTTGGACTTGTCACGCCAATCACATCAAGCGCTTGCAGGCCACCCTCCAGGTCGCTATAACGCCCCTCTCTTAGGCGCCTTACTATCTCGCGCGCCTCGGAGAAAAAGCCTAAACTCAGGCTGACGGTCGGGCGGAGCGTAGCGCAGCCTGGTAGCGCACTTGCTTCGGGAGCAAGGGGTCGGAGGTTCGAATCCTCTCGCTCCGACCAGTCTTTTCAAAGAGTTAGCGTTTCCCCGATACAACGCTGTCCCTGGAATTGCCCGTGAAACCTCGCGCGTGGCGGCACCGCATTACGCGGCGCGCTCACAGCTCATTCGGGTCGTTGGATGAGATCGCGGCGTCCGGGCCGTCCAACAATTCCAGATCGAGCCCGTCGATTTCTTGCAGGCTACGCCCGGCGATGCCCTGCAGGTCGCCGTACATGCCAACAGTCGATTCGACGACGCCCCTGATCTGAGCCTCGCGCTTCGCCCAGAGTCGCGTCATCGCCTTGCGCTCGCGATCGAGGTCGGCCTGCATGTCGGAAATCTTTTCGATGATCGCCTCGACGCGCTGGCGAAAGCGCGGCCCGGTCAGATATTGATAGACAAGCTCGACCTTCGTTTTCTGGCCTTCGCCGGAATCGCGCGCCATCGCGAGCTCGATCAGCGACTGACGGAGCACCACGGCGACGGCAAGCGCGCACCGCGTCTCGGCCACCCAGACACCGTCGATCAGGTCGAATGCGACGACGCCTTTCGGAAGCGCGCTGGTGACGAGCAGGGAGATCTCGGCTTTTGCCGAACGCTGATCCTCGCGCAGCTTTGCAAGCCAGGCATCGCTGAAGTTCTTGGTCCGCTTCAACTCCCAGAGAATCGTGCCGCAAACCTGGTTTTGCGAGCCGACAACGCGATGCAGAACATCGCCGCCGAATTCGCCTTTCGGCACTGGCTCGATGGCGTCGCGCGGAAAACGTGAACGAAGCATGGCTTCAAGCTCGAGCTCCAGAACTTCACCCTGCAATTGCTGCGAGCCTTGCTCGGCGCGGCGCTTCAGATCCTCGATCTGTTTGCGCATGCCGTCCATCTGCTGATCTTTTTCGGCCATGCGCAGCTTGAGGCCTTCTTCGGCATCGAGCTTCGCCTTGTCGCGAACGGCGGACAGCGAGGCCTGCACTTTTTTCTCGACCGTCAGATCGAGTTCGCGCCGCGCGTCGTCCAGATCCCGTTGCTTGCGAAGCAGCTCGGCTTGCGATTTCTGGGCTTCCTCGAGCTTGACGTTGCGCTCTTTCAGAATGTCCTGAAGCTCGCTGATCTCTTTCGCTTTGCGATCGAGATCTCCTGCGGTGCGCAGCTTGGCCTTCTGCGCTTCCTCGGCGGCGATCGCCTCCCGCTCGGTTTGCAGGCGCGTCCGGATTTGCTCCTCGATCGACGCCTTCTGACGTTCGATCTCCACCTGGCGATCGCGAAGCGTGGCCTCGCGTGCACCGATCGCCTGTTCCTTGTCGGCGATGATTTTCTCGTATCGCTGGCGCGTCGCGGCGATCAGCGGGCCCGCGAGAGATTCGTTGAGCTTGATCTCGGTGCTGCAGTTCGGACAGGTGATGGTCGGATCGCTCATTCTTTTTCCCTCACGCAAGCTCGCGGATCGTTAATGCTGCGATTCGCAAGGCAAAATAACGCAACCCCACGTTCGGCACATAACCCGCCGGCAAGCCCGGGCGGTCAGCGCTTCGCCGAATATGCCAGGAACGCGATCAACGCGTCGATTTCGGCGTCCGGAATTTTCTCAGGCCCGAAGCCCAGCATTTGCTGTTCCGGCCACGTGCGCACGGATTTCGGGTCGCGGATCAACGCGTGAAGCCCGACAGCCGTCATATATGTCGTGACATTCATCGGCTTGCCGAGGTCCGGGCCGGTCGCGCTTTCCCCCGCGCCGTTGAGGCGATGGCAGGGAATGCAATTCTTGATGAACGATGCTTGCCCAAGACGCTCTTGCGCGTCGCGCGCAACTGAGGAATCGACCGCAAGCTGCGGCCAGCGGCGAATGGGATCGTCGACGCCGGTCAGTCTGGCAAGAGCATACGGCCATTGCTCGCTGCCGACGCTCGAGCGTTCCGGATTCTCCCAAACGAGGTAAAACGGTCCGGCGCTCGCTTGCTTGTCCGGCAGGTTTGGCCACGGCGCCTTCTGCTCTTCGATCGCGATCCATGCGACGGAGCCGCCCGATGCGCCCTGCATGATCAGTGAAACCGGTATCTGAGACACGAAGCCGTCCTTGGCTCGCGCTTCGATCGTCGTGAAGCCGAGCTTGCCGACGTCGCCGATCAGAGCGATGAGCGGTACCGCGCGATACGTCATGGCGCGGCGATAGGAGACGTCCGCCGGGATCGTGATCGTCTGCGCGTCGGGCCTGATGAGCAGCTCGTGTGCGCTGAGACTCAGCACGCCCTTGCCGAACGAGAACGAGAGAATGTTTTCCTTCGCGGCGAGCGGCGCGACGTTCAGCACCGTGATGACGATAAGCGCCAGAAATCTGATCAGCATGAGAACTCGCGATTCAAGCAAGGGCATTGCGGATGGCATCGAGCCCGTCGGTCAGCGCCGCGGGGCCGGGCTGTAGAATAAGCGCAGATTTGATCTCGTGAATGCGGTTATTGGCGACGGCCGGCATATCGTGCCAGCCCTGACGCTCCGAAATCTTCTCGGGCCGGACTTTCTTTCCGCACCACGACGCCAGAATGACGTCCGGCACGCGCGCGAGCACGTCGTCGGCCGAAACGATGCGATCCTTGGCCGCCGCCGCCGATCGCTTTTCCGCGAAGATGTCGTCGCCGCCCGCAACCTCGATCAATTCCGAGACCCAGCAGATTCCGGAAATCATCGGATCGTCCCACTCCTCGAAATAGACGCGCGGCCGCGGCGTTCGCAAACGCGTTTCCGAAGCGACGGCGCGCACGCGCTCTTCGAGAGACCGCGCCAGATCGTTCGCCTTGTCTGGACAGCCGATGAGCGCGCCGACCGTGCGGATCATGGCGAAGATGCCGGAGAGGTCGCGCTGGTTGAACACATGAACGGCGAGACCGGCGCGAGCCAAGTTGCCCGCGATATCGGCCTGGATGTCGGAAAACGCCAGCACGAGGTCAGGTTCGAGCGCAGCAATCTTCGGGATGTCGGCCGACGTGAACGCCGAAACGCGCGGTTTTTCATGCCGCACGCGGGGCGGGCGGACGGCGTATCCCGACACTCCGACGATGCGATCTTCCTCGCCGAGGAGATAGAGCGTTTCGACGGTTTCTTCGGTGAGGCAGACGAGCCTGCGGGCAGGGAATTCGCGCATGCCCCTTGTGTAGCAGATGTGATGATGTTGCAGTAGTTCGGGCGAAGCCTGGCCGGTCGGTTGCGACGCAAGGAAAGCCGAAAACTTTGGGCGGGCTCTTCGCCGCACGGCCAAGCCCCTTGGTCGCACAGCGCCGAAACATTAAATGCGGTACGAGAGATATTGGTTTTCAAATTTTCCATTTAGGTCCGGGACGAGAGCGACGTGACGCACCCGCAACCCATCCGCTGCGACGTTTGCGCGGTCCGTCACAGGGCTGTCTGCGGCGCGCTGGGGTCCAGAGAAGTTGAGCGGCTGAACGCGATCGCGCGCCATCGGACAATTTCGGCGGGGCAGGCGATCGTCGGCGACCAGGACCGCGTCGTGTCCTTTGCCAGCATCGTGTCCGGGGTCGTCAAGCTGACGAAAACCTTGTCGGACGGGCGCCAGCAGATCGTTGGCCTGCAGTTCGCTTCCGATTTCCTCGGACGCCCTTTCCGCGACCGGAGCGTATACGAGGCGACCGCCGTCAGCGACGTACACCTTTGTATCTACGACCGGCGCCAGTTCGAGCAGCTGGTGCGCGAGTTCCCGGGTTTCGAGCGCCGGCTTTTTGAGAATACGCTGGATGAACTCGACGCCGCGCGCGAGTGGATGCTTTTGCTCGGCCGGAAAAGCGCCGAGGAAAAGGTCGCGAGTTTCATCCTCATGGTTTCGAAGAAGCTGGAGAGCATCAACGGCCATGGGGGCGAGGGGCGGCCGGCAAAATTCGAGCTGCCGATCACGCGCACCGAGATTGCCGATTTTCTCGGACTGACGATCGAGACCGTCAGCCGGCAGGTGTCTCGCCTCAAGAGCGAAAAGATCATCGCGCTCGAAGGATTGCGCACTGTCGCCGTGCTCGACCTCGCACGCCTCGAAAAGGCGAGCAGCGGCTGACGCGAGCGCGGGACGAATTCAGGCACGGCACACCGATGACTCATGCGCATCCTCGGCCCGCGTCTTGTTCTGCACGGCGTCTGCGAGACGCTCGATGCCGGTCGCGATCTGTTTTTCCGACAGCGACGAATATCCGAATATGAGATAGCGTTCGACATCCGGACGCGTCGGAGCAATCACCGCTGAACGCGGTGACAGGTCGTAAACGCCGACGCCGCAATTGAGCGCGCGCGTGATGATTTCCGGCGCGGCGGGCAAATGATCGGGCGTGCGCCAGACCATATGCATTCCGGCTTCCGCTCCGATCGTCGTTCCGTCACCGAATGCGCTGCCCAACGCTTGCAACAGCGCGTCCCGTTTGCCGAGATAATGCTGACGAATCTTTCGGAGATGCCGTGCGTAGCCGCCGGTGTTCATGAAGTCTGCGAGAACAGCCTGTTCCAGCCACGGCTGACCATTGTTCGTCAGGGCTTTGTAGCGGCGCGCGGCGGGCATCAGCTCCGGCGGCACGACGACATAGCCGAGACGAAGCCCGGCTCCGAGACATTTCGAAAACGTGCCGACATAGAAAACGCGATTGGCGCTATCGAGTGCTTTCAACGCGGCCAGCGGCGAGCCGACATAACGGAATTCGCTGTCGTAGTCGTCCTCGACGATGTACGAGTCCGTTTTGACCGCCCAAGCCAGCAACTCGAGCCTGCGATCCAGCGGCAGCGTGCAGCCCATCGGATATTGGTGCGAAGGCGTCACGTAGGCGACAGCGTTGGTGACGTCGGGAAGCTGCGCAACTTCGAGGCCTTTTTCGTCCACCTCGATGTGATGCAGGTTGGCGCCGAAGGACTCGAACAGATACGAAGCGCCCGCATATCCCGGCGATTCCACGATCGCATGCGTTCCAGGTGACATCAGCATGCGGCACACGAGATTGAGCGCTTCCTGGCAGCCGCCCGTGATGATGATCTGCTCCGGCTCGGCGATGATGCCGCGTGCGGGGCGAAGATGATCCGCGATGGCTTGCCGGAGTTCGGGGACGCCCGTCGGATCTCTGTATTCGGTCAGCGCCGAACCCGCGCTCAACAATCGCTTGTTCGTGAGACGCGTCCACGTTCTTAGGGGAAACGAGCGTGGATCCGGACGGCCGACCCAGAAATCGATCGCAATCCGATGCGCAAGCTCGTTGACGAGCGTGTGCGACCGGATTTTTGGAAGCCGCGACCGATCATGCGCGGGCGTGCCGGTTGGCTTCTTGTGTTCGAGGTCCGTCTGCAGCGCGTGCAGAGCCTGTTCTGGGATTTCGCGGGAAACGAACGTGCCCACCGACCTCGCGGTTTCGATGTAGCCCTCATCGGCAAGCCGCGCGAGGGCCAGCGTGATCGTGATCCGCGAGACCTGGAGTTGCTGGCAAAGATGCCGGCTGCCCGGCAGGCGCTGGCCTGAGCGAAGCTGACCAGCGAGAATCATTCCCCGGATTTGCTCAAAAACCTGAGTCTGCAGATTGAGTGACGACTCTCGATCGACTTCAAGCGGAAGCTGCACATCGTCCTCCGATGGACCTACGAAAAAAGCGCCGATCTTCGGAAGTCTATAGCCACCCGGCTGAAGCGCATAGGTCCATGAGCGGCTTGATGCATAGGGCCGGTCATGACGACCGGCTGTTGCCGAGCAAAAAATTGAAAAAGTGCAATCGGCGGCAGCCGATCTCCCGCTGGACTTAGCAAAATGTCCCGATGCGGAGCTACTGAGCCGATCAACTTTACGTCAGCATCGAGTTACCACGCACGCGGCCAATTTTAACGGAGCTTCCGAAAATGCTCCGCAGACGCGGCCTCGAGGGTGGTGAGAACCTCGCAACAAAGAGGTTCGAATAACAATGGCAATTGGAGGAAGTGGTAATGCGCAAACTCATGTTTGCGGCGAGTGTCGCGGCAGCGGCACTAGCCTCGCCAGCGTTGGCGAACGACGACGTGGTCAAGAACCAAGCCAACCCGAACTTCTGGGCCTCGCAATCGGGTGACTACGCCGCAACGCGCTACTCGACGCTCGATCAGATCAACACGTCGAACGTTGCCGATCTCAAAGTCGCGTGGACGTTCTCGACGGGCGTGCTTCGCGGACACGAAGGATCTCCCCTCGTGATCGGCGACGTCATGTATCTTCACACGCCATTCCCGAACATCGTGTTCGCTCTGAACCTTGCGGACGAGCAGAAGATCATCTGGAAGTACGAACCGAAGCAGGACCCCTCGGTCATTCCGGTGATGTGCTGTGATACCGTCAACCGCGGCCTCGCGTATGCCGACGGCAAGATCATCCTGCAGCAGGCTGATACCAACGTCGTGGCGCTTGACGCCAAGTCAGGCAAGGAACTTTGGAAAGTCGCCAACGGCGATCCGAAGCGCGGCGAAACGGCAACCAACACCGTTCTGATCGTTCGCGACAAGGTCATCACGGCAATCTCGGGCGCCGAGTTCGGCGTGCGCGGTTACGTGACGGCTTACGATCTGAACACCGGCAAGCTCGCCTGGCGCGCTTACAACATCGGACCGGACAATGAAATCCTGTTCGATCCCGATAAAACAACGTCGCTCGGCAAGCCGGTCGGCAAGGACTCGTCGCTGAAGACTTGGAACGGCGATCAGTGGAAGATCGGTGGCGGCACGCTCTGGGGCGGCTGGTCCTACGATCCGGAAGCCGATCTCTTCTATTATGGTTCGGCCAACCCTTCGACGTGGAACCCTTCGCAGCGCGCTGGGCCCGATGGCAAGCCGATCGACCAGAAATGGACGATGGCGATCATCGCTCGCAATCCCGATACCGGTGTCGCGAGCTGGGCGTATCAGATGACGCCGTTCGACGAGTGGGACTATGACGGTGTCAACGAGAACATCCTTGTTGATCTCGACATCAAGGGGCAAAAAACCCCGGCGCTTGTCCACTTCGATCGCAACGGCTTCGCCTACACGCTCAATCGCAAGAACGGCGAGCTTCTGGTCGCCGAGAAGTTCGATCCGGTCGTGAACTGGGCAACCGGCATCGACATGGATAAGGCGAGCCCGAACTATGGCCGTCCGATCCGCGTCGCCAAGTATTCGACCTTCCGCGACGGCAAGGGCGCCGACTTCAACACCAAGGGCATTTGCCCTGCGGCTCTCGGTTCGAAAGACATGCAGCCGGCTTCCTTCTCGAAGCTGACCGGCTTGTTCTACGTGCCGACGAACCACGTCTGCATGGACTACGAGCCGTTCAAGGTGTCCTACACCTCGGGCCAGCCCTACGTCGGTGCCACGCTTTCGATGTTCCCGGCTCCCGACAGCCACGGCGGCATGGGTAACTTCATCGCCTGGGACGCGTCGCAAGGTAAGATCGTCTGGTCGAAGCCCGAGCAGTTCTCGGTCTGGTCTGGCGCTCTGACGACCGCTGGCGGCGTCGTGTTCTACGGCACGCTCGAAGGCTACTTCAAAGCCGTCGACCAGAAGGATGGCAAGGAACTGTTCAAGTTCAAAACGCCGTCGGGCATCATCAGCAACGCGATGACGTACACCCACGGTGGTAAGCAGTACATCGGCGTGATGTCGGGTGTCGGCGGCTGGGCCGGTATCGGTCTCGCGGCAGGCTTGACGAACCCGAACGATGGTCTGGGTGCTGTTGGCGGCTACGCTGGCCTGAAGCAGTACACCAACCTTGGCGGCACGCTCACGGTCTTCTCGCTGCCCTAGCGCTTCCTCCAATAGTGAAGGTCTGCGAGAACTTTGGCCGGCACGGTTCCACGCACCGTGCCGGTTTTTATTGCTATAAGTTCAGCGACAATGACCTTGAATCACAGACCTCCGACCATCTCTCAAATGAACACGGGCGAGATCGTTGCGATCGGGCCCCAGCGGGTGCCGACCGGAATTTTCAAGCGCGCGACAGCAGGGCCGTGGCATGTCGCGAGCGACGGACTGCTCGGCGATCATCAGGGCGACCGCAAAAATCACGGCGGCCCCGAGAAGGCGATCCATCAATATCCGGCCGACAGCTATGCCGTATGGCGGAGCGAATATCCGAGCTTGATTCCGATCTTGGAGCAGGGGGCTGCTTTCGGCGAAAATCTATGCCTGCCACTGATGACCGAGGAAACTGTCTGCGTCGGCGATATCTATCGGATCGGAGAGGTGGTGCTGCAGATCAGCCAGGGCCGGCAGCCTTGCTGGAAGCTCAACCTGAAATTCGACCGACCCGATATGGCTTGGCTGGTGCAGAAAACCGGACGCACGGGCTGGTACTATCGCGTCCTGAAGAGCGGCCGGATCGAAGCCGGTTCGACGGTCGACCTCGTCGAGCGGTCGCATCCGGACTGGACGATCGCGCGTCTCAACGCCGTCATCGCCTCCCGCAGTCTTGCGCGTGAGGAACTGAGCGAGATGGCTGCGCTGTCCGTTCTCGCCGAGTCCTGGCGCAACCTCGCCCGCCGGCGCTTGGAATCGCGCGAGGTTGAAAGCTGGTCCAAACGGCTCGGACAGAACACGGAAAGCTAGTCCGAGAGAAGCACAATACGCTCCGTTCACCCTTGCGACCGACGTGCACTCGCCAAAGGCCCGGCGTTGGCTTATCGAATGCCCGTATAAGTCATGCGCGGCGCGGTCCGTGCTTAGGCGAAACGAAAGCAAGCGAAATCAGTGACCTACCCGGCGCATAGATTCAGTATCGCCCCCATGATGGATTGGACGGACCGGCACTGCCGCGTCTTTCACCGTCAACTGACGACGCGCGCGCTTCTCTATACGGAAATGGTGACCGCCGACGCCGTCATTCACGGCGACCGCGCGCGTCTGCTCGGATATTCCGAAGTCGAGCATCCGATCGCACTCCAGCTTGGCGGCTCCGATCCGGCGAAGCTCGCCGAAGCCGCGCGTATCGGCGCCGAGCTTCGCTACGATGAAATCAACCTCAACGTCGGATGCCCGTCGGATCGCGTGCAGGAAGGCCGCTTCGGCGCGTGCTTGATGTCCGAGCCCGAACTCGTAGCGGCATGCGTCGCCGCGATGCGCGCGCATCAATCTGTGCCCGTCACTGTCAAATGCCGGATCGGCATCGACGATCAGGACGCGGAAGAAGATCTGCGCCGCTTCATCGATGTCGTCGCCGGTGCCGGATGTACCCGTTTCGTCGTGCATGCGCGCAAGGCGTGGCTGAAAGGCCTGTCGCCGAAAGAGAACCGCGAGGTTCCGCCGCTCGATTACGAACGCGTCTATCGTCTGAAGGCCGCGCGTCCCGACCTCGAGATCGTCATCAACGGCGGCATCGAAACGATCGAAGAAGCTCGCGCGCATCTCGATCACGTCGACGGCGTCATGCTCGGTCGCGCCGCCTATCAGAATCCCGCGATCCTCGCCGATGTCGATCGTCTGATCTTTGACGCCGGTACGGAAAGTCCGACGCGCGCGGCCGCTCTCGAAGCGATGCTGCCTTATATCGAGCAGCACTTGGACCGCGGCGGCCGCCTTTCGAACATCACGCGCCACGTGCTCGGTCTTTATCACGGACAGCCGCGCGGCAAGACGTTCCGCCGCCATCTGAGTGAAGGCGCGACGTCGGCGGACGCGACCGCCGATGTGCTGCGCGACGCGATTGCGATCGTCGAGCGCCGCGCCGACGAGGCAAGAGACAGTTCGCGGGCAGCATAGGAACTCCCAATGCCGGCCGTCGTCTCGGGAGACAATCTGGCGGTCCTGCTTCTGTTGCTCGCAGCCGCTGGTCTGCTAGGCGGATTCCTTTCCGGTTTGCTCGGCATCGGCGGCGGCGGCGTGCTCGTGCCGGTTCTCTACGAGGTCTACGGTGCGATCGGCGTGCCGGAAGACGTCCGCATGCATGTGACGCTCGGGACGACGCTCGCCGTCATCGCGCCGACGGTGTTGCGATCGTTCGCAGCGTTTCGCGCGCGCGGAACTGTCGACATCGACATCGTGCGGCGCATGGGACCTTGGATTTTCGTCGGCGTCACGGCGGGCATTTTGATTGCCGATCACGCCAGCAGCGTCGCGTTGCGCTGGGTCTGGGTCGTTTTCGGAACCGCACTCGCGATCAAGATGGCGCTCGGCCGCGACGACTGGCGGATCGCCGATACGTTGCCCCGCCCGCCGTGGCTCGAAGGGGCCGCCTTCGGCATCGGAACGATCTCGACGCTGATGGGCATCGGAGGCGCGAGCTTTACGGTTCCGCTGCTGACGCTATTCGGCAGGCCAATTCTGCAAGCGGTCGCGACGGCGACGGGCCTCGGTCCGATCATCGCGATCCCCGGACTTGTCGGGTATGTGATTTCGGGCTGGGGCGTGGCGGGCCTTCCGCCGCTCTCGCTCGGTTATGTCAACGCCGGAGCGCTGTTGATCGCGCCGCTCGGCGTCTTGGCCGCGCCGTATGGAGTGAGGATGGCGCACAGCATTCCGAAACGCGTGCTCGAACTGGCGTTCGCCGCCTTCCTCGCCTGCGTCGCGCTGCGCTTTTTAATGACGCTTATTTAGTTGGCGCCGGCGACTCGCGTTCCGCGAGCCGGCCGCCGGCGCGGGCTCTGTATCTGCGCTGGCGGCCGGCTCCGCGAAGCGGAGTCGCCAGCGCCAGCTAAAACTCGGCGCCAAAATCAGACTGCAATCTTCTGATTGTATTCGCCAACCTCGGGGAAGCGCGACAGCTGCTGGTCGATGTCCTTGAAGATCGCCTTCATGTTGGCTTCCGCCGTCGGGCTTTCAACGACGACGACAAGCTCGGGCTTGTTCGACGAGGCGCGGACGAGGCCCCATGTGCCGTCTTCCAGCATCACGCGCACGCCGTTGACGGTGATCAGATCGCGAATGGCCTGACCCGCGACATGGCCGCCGCTGTCCCTCTGGCGCTTGTAGTGCTCGGTGATGCGCTCGACGACATCGTATTTCTTTTCGTCGTCGCAGTGCGGCGACATCGTCGGCGAACTCCACGTCTTCGGCAGCGCGTCGCGAAGATCGGCAATCGACTTATCCGGGTTGCGGTCGAGCATATCGCAGACGGCGAGCGCCGCGACGAGGCCGTCGTCGTAGCCGCGTCCGAGCGGCGTGTTGAAGAAGAAGTGGCCGGACTTCTCGAAACCGACCAGCGTCTTGTTCTCGAAGTTGAAGCGCTTGATGTAGCTGTGACCGGTTTTCCAATACGTCGTGGTCGCGCCGTTCGCGATGAGGACGGGATCGGTCGAGAACAGGCCCGTCGATTTCACGTCGACGACGAACTTCGCATTGCGATGGAGCGAAGAGATATCGCGTGCGAGCATGACGCCGACCTTGTCCGCGAAAATCTCGTGCCCGTCGTTCGCGACGACGCCGCAGCGATCGCCATCGCCGTCGAAGGCAAGCCCGACGTCGGCGTTGGTTTCGCGAACCTTGGCCGCAACCGCGTGCAGCATTTTCATGTCTTCGGGGTTCGGATTGTGGTTCGGGAAGGAATGATCGAGGTCCGTGTTCAGCGGAACGACCTCGCAGCCGACAGCCGACAGAACTTCTGCCGCGAACGCACCCGCCGTTCCGTTGCCGCACGCCGCCACGACTTTGAGACGGCGTTTCAACTTCGGGCGGTTCGTCAGCGATTTGACATAGCGCTCGGCCATGTCGTGCACGAAAATATAGCGGCCGCCGGTGCGCGTTTCGTAGTCGCCGTTGAGGACGATCGATTTCAGCTCCGACATGTCGTCGGGCCCGAACGTCAACGGTCGCGACAGACCCATCTTGATGCCCGTCCAGCCGTTGTCGTTATGGCTGGCGGTGACCATCGCCACGCCTTCGACGTCGAGTTCGAACTGCGCGAAGTACGCCATCGGCGACAGCGCGAGACCGATGTCGTGAACCTCGCAGCCGCCTGCCAGAAGTCCGGTCATCAGCGCCTGCTTCACCGCGCCGGAATACCAGCGGTAGTCATGCCCGACGACGATGCGCCGGGGAACGCCGCGCCGCGCGAACAGCGTCGCCATGCCGAGACCGACCGCATTAAGACCCATCAGATTGATTTCTTCCGGGAACAGCCAGCGCGCGTCATATTCGCGAAAGCCGGTCGGCTTGACGAGCGGCAATCGTTCGAAATCGGCCGTGTTGGGTTTGAGGTCGGCGCGTGGCTTCGGCAGCATGCAATCTGATCCTTAAACGGCGTTCCGTGACCGCGACCGGAACCGATCGCGCGGCACGCGCAACAGTGGACTGGCTAATGGCGTTCGGGGTGAGAGACTTAGAGGAACTACTCTTGCAGCACTAGGGTTCCGGACCGCATTTCGACGCGGGAAAGTCGTCCTAAAAATGACATTCCGAGCAGCGTCCGGTCGGATTTACCCCGTTCGGACACGACCCCGGCGACATTGCGAACCGTAATGTCTCCGATCTCGATCCGGGAAATTGTGACAGGCGCGACCCGAGCCGTTCCATTGGCCGTTTGCGCGATACCCGTGAAGTCTGCCGGATTGACGTAGATCCCCGCGCGGCGGGCGTCGTCGTAGGTGAGCGCCACGAGAGACGCTCCGGTATCGACCATGACGCCGATGGTGCGTCCGTTGATCTCGGCGTCGGTCTGGAAATGGCCATAGGCGCCGGCGGGCAATGCGACGGTGCCACGTTCAGCGGCCGGTCGCTTGGCCTTCTCCTGCGCGGGCTGCGGAGCGCCGGCGCTCGCAGTTGGATCAACGTCGGGCGTGGTTTCGAAAAGACTTCTCGCGAACCCCGCGACGACTCCCGGATGCGTGAGCGTATAGGCAAAGCCTGCGGCGCCGGCGGTCGCGAGCGCGAGGGACGCATAAAGACTGACGGTTGCCGAAGACATTATCGAAGCTCCGAGCCTCATGACGGGAAGCGAAAAGCTGTGCCTATTGCCTGAGCGTAATGAAGTCTCCGGCCACCTGATAAGACGTGAGACGCCTTAAGAAACTCATACCGAGCAAGCTTTCGTTAAGAGTTCCGGGCTTTGCCACGAGCGCCTCGACATCATCGACCGTCAATTGCCCGACGCGAACGGACTTGAGCCGGACGGGCGCGAGATAGCTGGTGCCGTTCGCGGTCTTGAGCGGCGTGTCGAACGTCACATGAGTGACATCTATGCCGGCCTTCTCGGCGTCGGATTGACGGAGCACGACGGTCGCGGCGCCGCTATCGACCAGCATCGGGAACGCCTGCCCGTTGACTTCCGCGTTGGCAAGGAAGCCGTCATCGATTTTGCGAATGCGCACCGATGCGGGCGCGGACGCTGCCGCGATCGACGCCGCGATGTCGCGATCGCCCGACGTCAGTTCGCCGTGCGCCACAGCGAAAAAGTTCTTGATCATCGGAACCGGATCGACCCGCGTCGAGACGGCGCCGACGACTGCGATAGCGCCGAGAGCGGCGATCGCCGCGAGACGCCCGAAGCGTCGCTCGTTGTTATGATGCGAGAGCAGATATAGCAGGATCAGCGCGCCGATGACGGTGATCGCGATCGGCGGGCCTTGCATGGCTTCGAGACTGGAGCCGGTGAAAAGCAAGTACAGCAGTGCGCCGCCGAGCGCGACAATCGCCGATATGAGAAACGCGAACATCGAGCCTCACAGTCCTCCGCTGGCGCGATACGGAGTTGCTGCACCGTAGGGCGACGCGACGCGCATGCGCGGCTGGCGTGCGGGGCGCGGCGCGGGATCACGATGACGTTCCTCGCCGAGGGGCTGCAGGGGCGTGATGATCTGCAGAACGCGCTGGCGCGGCAACGTCACCGTCACCTCGGTGCCCTTGCGCAGTTCAGACTGGAGATCAAACGTTCCGCCGTGCAGGCTGATGAGATTCTGGACGATCGGCAGGCCGAGACCGGTGCCACCTTCCGCCGTCTGGTGCGCGAGCGAGCCTTGACCGAATGCCTGGAGCACACGCGGGATTTCGTCTTTCGGAATGCCGGGTCCAGTGTCGGAAATCGTCACGAACTGTCCGCCGTCGGATGTATGCCCGACGGTGATTATGATGCGTCCGCCGCGCGGCGTGAACTTCAGCGCGTTCGACAAGAGGTTGAGGCAGATCTGGCGCATGGCGCGCGGATCGGCCCACACGTGCGGCAGATCCGGCGCGAAGTCTTCGACGATGTGCAGCGTCTTGGCGTCGGCCTTTATCTTGATCAGACGCCGGCAGTCCTCGGCGATATCCGTCAGACGAACCGTCTCCTCGTGTAGGTCGTAACGCCCCGCTTCGATGCGTGAGAGATCGAGGATCTCGTTGATGATACAGAGAAGGTGATTGCCGCTTTCGTAGATGTTGTGCGCGTATTCGCGATATGTGTCGCTTCCGATCGGCCCGAGAATTTCTTTCTCCATGACCTCGGAAAAACCCATGATCGCATTGAGCGGCGTTCTGAGTTCATGGCTCATCGTCGCGAGAAAACGCGACTTGGCCTTGTTCGCGGCTTCAGCACGCCGCCGCGCTTCGTCCGAGATGGCGCTCGCTTCTTCGAGTTCCGAGATCAGGCTGTCCTTTTCTGCGCGGTACTCGACCATCGCGAGGGCCGTCGAATGTAGGCCCTGCGCCAGGTAGACGAAAAAGACGTGAATGCCGATCGCCATCGACGCGAGCGCGAAATAAAACGGGTCGCCGAGCATGAAGAGCCGGCCGGTGACCGCCAGCGTCATCGGCACGGTGCCGGCAAGAAACACGTGCGGCAGCGTCGATGAAAACGTCATGCGGATCGCGAGCACGACCATCAACGTCGCGAAGATGAAGACATGCGAGGAGAACGTCGCCGGAAGAGAATGCGCGGTCGGCGTGTTTGAGATACCGATCAGCGCGAACGCGGCGAGCGCCAGGCCGTTGATGGCCTCGACGCGCACGAAGTGGCGGCGCCATTGTCCGACGTTGACATCGGCGCGCGGAATGGAGAGCAGCCGCCGGCACTGGTCGAGCATGTAGACGCGCGAGATCGACACGATCGCGATCCACATCGTCGCTTCCATCAGCGACGCCCAGAACATGGAGGCGATGTAGAAGATGAAGCACAGGGCCGGCATGGCGAACGGCGCGCTGGTTTCGTTGCGCGCGAACATCGTCAGCAGTTCGTATTCGAACTCGGGCTTGTGCGCGGTGCCGTGGGTGAGCCGGTCGCGAAACGATCGCAACTCGTCGTCGAGGTTCGAGCGGCGCGGCGCGCGAGGCTGATGCGCGCGACCCGTTTCGACGCTGTCTGCGTTATCGTCCATACTGCCGGCATACCCACTGACGTGCCGCAGCAACCCAACGCTCGCGACCTCCCGTAAAGTGGCGTTAATTCGTTAATGCAAGGCTTAAAGCAGTGGCGATGCAGCGAAAAACCAGGGGTTGGCAGAGCTGGTCGCGGGCCCGGCGGCTCAAAGCTGTGCGGTTGGCGGCGCTGGTGGCCCTCGCTTTGGTGGTGGCATATCTCCAGCAAGGACGCAGCTCGAGGCATGCGGATCCCGGCGCGCCATTCCCTCCGTCTGTCAGCGGTCGCGCCGATCTGATCGACGGCGACAGTCTCCGGGTCGGCGGCCATGAGGTTCGCCTGAAAGGCATCGACGCGCCAGAGGGGCGGCAGACGTGCCGGAAGAATGGAGCGCCCTGGCGATGCGGGGACGCCGCGCGCGATGCGCTCGGACGGATGATCGGCCGCGAATCCATCACCTGCTCAGTGAGCGAGCGGGACCGTTTTGGCCGGCTGCTGGCGACCTGCCGCATTGGAGATCGCAACCTCAACGCCGCGATGGTCACGGCCGGAATGGCGGTCGCATACGGCAGCTACGAACGCGAGCAAGCGGCCGCAAAAGCCGAACGCCGCGGAATATGGGACGCGGAATTTCAGATGCCGCGCCAATGGCGCGACGAAAACAACGGCTCATACGCGAGGTAGGAAACATGCTGATTATCGAAACAAAACGCGCGCCGAACCCGCGCCGGGTCACGATCTTTCTCGCGGAAAAAGGCATCGACGTTCCGCGCGAGGAACGCGATCTGATGACTGGCGATCTGCGTCTCGACGACTTTTCGGCCGTCAATCCCTGGCAGCGTGTGCCGGTGCTTGTTCTCGACGACGGCACGGCCATTTCAGAGTCGGTCGCGATCTGCCGCTATTTCGAGGAACTACAACCCGAGCCGCCGCTGTTCGGAACGGGTGCCGTCGGGAAAGCCGAGGTCGAGATGTGGAACAGGCGGGTCGAACTCGGCCTCTTCGCCGCCGTCGCCAGTGTCTTTCGTCACCTGCACCCGCGGATGGCGCATCTCGAAGTCCCGCAGGTGACGCCGTGGGGCGAGGCCAACAGGGAGAAGGTTAACGCCGAGTTGACGAAGCTTGATCGCCGCCTCGCCGAAAGCCCGTTCATCGCCGGCCCTGAGTACTCAATTGCCGACATCACCGCCTTGGTTGCGATCGACTTCATGAAGCCGGCCAAGCTGGCGGCCCCCGATGGCCACGCCAACGTCATGCGCTGGTATCGCGAGGTCGCGGCGCGGCCCAGTGCATCCGCTTAGCGGCCGCGATTGAAAAATATTTCCAACATTTTTATTGACTAAGGGCCTATGAAAAATATTAATCTCAGATTTCGGGATCAAATTAAAATCATGTTCCGGAGAGGCCGTGATGTTGGATGAAATGGATGTCAAAATTCTGCGCATCCTGCAGGAGGACTGCACGCGGCCGGTTGCCGACATCGGCAAGGAGGTCGGGCTCTCGACGACGCCCTGCTGGCGGCGGGTGCAGAAGCTCGAGGAAGCCGGTGTCATTCAGCGCCGCGTTGCCATTCTCGATGCGCATCAGATCAACGCCGGCGTGACGGTCTTCGTCTCGATCAAGACCGACAAGCACTCGCTCAACTGGCTGGAGAAATTTCATACCGCCGTCGCCGAATTTCCGGAGGTCGTGGAATTCTATCGCATGTCGGGCGACATCGATTATCTCCTGCGCGTCGCTGTTCCGGACATCGCCGCTTATGACGTCTTTTATAAAAAGCTGATCTCGCGCATCGAAATCGCGAAAGTTTCGTCGGCGTTCGCGATGGAGCAGATCAAGTATACGACCGCGCTGCCGTTGCAGTTCGCATTGCCCGCGAGCGAGGCGAAGCCGGAACGCATCGAAGCCTGACCCGTCGCTTGATCACGACTTCGTTTTGCCGCCTGATTTCGGATCAAGGCGCGCAATAAGGCTCGACGTATCCCAACGCCCGCCACCGTCAGCCGCGATCTCGGCATAGAAACTATCGATGAGGCGCGTGGCCGGAAGTTCGGCGCCGTTGGAAGCGGCTTCGCTCAGGCAGATGCCGAGATCCTTGCGCATCCAATCGACCGCGAAGCCGAAATTGAATTCACGCGCGTGCATCGTCTTCCAGCGGTTCTCCATCTGCCACGACTGCGCCGCGCCTTTCGAGATCGTCGCGATCAGCGCTTCGATATCGAGGCCTGCATGTTCGGCGAAATGGATCGCTTCGGCGAGGCCTTGCACGACACCCGCGACCGCGATCTGATTGCACATCTTTGCAAGCTGACCCGAGCCCGATGGTCCCATGCGACGGACGCTGCGTGCGAATGCTGTGATCAAAGGTTCGGCGCGCGCATAAGCACCCTCATCGCCGCCGGCCATCACGGTCAATGCGCCAGCCTCGGCGCCGGACTGGCCGCCGGAAACGGGGCAATCGAGAAAATGCAAACCGCGAGCGTCGGCGGCGGATGCAAGTTCGCGCGCAAGCTGCGCCGACGCCGTCGTGTGATCGATGAAGATCGCACCGGGCTTCATCGCTTGGAACGCGCCGTCAGGGCCGGTTGTCACGCTGCGCACGTCGTCGTCATTGCCGACGCAGGCGAATACGGCGTCGCAATCGCGTGCGGCCTCGGCGGGCGTCGATGCCGTTTCGCCGCCGAACTGCTCACGCCATTTGGCGGCTTTCTC
>ERZ778027.1921-NODE-1921-length-30097-cov-6.093369_pt1 | contig 30097 bp, 30 predicted proteins | sample MGYA00375757_ERZ778027 | MGnify/ENA primary metagenome ERZ778027 (study PRJEB29350, sample SAMN05389817) | bioreactor metagenome | isolation source: Ammonium sulfate bioreactor | place: South Africa: University of Cape Town | collected 2014-02-18 ...
TTGACCGGTCTCATCAGACATCGTGCGATGCTTTCGAGATGGATGGGCCGGTTGCGGCCGGGGCGTGTGCCGCAGTTTCGGCGGCCATCAGCTTGCGATAAGCGCGGATACTGAAGGTTTCCTTGCCCCATTTGATGTTGTTTCCGAACATGCCTGCGACCCAGGCGAAAAAGCAGACGCATTCGCGCAGAGGCACGAGCCACGGCTCGGGTGGCGTAGCGATGCGGAAGTTCCGGCGCACGAGGTAATGCAGAATGATCCTGAGCGTGACATGCATGCCGATGATCGACAGCCCGACGACGCTCGGTTGCGGCAGTAACAAGATCAGCAGCAGTGCAAGCGGCCACGTGACGACGGCCATGAACTGATCGAACGGACGGCAGGCGCGTTCCGAGCGGTGCCAGCGCACTTCGTGCTGAAACATGGATGCGAAACTTGGTTCCGCGACGACGGTATCGCAGGCATAGGGCGAGAGCACGACGCGCCAGCCGCGGCGTGCAACGAAGCGGCCCATCGAGAAATCCTCGGCGAGGCATCCGGCGAGCATGTCAAATCCGCCGATCGCGTCGAGCGCTTCGCGGCGCACGGCGCTCATGGCTCCGAAGACGAAGTCGATGCCGCGCAGATCGACGTCGACCGTGACGGAGGGCACGAACCAATCGTTGAGGTAAAGCGCACCGAAGCGCGAGGGCGTGTTGACGGCGGGCCAGCCCTTGTAGATCGAGGCGACGGCACCGACGGTTTTGTCGTCGAAGGGCGCGGCCATCGAGGCGACGCAGTCGGGATCGACGCGCACGTCGCTGTCGGCGAGGACGAAAAGGTCGTACTTCGCCGTTCGCGCGATGTTGGCGAGGTTCGCCGCCTTGCGGTTCGGTCCGGCGAGCGTTTCATCGACGACGAGGCGGAGATCGAGGCCGGGATTTTCCGCGATCAGCCGATTGACGACTGCAATTGCGGGATCGTCGGCCGTGTGCGCGCCGAAGATAACCTCGTACTTCGGATAATCCTGCAAACAGAACGAGCGCAGGCTTTCATAGAGTTGCGGGTTAGTGCCGTAGACCGGCTTCAAAACGGAAACGCCGGGGCGTGGTTCGGCGCCAAAAACCGCGCGCTCGCGGAAGCGCGATACGGCGCGCACCGCCAGGATCAGGTAGGCCAATCCGGCGACGCCGAGCGCAATGCCCGCGAACTGCCAGATGGAAAAGACGATGAACGGCATAACGGCTTCAGGTCCGAGTTTTTACGCCGCGACGCGCCGTCCGGCGGCAAGGGGCATAGCACGGCAGGCATGGCGTTTCGAGCGCTTCGGGACGCCGCCGATCAAGCGCGGCGAACGGCCTCGCGGAATGGGACGAGCGTGATGCCGAGGGCGTTGGCCTTGCCTTTGACGTTGAGGCTCGTCAGGGCCGCGAATTCCTCCATTGGGCGGTAGTCGTCGGGCAGGTTGTCGACGCCCGGCCAACGGCGCGTGGCGGGATGAAAGTAGAACTCCGTCGTTCCGTTCGGGAGTTTGTCGAGAAACTGGAGAACGCGCGTTTCGGTCATCGCGCCGCTGTCGTTCAGACCGAACACGCGATCGTTGACGCCGAGGCCTGCCGCGCGCACGCGCCGCCGCAGAAGCCGCGATTGCGCGTAGAAGAACACCCATCCGGACAGGCGGTCACGAAAGCGATCCGACGTTGCCGTGTAGGACGGAAACAGTGGCTCGACCGGAATGCGTACGGGTGGATTGCCGACATCCTTGGCGAGCCTGGCGATGATTTTCGAGATCGCCGGATGCATGTGGAAATGCTGGTGGCCGTTGATGTGGTCCATCGTGAGGCCGGTCTTGCGGAAGGCATCGAACTGCGCGGTGATCTCGGCTTCGGCCTGTCGGCGAAGATCCTTCGAAAAGAACAGCGCGGTTCCGAATTTGACAGGATCCGTCGAAAAGCGTCCGTCCTGTCCGACGAGGCCCGGCACTTCGGTCGGCGGAAGAACGGGGCAGCTGTCGACGAGCGTGAGATGAAGTCCGACGCCGAGACGCGGAAGCTTGCGCGCGCGTTCAACGGCGTCGTCGCGGGCCGGTGCTCCCATCATCAGACTGGCCGCTGTCAGAATGCCATGCTGATGCGCCAGATCGACGGCTTCATTGACCGGCAGCGAGAGGCCGAAGTCGTCGGCCGTCACAATGAGTTTCTTCAAAGCCGCTCCTCGAAGGCGAGACGCTCGTGGGTTCGAGACGCGTTTTACGACTGCGAGCGCCGCTCTGCCAACTCAGGCTTTTCAGCGCTTGGCAGGCTTTTTCGACTTGGGCGGCGGATCGATGACGTTGCGGCACGCCTCGCTCAGGCGATCGCGCTTGCGGTTGAGACAGGCGACAATCCGATCTTCGTTTGGAATTTCAAAGAAGCAGAGGCTCAGGACGTCGCCGGTGCACGCGGCCTGTTCGTCGGCGGTGCCGCTGTGGGCGTGGCCGAGACTCGCGGTTGCGGCGAATGCCACGGTCGCGAATCCTGCCGCGAGAACCCAACTTGTCGCTTTCATCAGAGGTCCCACAATTGCCGCGAGAAGCGTGAATGCCTCATCGCATTTGTAAGATGCTCAATTGACCGTCGCGTGGCGGTGAAACTGTGGCGGATTTCCGCAAAACTCGGATGAGAATCGGTGCGATCGGCGCTGCGTGTTTTGCGCGGCGCGGATTAACCACGCTTAAGGCGTCGTTCCGGGCGGCGGCGGATTGGACGTCGCCTGCGGTTCGGCCGCCGAGCCTTCGCGAACTTCGCAGAGCGTCGGTGTATCGAGCGACGACTTGTTCATGAACGCCCAGTTGGCGAACGCGAGGTAGCAGACAGCAACGGACTGCTTGTTCTGCAGCGTCACGATCACGGTATCCGTTCTCACCGACTCGGTTGCGCGCTTGGCGACCTCGAGCGGGACGACCGTGACCGTTTTAATTTCGTAGTCTTTCGCGATCAGCGCCGAAAAGGACGACTGCATCGGCGGCGCGTCCTGCGCGCTTGCGGCGGATGAGCCCAAACAGAAAGCGGCAACGAGCAGAGTTCCGAGCCTGGCGCTGCGCATGCGATCCTCTCTTTGTTCTCAATGTGATCCCGTGACTTGCGTACTACGCCGGCGCGGCCGTCTCAACACTGAACGCGCGTAAGCTGCGGCGGGCTGGGGACAAAGAGGGAGAACCTTAGTTTCCGGCTGCGGGCGTCTAAGCCGTAACAGGTGTGGGATAGAAAATCGCGACCGGCATCGCAAAGGCGGGCAACGCCAGACTTGCGGGAATTTCTTCGCCTGTTTCGAGGAATTCCGGGAGCAAGTGAGTATGTGCGCCGGAAGCGGACTTCTGATCCGGTCTCGGAATGGGCGTGTAAACTTCGATACGTACCGCCGCTGATTCGACGATGCGGTGCGGGCTCGCGGCGATGATGTCCTGCCCGATATCGGCCATGAGATCTGACCAGGACCGGCCGATCTGGCTTGTCAGGCGTTCGGCGAGCGTGCTGTCGCCGGTACGTACGCAGAAGCGCGCGTTCTTGCGGCCGATCCCGAAGTCGAACAGGCGGTCGCTCCGATGTGCGGTGCTTATCGCGTCGGTATCGGCTCCGAGATCCTGAATGGTCGTGTGTTCCGTCATGTTTGCCCGCGCGCGCGGCATGGCGAGCACGATCGGTCCGCCGTCGGTGAAGGCAAAGGCGCGAAGCCGCTCGTTGACGCGCAGACGAAACGTGGAATCGTCGGCGCGCGCGATCAGCGATCCGTCGCCCGTGTCGAGGCCGATGCGGCGATCCGGCGTGCACGGAAACTCGGCGACGGCGCCGGGGACGCCGGTGACCCATGTGCCCTGTCGTTCCGATATCTGCTCGCAGGTCCAGATTGCGATTTCGGCGGGCGTCCAGGGCAGGAGGTGCACGCGGATCGCAAGCTTGGCGAGGCGCTCCGGCAGCTGACGCCAGACGTTATCGCGCCGGTCATCGTCCATCGCCATCCAGTCGGCGATTTCGCCGCCCGTACGCGCGCAACCAATACAAAAGCCGGTAGCGGGATCGAGTTTACAGATGCCTACGCAAGGCGAGTGCCGTGCCAAATCGACTGCCCTAATATGATGATGGCCGTAAATGCTTCGGGCCGCTTTGCGAGCGGCCCGATCATATCGCTCGTCAGTATGCCGTTCGCGTCTGGTTTCGATCGACCATAGCTCCGAGAGCCAGCCCAATCGTCGCCCAGAGGATGCCCTGGATCGCGAAAGAGGCGGTGCGGAATTTCCAGAGGAGATCGGCGGGGAAGTCGTTCGGCACTTCGTTGAGGGTCGGAAGCGCGTAGCCGGCAATCGTGACAAGGACGATGTACGCCAGGACACCTGCGATCGTCGCGTTCCACGAGCCCAGGTTCGAAGAGAGCACGCGTCCGAGAGCTACGGCAACGGCAAGGGCCGCCGCGGAAAACACCATCATCGTGAAGTAGAGCTGCGTGCGATAGCCGATGGTATCGTCGGCACCGACGGCAGGTGGGTTCGCCGGGTACTTGAGATAGGGCACGACGTAGAGCGCTAGAAATCCGACCGCGGCGATGACGATGGCCGTCGTGCGTGGCGGGAACTTCAGCAGCCTGCCGCTCGCGAACGCGAAGGCGAGTGCGAAAAGTCCGCCCAAAGCGGTGCCGAACACCGCGATGCCCGTGAGCAGTCCCAACCCTGCCTGAACTTCGCGGCTGACGAGTTCCGGTTCTTCCGCCTCGGCGGTAGCGCCGCTGGCGGCACGCGCCTGTTGTTCGGCGGCGACGTGTGCTTCTTCGAATGCGATGGCGCGATCGACCTGCGGCTCGCCTACGATCTTCGCGAAACCGAATGCCAGAAGCGCAGCAAAAAGGCCCGCGAGCATGCCGCGGAGCAATAACTGTCCCATGATTTTATCTCGCGTCTGATCAGTGGCAGGGGAAGCCGAGAAGGTGGCGACCGTCGTGAACGAATTCGTGCACGTACATGCCATTGAAGATCGCCATCGCGCCTTCCTCGACGCCGATGAAATACATCGCGAGAAGGAACAGCAGTCCGCCGAAGATTGCCCAGGGCAGAATCTCACGGACCGGAATGGGTGTTGCAACGGTGTCTTGGATGACGGAAGAATATGCCATTAAGGGCCTCCTTGGGATTGCGCGTCCCGGTCAAGCGTTGGCCCATCACAAGAGGGTCTGACTTTCGGCTGGAGCTTTGCGGCATCCTCCGATCACAGTGGCGCGACCGTTCCGGAATTTCACCGGTTTCCTACCCATGACGTGCGAAGGTCCACCATAGGTTGATCCGAGCCTTTGTCAATGTAAAGCAACGCCCATGATCCAGCGGCTGACGCTCATTTCACATGCTCCGACGGCTGCGACGCGTGCGGCGGCCTTCCCTTTGGACGAGGGCCTCGACGAGAAGGCGCGGCGCGATACATCCGCGCTTTCCGGCGATTTGCCGCAGTTCTTAACAGCCTGGACCAGCCCGGCGCGGCGAGCGGTCGAAACTGCGGCGGCGCTCAACGTCGATGCCAAGATCGAACCTCTCATTCGGGACATGGACCTTGGTCGATGGGCGGGGCGGACGTTCGCCGATGTCGAAGCGTCGGAGCCGGAGGCGATGGTCGGCTGGCTCACGGATACGGCAGCGAGCCCGCACGGCGGCGAGTCGGTCGAGGCGCTTCTGGCGCGCGTCGCGAACTGGTTGAGGGCGGCTCCGGAGCGCCAGGGCCGGAGCGTCGCCGTTACGCACCCCGCTGTCATCCGAGCGGCCGTCGTCGTCGCGCTCGAAGCGAATCCGGTATCGTTCTGGCGCATCGACATCGCGCCGCTCGGCATCGTCGAGCTTGGCTCGAACGGTAAGCGTTGGACGCTGAAGTCTCTCAACGGGTGATTACGCGAATGCTCGCTAGCGGAACACGCGTGCAGCGACGGCGCGTGCGAGGAGATGCGGCTTGATGTTGCCGCTCGTCACACCGCGAGGCGACGAGAAGATGTAGCGCAGCACGCTCATCTTGGCTTTATCGGTTGCCTCGAATTGCAGGCCGAAGCCTGTTTGTGTCGTTCGCCGGATGTGGGCTTCGAGGGAGATGTCGGCGAAGCTGATCTTCACCGGTGTTCCGACTGGAACCGGTAGATCGCCAATCAGATGCATGCCGCTGACGGAAAGATCGGACGCGAAATAATCGCGCTGCTCGCCGTTGACGGTAAGCTTCACGGGAACGCGCACGTCGAAGCGGTCTCCCGTACGGCGCTGTTGCTGCTCGGTGCAGACGTAGCAGCACAACGTCAGAAGGACGAGATTGTACCAGCTCCAGAAAAAGGCGATCGCGCTCGACTCGGCGAGCGGCCGGCTTTGATCGAAGATGAAGGCATTGGCGATGCCGAATGCGGTCAGGAACAGCAGCGCTCCGAAGATGCGCAGAAGCGGCCACTGGATGAATTGCTTGCTGCGGTCGCCGCCTTTTGCCGTCACTTTGAATTTCTGACCGTTGGGGCGCAGCAATCCGGACCAGACGGATTTCAGAACTTCGGAAGCGCAGAGCATCTGATAGAGATCGGTCATCAGCGGCAGCACGCGCCCTTCCGTCAGCCAGACATAGATGGCGGATTGGACGACGATGAAGGGCGCCAGATACCAGATTGCGTCGATGACGTTGGCGTGCACGGCCTGGATATCGAGAATGAGATACAGCGCCGGGACGATGATGCCGAGGACGCGGAAGAGATGCGTCGCCGACCAATGAAGGAAGGTCTCGCAAAGCATGATACGATCGACGAACGGCAGGCCATTGCCCCATTTCAGCGGGCCGCTATGGCCCCGGCAAATCTGCACGAAGCCGAGCGACCATCGCGCGCGCTGGGTGGTGTATTCGGCGAGCCCTTCGGGCGCGAGGCCGAGAGACAAGATCTCGTTCAGATAAACGGTGCGGAAGCCTTTTTCCCTGAGCCGCAGAGAGACGAGATAGTCCTCGGTTACGGAGTCGGTCGGAAATCCGCCGATGCTCTGCAAAGCGTTGAAGCGAATGACGGACGACGTTCCGCAGCAGAAGGCGGCGTTCCAGGCATCCTTCGATGCCATGACGATGTCGAAGAAGAAGCGCTGCTCGTCCGGCCAGACTTTCGTCACCGCGAGATTGCTTTGGATCGGATCGGGGTTGAAAAAGTGCTGCGGCGTCTGCACGACGCCGACGTCGGGATCGAGTGCCAGCGAAACGGCGCGCGTCAGGAAATCCGGCAGCGGAATAAAGTCGGCATCGAGAATGGAGATGAAATCCGGTTTCTCGTCGAGCGCCGCGAGGTTCTTCAAAGCGGCGTTGATGTTGCCGGCTTTCGCATGCGCGTTGTCGGGACGCGTCAGATAGCCAATGCCGCGGCGCTCACATAATTCCTTGAGCCAGCTGCGGCGGCCATCATCGCAAACCCAGATTCGGAAGTTCGGATAGTTGATGTTGAGCGCGCCGATGATCGTTCGATCGAGAATATCTTCGCCCTCGTTATAGGTGCAGATCAGCACGTCGATCTTCGGCACCTGCGGCTTGGCGAGAAGACGCTTTACATTCGCATCGGCTTCGGCGGTTCGATTGCGCGTGCGGGTCAGGAAGATTTGAGAGGCCGTGGCGCCGAGCATCGCGATCGCTTCGACGGCGGTGAACGTCAAGCCGGTCAGAAAGTCGATCGGGTTTTCGGGCGAGGGAATGGTCTCGAAAATGCGCCACAGCATGTAGCGCCAGCCGAGGAACAGGCAGACGGTGATCGCGATCACACGCACCGTCGTGTTGTTGCGATTGACCCACGGAAGAATTGCGAGCGCAATCAGCAGCAATACGATCGCAGGTGCGAGCGCATCCCAATAGCCCATGCCGGCCGCATACGTCATGACGCCGTCTCCGGTCAGTCAGCTGAAGCCACGGCACCAGGGGACGACGTGTCGAACTTGACGAGGCCGGAGCGGCCGATCTGACATTCGGCGCCCTCGGTCAGGCCGGGGAAACTCAAGGTGACATGGTATGGTTCGCGCGCCAGCATGCTCTGCTGGATGGCGCTGTTCGAGGACACCGCCGCCAAACCGTTGAGGCCGACGATGCGACCGTTCAATTCCTTGCCGCCGCCGCGCGGCTGGAAGGTTGCGTTCTGGCCGATGCGGAGTTTCTGGTAGGTCGTCTCGCTGACGCTCGCGGTGACCATGGCGCTGCCGCAGTCGAGCAGGCGCATGAGGTCCTGGCCGGCGTTGACGTGTTCGCCCGGCGCGGTGAGAATTTCCCAGACGCGGCCGTTGACGGTCGAGCGGATCGAGGCGGAAGACAGCTCTTCGTTTCGCCGCGTTTCCGCGTCGATGCGTGTCATGAGGACGGCCAGTTCCGCCTTGCTGCCTTCGAGGCGGGCGCGAACGTCGGCCAATTCCAGCGCGACTTCCATCTTGCGCTGTGCGGATTGCGGCGTGTCATTGTAGCTGTCGCCGATGAAGATGAACTTGCGTGCGGCCTCGAGCTCGACCATCGATCCCTTGCGCCGTTCGGTGAGGCTCTGGATCGTGTTCTTGGTCACGCGTTCGTCCTGCAGCGCCTTGTCGAGATAAGCCTGGCTGACAGCGTCCGTTTTTCTCAGTGCGCTCGCGCGCGTCAATGTCTGCAACGCCATGTCGTGTTGCGCTTCGGTTGCGGCCAGGTCGGCGTCGATTTCGCGGATGCGCTGATCGAGCTGCGTGATGCGTCCGACACGGAAATTCTCCTGTTGCTCGCTGAGTTCGACGAGGTTTTGCTCGAGGAGCTGCTTCTTGGCTTCAAGTGCCGAGATGGAGGTTCCGAGCTGGTCGCGCTCGCGGCGGAGGCTGTCGAGATGCGAATAGTCGGCGCGGCGGTTGCGGATCGTCAGAATTTCTTCGTTGTTGTGGAACGTGCTGCCGATGTCGGTGGCGGCGGCGGCCATCGTCACATCGCCTTCGATCGGCGCGCGCAGTGTGATTACCCGGGCGTTGACAATGGCTTCGGCGCTCGTCGTGGCGAGGAGACGGACGGCAGGCGCCCAGCCCAATACCAGTGCCACAGCAAGCGCCAACGCAGACTTGGCAAGCGTGGACGGCTTGATTTTCGAAAGAGGAGTCCGCCACGAGGATTTCGGAGCAACGTCAGCTTCGGCTGCGTCGCTGGAAGCCTTCTCGGTTTTGTCGTTGTCCGTCGCGCGCTGAGCTTTCCAATCCTGGATCGCGGACTCGAGAAACGAGAGCTGCATCTTGGCGTTGAAGTCGGCGTCGGCTGCCTCTTCTGCCTGTGCATTGTCGATCGCCTGGCTCTGTGCTGTCTGGCGTAGCCGGGGTGCGCGATGGAGAGAATATTTCATTTGCAATTGAACCTTGCGGGCTAACCTGAAGTCAGGCGCTGAGCGGAATTCGCAAGCTTCAATTTGTACGTCGGCCGGATAAATAAACGCTGAGAATTTAGTTTAATTTGTCATTATCGGTGGCCGATTCAGAGACGGCTCGGTCGTCGGATTCCTTACGAGATCATTAAGAGCTGCGGAGCGGGTCTGGCGACGATTACGCGGTATCGCGAGCCTAGCCCGCTCCGTTGAGAGCGTCAGCCCGAGGCATCCTTGATGCATTTCGTCGTGAAACTTTTTTCGGCCGCGCCATGAAGGTTCTTTGCCTTGGCGTCGGCGTCGCACTTCGTCTTGGCGTCTTTCTCGCACTTGGTGACGAAGCTATTGAGTGCGGCTCCGTGAAGGTTCTTTTCCTTCGCCGCTGCATTGCAGGTCGCGTCTGCGGCCATTGCTGCAGGCGTCATAATCAGAGTAGCGATCACCGTTATCAGAAGTTTCATTGCATCCTCCATGACAGGCTGGATCGAGTATAGCCGTACGTTCAAAGCACCTATGTTCATCCGAGGATAGTCACCGGTACGTAATGTCTGCTCGGATGGAAGCGGGATAGTTACGCGGGGGGAAGAATGTTGGTTCCGAAGCGTACCCTCCTGCAATAGTGCATAATGTTCACGACCGGCAGACGGCGAAAGGGCGGATGAGCAGCGAAACGACGGGATCCGCTCAGTTTGGTCAACGGCCTTTGAGCCTCGGATTGATTTTGACGATGGCCGTCGCCTGTGGCGTCGCCGTTGCGAATATTTACTACAACCAGCCGATGCTCGGCGTCATCAAGCGGGAGTTCTCCGACTCGTGGTGGGTCGGGCTCATCCCAACCGCGACGCAGATCGGCTATGGGCTCGGGCTTTTTTTGCTCGTTCCGCTCGGTGATCTCATGGATCGCCGACGACTGATCGTTGCCCAGTTCGTCATTCTCGGGCTGGCATCGTATGCGGCGTCGCTGGCGCCGAATGCTGCGGCGCTGGTCGGCGCGTCGCTGATCGTCGGCGCATGTGCGTCGGTGGCGCAGCAGATCATTCCGTTCGCTGCATCGCTGGCCTCTCCTGAGAGACGCGGCAGCACGATCGGCATGGTGATGGCGGGGTTGCTGTGCGGAATTCTGCTTAGCCGGCTGCTGTCGGGCGTTGTCGCGACCTATGCGGGTTGGCGCGAGATGTTTCAGCTCGGGTTGCCGATGTCTATTGCGGGAGCGATCGCCATGGCGATTGCATTGCCGCGAAATTATCCGCACTCGGGCATCAGATATACGGCAGCGCTCAGATCGCTGCTGCATCTCTGGACGTCGGAGCCGAAGCTGCGGCGCGCGAGCCTGATGCAGGCTGCGGCGTTCGGATCTTTTTCCGCCTTCTGGACCGTTCTCGCGCTGCATCTCGAAGAGCCGCATTTCAATCTCGGTGCCGATGCGGCCGGATTATTCGGCGTGGTTGGTGCGGCCGGCGTTATTGCTGCGCCGCTCGCCGGGCGCCTAGCGGACACGCGCGGAAGCGGGCTCGTGCTTCGTCTCGGAGCGGGTCTTGTCGTCCTATCGTGGCTGCTCTTCGCCGCGTGGGATCAACTCGCCGGATTGGTGGTGGGGGTGATCATCATGGATCTCGGCGCGCAGAGCACGATGATTTCAAACCAGCACGTAATCTACGACCTTCATCCGGATGCGCGCAGCCGACTCAACACCGTCTTCATGACCACAATGTTTGCCGGTGGCGCTTTCGGTTCCATCGGCGGGATCATTGCGTGGGATAACGGCGGCTGGCTCGCGGTCTGCGGCTCCGGCGCGGTGCTCGCGCTCGCGGCCCTCGCGGTGCAATCGTTCAGTCGCGACGGAGTGCGCGACGCGCACTAGACGGCGTGGGCCAGCGCATCTTTCTGTTCGGCGTATTTTGCGAACTGGAGCTTGAACAGACGGCTGTAGGCTCCGCCTTGAGCGAGCAGCTCGTCGTGCGTGCCGCTTTCGATGATGCGGCCAGCGTCGATGACGTGAATGAGATCGGCGTGGAGAATGGTGGACAGGCGGTGGGCGATGACCAGCGTGGTCTTTCCTGTCGTCAGCTGCTTCAGCTCGCGCTGGATGATTTCCTCGGTGTGGCTGTCGAGGGCCGACGTCGGCTCGTCGAGAAGAATGATCGGGGCATCCTTCAGGAATGCGCGTGCGAGCGCGATGCGCTGGCGCTGTCCGCCGGAAACCTGAGTGCCAAGCTCTCCGACGGGAGAGTCATACTTCATCGGCAGCTTGACGATGAACTCGTCGGCGTTCGCGGACTTAGCGGCGTCGATGCACTGCTGGTCGGATGCGGATTCAAGGCCGGTGCGGATATTGTCGATAATCGTGCCATCGAACAGGAAGGCATCCTGCCCGACCGTCGAAATGTTGCGGCGGACGGAGGGTAGCGACGCCGTCGCGATGTTCTGGCCGTCGATCGTGATGTATCCGGAATCGGGTTCGCGGAAGCGCTGCAGCAGCGCGAAGATCGTCGTCTTGCCGCCGCCGGAGAGGCCGACGAGTGCTGTCGTCTTTCCCGCAGGAGCGATCAAGTTCAAGCCGCTGATGATGGCTTTGCCGGGCACGTAAGAGAACGTGACGTCGTGGAATTCGATTTCGCCGCCTTTGACTTCGATCGCAGGCTTGCCCGGGGGCTCGTCCTCTTTCGCAGGTGCGTCCAGCAGTTCATACATCATGCGGACGCCGACCATGGCGGACGCAAGCTGGAGATGCACGCGCGATACGCGCCGTGCCGGATCGGCGCACATCAGCAGCGCCGTGATGAAGGCGAAGAACTGGCCGGGCGTATCGCCGTAGTTGAGATTGCGCCAGCCAGCGTAGAAGACCACACCGGCAACCGCGAAGCCGCCTGCGGCTTCCATCATCGGGTTCACTGTCGCCTTGATGCGCAGCATCTTGATGTTGAGGCGTTCGACGGCGCTGATGGCGTTCATCGCGCGCGTGCGCATGTGGTTCTCGAGCTGGAACGATTTGACGACCTGCGTTCCCTGGCTCAGCTCGCGGGTCGCCTGAATGACACCAGCGGTCTTGTTCACCTCGCTCTTGGCGGCTTTCTGAACGCGCTTGCGCAGCTTTCGCGATGTGATGGCGATGAGCGGCCCGCCGATGAGCGATATCGCGGTCATGATCGGATCGAGGATGATCATAGTCGCGACCAAGCCGATGATCGTGAACAGGTCGCGGCCGAAGCTCATCGAGATCATGTTCAGGACGTCGCGCGTCGCCGCCGCATTATTTGAAATGCGCGTGACGAGATCGCTCGAGGAATGGTTTTGGAAGAACGCGATGTCAACCTTCAGCAGATGGTTGAACATGCGCCTCTGCGTTTCCGCGACGAGACGATTGCCGATGGTGCCGACCATCACTTCGGACGCGTAGGCCGCCAAACCTTTGACGAGGAAGATGGCTACGATGCCGAGCGTGATCCCGGTCAGTGCGGCGCGGTTCTGCTGTACGAAGATCGTATCGATCACGTACTTCATCAGGTAAGCGCTGAGCGCCGTCGTGCCCGCGACGAGGATCATCGCGACGATCGCCCAGGCGTACTGAGGCGCATACTCGCGGCCGTAGTCGCGAGCGAGGCGTTTCAGCAAATCCAGCGTATCCGACGGCATGAACCTCTCGTTCAAAGTGCGATGACGAATCCCCGTTTGGCCGGCATTCTTCTTAAATGCCGCCCAAGCAATGAATGTGGCGCTGCCTTTCACCGCCCGGCAAAGCCTTTTACCGGCAAATCCACGTTGCCGAGCGCGGCATTTGGCGGCCGCGCGCCTTATCCCAAATTAAAATTGCGGCGTGCATGGGCAGGAGTGGCCAGCAACCAGAAAATGTCAATATGCCGGATAGCAACTTGCGGTTTGAAACAGCCGGGTTCTGGGGGCAATACGCTTCGTACGGACGGTTGGGTCGCCGTCGTCAGATTATGAGGCCGACTGATTCGGCGCGTCGAGTTCGGCGATGACGCCTTCGACGTATCGCGCATACGTATTGTTTCCGAGATGCGCGACCCAGGTCCGCATGTCGCTCGGCGTAACGAACCCCAGGCGCAGCGCGACCTCTTCGGGACAGGAGATTTTCAGTCCCTGCCGGCGCTCCATCGTCGACATATATTCGCTCGCATCCTGCAGACTGTCGAACGTACCGGTGTCGAGCCACGCGAAGCCGCGGCCCATCATGACGACGTAGAGGCTGTCCAGCTTCATGTACATTTCGTTGAGCGTGGTGATTTCAAGCTCACCGCGCGCGGAGGGCTGAACCTTCTGAGCCAGATCGACGACGCGATTGTCGTAGAAGTAGAGGCCGGTCACCGCCCAGTTCGATTTTGGGGCTTGCGGTTTCTCTTCGATGGATATGGCTCGCCCGGCGCCGTCAAATGTCACGACGCCGTAGCGGTTAGGTTCCGCAACCTGATAGGCGAAGATCGTTGCGCCGGACGTGCGTGCCGCGGCGCTGCGGACCATGTCGGCGAAGCCGTGGCCGTAGAAGATATTGTCTCCGAGAACGAGCGCGCATCGGTCGTCGCCGATGAAGTCGCGGCCGATGATGAAGGCCTGCGCGAGTCCAGCCGGCGTTGGCTGAACCGCGTAGCTCAGGCGAACTCCGAATTGCGCGCCGTCGCCAAGCAGTCGCTTGAACTGGTCCTGATCCTGAGGCGTCGTGATGATCAGGATGTCGCGAATGCCCGCCAGCATCAGAGCGGTCAGCGGGTAATAGATCATCGGCTTGTCGTAGACCGGCAGCAGCTGCTTCGAGATCGCGAGCGTCAGGGGATAAAGGCGCGTGCCGCTGCCACCTGCCAGAATGATGCCTTTGATCCCACTCACGCGGCGGTACCGATGCGTTGAGTTTCGGCAGGAGCGGCGGGCGTCAGAAGTCCAAGGCGCGATCCCGAGTAAACGCCGTCACGCAGAGGACGCCACCAGCTTTCGTTGTCCAGATACCATTGCACCGTATCCGCGATGCCCGCTGCGAACGATCGCTCGGCGCGCCAGCCAAGCTCGGATTCGATCTTCGACGGATCGATCGCGTAGCGGCGGTCATGGCCCGGGCGATCTTCGACGTGGACGATGAGGTCGCGTCGCGGATGCAGCGACGGACGGAGCTTGTCCAGGGCTTCGCAGATGGCTTCGACGACGGCGATGTTCTCCATCGGTGCGCGGCCGCCGATGTTATAGGTTTCGCCGACGCGTCCGTGTTCGACAACCCGAGTGAGCGCCGTCACATGGTCGTCGACATGGAGCCAATCGCGCACCTGCTGGCCGTCGCCGTAGACAGGCAGAGGCTTGCCTTCCAGCGCATTCAGAATGACGAGCGGGATCAGCTTTTCGGGAAACTGATGCGGACCGTAATTGTTCGAGCAGTTGGTCGTGATTGTCGGCAGGCTGTAGGTCGCGTGCCAGGCACTCGCGAGATGATCGGAGGCGGCTTTGCTCGCGGAATAGGGCGAGCGCGGATCGTAAGGCGTGGTCTCGGTAAAAAAGCCGCCGGGTGGCAGCGAGCCGAAAACTTCATCCGTCGAGACATGGACAAAGCGGAAGCGGCTCTGCGCCGACGCATCGAGATTCGAGAAATAGCGCCGGGCGGATTCCAGCAGCACGTGCGTGCCGAGGATGTTCGTCGTGATGAATTCCGCCGAGCCGTTGATCGAGCGGTCGACGTGCGTTTCGGCCGCGAGATGGATAACGGCGTCGGGTTCGACGTCGGCGAAGATGGCGTCCATCGCGGGCGCATCGCAGATGTCGGCGGGAAAAAAGCGGGGGTTCGGCGCGCTTGAAACAGACTTCAGGGAATCGAGATTGGCGGCATACGTCAGCTTATCGACGTTCGCGACCTGCCAATCGCGATCGCGGGCGAGATAGCGAACGAGCGCCGAGCCGATAAAGCCTGCGCCGCCGGTGATGATGACTTTCATGCGCGCATCCTTCCCCCGAGAAGCCGCGCGGTCTCAGAAGGCTATGGCCATATTCGCGAAGGAGGGTAGGCGCGCATCCTTGTCGGAAACTGTCACGTCGCTCGGGGCAACAGGCCAGGAGATTGCGAGGGTCGGGTCGGACCAGAGAATTCCGCCCTCGGCTTCGGGGGCGTAGGGCGCGGAGGTTTTGTAGGCAACCTCGGTGTCGTCTTCGAGCGTGCAGAAGCCGTGCGCGAAACCGGCGGGAATATAGAGCTGCGCCCAGTTCTCTCGCGAGAGTTCAATGACGACGTGCTTGCCGCAGGTGGGCGAGGTGTTCCTGATGTCGACCGCTACGTCGAGGACGCGGCCCCGGTTTACGCGGACGAGCTTGGCCTGGGCATAGGGTGCTTTCTGAAAATGCAGGCCGCGGATGGTGCCCTTGCGCGCCGACAACGAAAAATTGTCCTGAACGAAGGGGCCAGGAATGCCGGCCTCCTTCAGAGCCTTTTCGCTATAGGTTTCAGAGAAAAACCCGCGCTCGTCTTCAAAGCGCGGCGGGACGATCAGCTTCAAGCCTGGAATTTCGAGGTCCGTCACCAGCATCGGCGATCCGCGCGTTGAATCGAAAGTGATCGCCAGCTGGATAGGGATGCTCCACGCCTGCCGTCAATCGGAACTTCTTGGAGAATGCGCGATTGCGTTCCGTCATGGCGGAACAAGTGCGGCCGATGAGGTGTTCACGACCAGCGCTTCGTTGGAACTTGCCCCATGCCGCTGATGGCCAATTCTCTCCGTACACTGTCCGCCGCGCTGGTGGTTGCGGCGCTTGTGATTGCGACGCTTGTGCTCGGGCGGGCGATCCTTGTCCCGCTGGCGCTCGCGGTCATCGGTTGCTTCATCCTGGTACCGATCGTTCGCTGGCTCGAAGAGCACTCGGTGCCGGAATGGCTTTCGGTGTTCTCGGTCGTCGTGGCGACGACGGGGCTTTTGCTCGGTGCCTCGATTGCACTCAGCTCACAGCTTTTGTCATTGACGGCCGAGCTTCCAGCCTATCGCTCCAACGTCATGGATAAGGTTCACGCCGTTATCGGCAGCTCGGCGCCGTCCGGTGTCGTCAGCCGGGCGATCGACGCTGTCGAAACCTACCAGAAAATGCTGAACCGCGAGTTGAAGCTTGGAGGCGAGCGATCGACCGAGCCGGACGGCAAACCAGAAACGAAAGTCGTCGTCGCGCAGGAAACCACGAGCGATACATGGCACGGCATCCAAATCCTGGCTGAGCCGCTGGCGCAGATGGCGTTGACCTTCCTGTTCACGCTTTTCCTATTGGCGCAGTACCGCGATCTTAGGGATCGTATCGTTCGCATCTTCGGCACCGACAACATGACCGAAACGACATCGGCGATGTCGGATGCCGGTGAACGGCTGTCCGCCCTCTTCACGGGGCAGGTCATGCTCAATGCGTCATTCGGCGTTTTCGTCGGCTGTGTGCTGATGATCGTCGGCGTTCCGAATGCGCCGCTCTGGGGTGTCGTCGCATTCGTCATGAGGTTCGTGCCGTTCATCGGCGTTTACGTCGCTGCGATTCCGCCCATTCTGCTGGCGGCCGCCGTCGATCCCGGCTGGACGAAAGCCATCTGCACGCTTGCGCTCTTCGCCATCGGAGAGCCCGTGATGGGGCAAGTGCTGGAGCCGTTCTTTCTCGGCAAGCGCGCGGGTCTGTCGCCGTTTGCGATGATCCTTGCGGCAAGTTTCTGGACGCTGATCTGGGGACCGATCGGGTTGGTGCTCGCGGCACCTCTGACGCTCGTTGTCGTGGTGCTGGGGCGGTACATCCCTGATCTCGAATTCGTTTCGGTGCTTCTCGGCGATGAGCCGCCGTTATCCGAGCAACAGGAATTCTATCACCGCCTTCTTTCGGGCGACTCGTACGCCGCGAACGATCAGATCGAAGAGGCGCGGGAGACGTCGTCGTCGGAAACCGTTCTGGACAATCTCGTCTTTCCATCCTTGCATTTCGCGGTGATTGATCGCCGCCGGGGGCGCTTCGACGATGAGGCGATGAAAGAGCTTGAAGAATCGATCGGGGATGTCGCTTCGGAGTCTTTGCCTGATGCCGGTAAAGATGGCTCCGCCGTGCTGATCGTCCCGGTGCGTGGCGTCTTCGATACCTTCGCGGCAAGATTTATGGTCGGTGCGATCAACGCGCGTGTGCCAGGTGCGGCCCATGCCGTGCTCAGTGCCTCCGGTTTAACGGCGCTGTCGAGTGTCGATCCAGGCCGCGTTTCGGCTCCGAAGAACCTTGTTTTCATCACAGTGGCGGGCGTCGCAGAGAAAGCTCTCGCTTTCATGGCGAAGAAAGGCGCTGAGAAATTCCCGAACGCGCAAGTTGCGGTTCTCGATCTCACGCGGCCGGCGGGACATATCTCCGTCTCGTCACGCGGCGATGCGCAGGCGCAGGTGTTCAACCGCCTAACGGATCTGATCGTTTCGCTGAACTTGGATACGCTCTCTGAAGCTGCGCATTCGCCAGTCCCGGCAAATGCGCCGGAACCAGGCGCCGCGCTCACGGGAACTTACTGAGTCCGGCCGGAACAAAGTCGCCGGGCGCAACGTTTGGGTTCTGATTGATGCGGCGCACGATCATTTCAATCAACGAGGCAAGCAACGAGGCAAGCAATGGCACGACAGGACACTCCCGAAGGTCGTTCAGACGATATGGTGGAGCGCGTTACGGATGCGGGAACGCGGGCTGCGGACGCGGTTGGACGCGCTGCTGCGCACGTTGAGCTGACGCGCGACGAGCTTCTCGCGCAGGGCGCGGAGCTCAGTTCCAATGTTCAGAAGGTCGGCAAGAATTTCTCCAAGGCGCTCGACAAGTCCGTCGCCGATCAACCGATGACGACGCTTGGCCTTGCGGTTGCCGCGGGCTTCGTTCTCGGCGCTCTGTGGAAGGCCTAACGACAGGATAGATGAATGTTCGCCGCCCTCTTCAAACGTGCCGAACAGACGGTCGATTCGGCGATCGGTGATCTCGGAAACAGGATCGTCATTGCTATCCCGTTTCTGATCGCGCTGGGTTTTGGCGCAACGAGCCTCACGCTTTATCTCGACCGGATTTACGGTTCTGAACTCGGCACGCTGATGGTGGCGGGCGGGTTCTGTCTGCTCGGTTTCATCGTGGCGCTCGTCGTTCGAATGCGCCGGCGGCAGGCTGAGAGCCGGCAGCAAGCGGCGGCAGCGGATTCGACCCTTGCGAGCGACGCTCCCAAGGAGGAGCTTGCGGGCGTGAACGGTTCTCCCTCGATGTTCGACGACGAAACGGTCATGGCGATGGTGACGTCTGCCGCGCCGATCGTTCTTCCCGCCGTTCTCAGAACCGGCATGAAAAACTGGCCGATCCTGCTCGCCGCAGCTGCCGGTCTCTACGTGGTCAGCCGGCCGGGCGGAGCTACCGCCGAATCTCAACCAGATACGTCTTCTCAAACATCTTGAGGTCATTCACAGATGCAGAGCACCCCAACATCCGATTACGCAACGACCGACGAACGCGGCCGAAGCCTGACGTCCGACGATGCCAATGGCAATGGCGTCGCCAATGTCGTGCAAGAGGGCGTGGACGTTCTGAAAAACAATCCCGTGCTGACGCTCGTTGCCGTCGGCGTGCTCGGATTTGCGATCGGGACGCTAGCGGGACGATCAACCGTTCGACGGCGAAGCACGCTCGATGCCAACCTGGATTCGATCCAGCTTGCGCTGGAGTCAGCGCGTTCTGGCACGTCCGATACGATCGGAAGCTGGGCGAAGTCGTTTCGCAATAGCGGCTATCTGCCGGACCACGTCCCCGTGCGCGTGAAGCAGCAAGTCCGGCGGTTGCTTTCGTCAGTTTCGTAACGCAATTGCATTGCGCGCTGCGAGGTTGTTCGGCTCGTCAGCGCGCAAACAGGATCGTCAGCAGCAGCGAAGAATCTTCGATGCTGCTGACGGCGTGGCGTTTCCCGCCGTCGAGATAGATCCATTGGTCAGCGGAAAGCTCTACGGTTCGATCGTCGAACGTCAGAGCGACGCGTCCCTCAATACAATGCAGCATGATCTCGCCCGGCACTTCGTGCGCCGGGAGTTCGCTTCCCGCTTTCAAGACCAGGCGGATCGCTTCGAACGCTGCTGTCTTCGCAATGGCGCTTGTTTTCGCGCTTGCGAGGTTTGCTCCGAGCGGTCCGAGGTCGGCAATTTCTCCCGGGCGTACATGATGCAACGCCATGTATGATCTCCGGTCATCGGTGGTTATTCGGGTTCTGGTCCCCGCTCCCTCAGTTCGAGCAGGCTCAGCGCGGCAATGGCAACGCCAGCGATGATATGGATGAGGCGCAGACTGCCGCTTGCTGCGTAGTCGAAGATGAAGGGCGACGCGGCAACCCACACGCCCAATGCCAGCTGGCAGACCTCGATCCAGCGTCGAAATTTGACGAGATCGGCTTCGGCAAGGACCATGATGAGGATGCCGGCGACGGCGGCATTTACGACTACGGGAGAATTGCCGTCTTCTTCGACGATCCACGGCGCCAACGCGATCAAGATCCCGAGGAAAATGCCGAGCCAATCGTCCCATTCGCGACGGGTGCTTCTCAGATTCCAATCGGCCATGCTCTCGACTTCCTTGGTTGGATGCGGGCGGGGCGTCTCGAAACTATAGACCTTATTTCTCGAAGTTCATACCTGAAGCGGCACAGTCAGCTTGCTGCGCAACGCTTCCTGCCGCGTGAGCACATGCCCAGCGATTTGAAACGCATCAGAAGCTGAGATGGTGCAGAGTTATTTTTCGACGAAAGCTTTTTCGATGACGAAATCGCCCGGCTCGCCGGAGTTGCCTTCCTTGAAGCCTTGGTCGATGCAGAATGTCTTCAGTTCGCTCAGCATCGAAGGGCTGCCGCAGATCATGACGCGATCGTGCTCGCTCGAAATCACCGGCAGATCGATCTCGGTATAGAACTCCGGCGATTTCAAAAGCTCGGTGACGCGGCCGCGATTTTTGAAGGGCTCGCGCGTGACAGTCGGGAAATAGATGAGCTTGGAGCGGATCGCCTCGCCGATATATTCGTCTTGTGGAAGCTCGCGCATGATCCTGTCGCCGTAGGCGAGTTCGGAAACAAGACGGCATCCATGCATGAGGATGACCTTGTCGAAGCGTTCGTAGGCTTCGGGATCGCGAATGATGCTCATGAACGGTGCGAGGCCGGTGCCCGTGCCGAGGAGGTAGAGGTTTCTGCCGGGCTTCAAGTTCGGAAGGATCAGAGTGCCGGTCGGCTTGCGTCCGACGAGAATACGGTCGCCTTCCTTGATGTGCTGCAGTTTCGATGTCAGCGCGCCGTCTGGAACCTTGATGCTCAAAAATTCGAGGTAGTCATCGTAGGCGGCACTCACGACGCTATAGGCGCGCGTCAGGGGCCGGCCTTCGATCTCCAGGCCCATCATTACGAATTGGCCGCTGTCGAAGCGGAGACTCGGGCTTCGCGTTGCTGTGAAGCTGAAAAGAGTGTCGGTCCAATGCGTGACCGAGAGCACTTGTTCGCTGGTGAAAGCCGTCATCTATCCCCATCCCTTTTGACAACGGATGCGCCAAGTTATTGCGAGCGCAGGCAGTGGATTGATCTCCAAAATGATAGTCAAGGAAAGAAAGCTTTGCGCTGACGCAAATCATCGCGGATTTGTAATATTTTGTATGGTTTTGGTGACGGATTAGAATTTTTCGAAAAGGGTGGCTAGCGTTCGCGCGCCATTGAGCTGCGCCTCGGTGTCCATTTTCGCATTTGTAGCGGCAATCAGTTTGGCGACCGTGTTGTTGTTGGCGGCGACGGGATTGCGCTCATAGCCGCCGCGCTGGAAGAAATTCGACGTCGGGATCTTCTCGCGCAGGCGGTCCGGCATCATCACCATTTCGAAGCCGCTGCCGTCGCCGGTCAGATTCATCATTTCGAGTTCGGCGGCTGACAGTGATCCATCGAAGCCGTGGCGCTTGGCGAATTCAACCGAGGTCAGAAGTTTTCTCACCTGCAGCAGCGGGCCGACGTCGATATCGAGATTGAGTGCATGGATGCCGATGCCTTTCGGCGTATCGGCAAGGCGGGCGTGATCGTTCCAACGATCGGGGACGCTGCGGCTGAAGGCGATCATTCTTCTTAAGATGGTGATCTTGCGCAGCAGCGCGTCCTTGCGCTGGCCTTTCGCGGCGTTTGCCTTGGCTCTCAAGTTAGAGAGGAATTCATCGCCGGCTTCCGCGAGAAGTTCGACGCTGTTGGTGCTGAGCAGCTGATTGTAGCCGAGCGCGGTCGAGATTGCGCGTGCTGACGGTACATCATATTCCAAGCCGGCCTGTACATCGTATTTCCCGTCGCCGCCGGATTCGAATGCGTAAATTCTGACGCACTGCGCGGCCGTCAGTCCCGCGGCTCGCGCCGCGATGATGTAGGCACGCTTGTAGTCATTCTCTGATACTGGCGTCTCAGGTACGAAGTCGAACTGCGCTTTGGCTTCTCGTAAAAAGTCAGCGACGACCGGAATGTCTTTTGCTGGCGACGGTGCGCCTTCAGGGTTCATCGGCTTCGGCGGGCCGGAATAGATGGGCGGCTGTTGCAACACGTAATCGCGAGCCGCGAGGTGTTCGAAGGAGCCTCGGGCGCGGCGCTTCGAGCGCTTCTTCGAGATCGATTTCCAATACGGTTCGGCGAGGGCTTCATAAGCTTCGAAGGCGTGCACATACGCGGTAAGCTTTTCGCGATAGACGGCCTGGCGTTTTGCGTTGTCGTGATCGGCGCCGTGCGCTGGTGGAACAACGAACAGCATTGCGGCTGATACGGCGCATGAGAGAGACAATGCGACTGCGCCCCACGTCGAGCGCTTCATAAAAGTTTCATACGGTGTGAAGCTTGGAAGTTTTTTCGAAAGCTCGCAGTTCACGAAAAGTGCGCTCACGAGTTTTGCTCACAACTGTTGCGTGGAACGTATTGCGCTGATGCTAGCGCCGTTCGGTGGCAGCGTCTCGATGTGCTTAGCGACCATCCGCGACCGTAAGCAAACATTGTCGACATCGGTTTGAATCTCGAATTGTAGTTGCGACGTCATTGTCCCAACGACAGCAGATGAGCCGTGCCCCACGCGGCCTCGCTCAACGTGGAGATCATCCGTTTACGGATGATCTGGTGTGCCGCGTTGGAGCGGGTCCGGGGTGGGCTCGCAGGTGCCGGTAAATCATTCGAGATGCGAAAAAGAAGTGCTTCACAGGCATCGCAGTCTGTGTTTTGAGGACATGTTTCCCCTGCTTGGCCGACGGAGCCCAGCCCAGGCTGCCCACAGTGGGATTGTGCCGCAAAATAAATTCTTTGTTCCTCTCGAGAAATAAATGTTCTTACTGGTTGACGGGGGCCTTAAAGTCGCATAAGTCGATGTGTAGCATTCTCAATCAAAAAGGCAGGCCGTCATGTGCGGAATTGTGGGTCTTTTTCTTAAAAATCAAGCGCTTGAACCACAGCTGGGAAGCTTGGTTTCAGGCATGCTGACGACGATGTGCGAGCGTGGGCCGGACTCGGCTGGGTTCGCGGTTTACGGGACGCCGAGCAAGGGCAAAGGCAAAATCACGATCCAGTCGGCCGATGCCGACGCCTTCAAGGGTCTCGCTGAGCGGATCAAGAAAGAAGCCGGCGTTTCGGCCGACCTTTCTCTGAAGTCCAGCCATGCCGTCCTGACCGTGCCGTCGGACAAGTCCGATGCGGTTGTGACCTGGCTCCGGGCGAACACCCCGAACATCCGGATCATGGGCTCCGGCGAAGCGATCGAAATCTACAAGGAAGTCGGCTATCCGACCGATGTCGCGAAGCGCTTCGACCTTGCCAAGATGTCCGGCAGCCATGCGATCGGCCACACGCGTATGGCCACTGAATCGGCTGTCACGACGCTCGGCGCGCACCCGTTCTCGACCGGTCCCGACCAGTGCCTCGTGCACAACGGCTCGCTGTCCAACCATGCCAGCCTCCGGCGCGAACTGCGCCGCGACGGCATCCGTTTCGAGACGGAAAACGACACTGAAGTCGCTGCGGCTTACATCACGTGGCGGATGAAGCAGGGTCTCAACCTCGGCGACGCTCTGCGCGGCACGCTCGACGATCTCGACGGCTTCTTCAATTTCGTCGTCGGCACGAAGAACGGCTTCGGCGTCGTTCGCGACCCGATCGCGTGCAAGCCGGCGGTCATGGCTGAAACCGACGACTACGTCGCGTTTGGATCGGAATATCGGGCGCTGGTTGATCTGCCCAATATCGACAAGGCGCATGTGTGGGAGCCTGAGCCCGCAACTGTCTATTTCTGGGAACGCTAATCGTCAGCTAGGGTGCCGACATATGAGAACGATCGATCTTGCTAAGAGTTCGCTGCGCGAACTCAATGAAGACCTTCACCGTCAAGACTCGGGCGCCAACGAAGCGTCGTGGGAAGTATTGAATCCGCGCGGGCAGCACGCCATCGCGGTCGGCGTCGATGCGCCGATCTCCATCAGCGTCAAGGGTAGCGTCGGCTACTACTGCGGCGGCATGAACAAGCAGGCGGCAATCACGGTTCACGGTTCGGCCGGTCCGGGCGTTGCCGAGAATATGATGTCGGGCAAGGTCGTCATCAAAGGCGACGCCAGCCAATACGCCGGCGCTACGGGCCGTGGCGGCATGCTGGTCATCGAAGGTAACGCATCCTCGCGTTGCGGCATCTCGATGAAGGGCATCGACATCATCGTCAATGGCAACATCGGCCATATGTCGGCGTTCATGGCGCAGTCCGGTCATCTCGTCGTGTGCGGCGATGCTGGCGATGCGCTTGGCGACTCGATCTACGAAGCGAAGCTGTTCGTCCGCGGCAAAGTCAAAAGCCTCGGCGCCGACTGCATCGAGAAGGAAATGCGTCCCGAGCATCACGAGACGCTGACGAAGCTTCTCAAGGACGCTGGACTTTCGAACGTCAAGTCGAGCGAATTCAAGCGCTACGGTTCGGCCCGTAAGCTCTATAACTTCAACATCGATAACGCGGACGCATACTGATGAGCTATCATAACCCCCAGACCACGCCGCGGAAATCCTGGACGTTCGACGATTATACGTTGTCGGAAATCCGTCGTGCATCAGCGACCGGCATCTACGACATCCGTGGCGGCGGCTCGAAGCGCCACCTGCCGCACTTCGACGACCTCCTGTTCCTCGGTGCGTCGGTTTCGCGTTATCCGCTCGAAGGATACCGTGAGAAATGCTCGACGACGGTTACGCTCGGAACGCGCTTCGCGAAGAAGCCGATCGAACTCAAGATCCCGATCACGATCGCGGGCATGAGCTTCGGCGCGCTCTCGGCTAACGCCAAGGAAGCGCTGGGCCGCGGTGCAAGCATCGCCGGCACGTCGACGACGACGGGCGACGGCGGCATGACGCCGGAAGAACGCGGACAGTCCAAGACGCTCGTCTATCAGTACCTGCCGTCACGCTACGGCATGAACCCGGACGATCTTCGTAAAGCCGACGCGATCGAAGTTGTTGTCGGTCAGGGCGCGAAGCCCGGCGGCGGCGGCATGCTGCTCGGTCAGAAGATCTCGGATCGCGTCGCAGAGATGCGCAACCTTCCGAAAGGTATCGACCAGCGCTCGGCCTGCCGTCACCCCGACTGGACGGGACCGGACGATCTTGAAATCAAGATCCTCGAGCTGCGCGAAATCACGGATTGGGAAAAGCCGATCTACGTGAAGGTCGGTGGCACGCGCCCCTACTATGACACGGCTCTCGCGGTCAAAGCCGGCGCCGACGTCATCGTTCTCGATGGCATGCAGGGCGGTACTGCCGCAACGCAGGAAGTCTTCATCGAGCACGTCGGTCTGCCGATCCTCGCATGTATCCGTCCGGCGGTGCAGGCACTGCAGGATCTCGGTATGCATCGCAAGGTTCAGCTCATCGTTTCGGGTGGAATCAGAAACGGTGCCGACGCGGCCAAGGCTCTCGCTCTTGGTGCGGACGCGGTTTCGATCGGTATGGCCGCTCTGGTAGCGCTCGGCGATAACGATCCGGCCCTCAACGCCGAGTATGCGAAGATCGGCACCGAAGCCGGCGCCTACGATGACTGGCACGAGGGCAAGGACCCTGCCGGTATCACGACGCAGGATCCGGAGCTGTCGAAGCTTCTCGATCCGGTTCGTGCCGGCCGCCGTCTCGCCAACTACCTCAAGGTGATGACTCTCGAGATTCAGACCGTGGCTCGCGCCGCCGGTCACAACAACATTCACAATCTCGAGCCGGAAGATCTTTGCGCACTGACGATGGAAGCCGCTGCGATGGCACGTGTGCCGCTCGCCGGAACGAACTGGATTCCTGGAGTCAATAATGGGGCGGGCGGCTTGTAAGCCGCCCCTTCTATTTAAATAATACAAACGACAAAAATCACGGGAGTGATAAATGCCTTTAGATCTAGCTCCGAGTGCGCAAGGTCTTGATCTGGCGACGATCGCGAAAGAACGCGGTATCCGCTATTTCATGATCTCGTTCACCGACCTGTTCGGTTATCAACGCGCTAAACTCGTGCCTGCTTCGGCGATTGCCGATATGCAGAAGGACGGTGCAGGGTTCGCCGGTTTCGCAACCTGGCTCGACATGACGCCGGCGCATCCCGATCTGTTCGGCGTCCCCGATCCGACGTCGCTGATCCAGCTCCCGTGGAACCGCGAGATCGGCTGGGTTGCCGCCGACCTCGTCATGGAAGACAAGCCGGTCGCCCAGGCTCCGCGCGTCATCCTCAAAAAGCTGCGCGAGCAGGCCGCCGCCAAAGGTCTCTACGTCAAGACCGGCGTCGAGTGCGAGTTCTTCCTGACCAACTCGGACGGCACGCAGGTGTCGGACGGCAAGGACAACGCCGCGAAGCCCTGCTACGACCAGCAGGCACTGATGCGCCGTTATGATGTGATCGCCGAAATCTGCGATTACATGCAGGAACTGAACTGGGGCGCATACCAGAACGACCACGAAGACGCGAACGGCCAGTTCGAGATGAACTGGAACTTCGACGAGTCCCTGCTCACTGCAGACCGTCACGCGTTCTTCAAGTTCATGACGCGTGCGATCGCCGAAAAGCACGGTCTTCGCGCCACGTTCATGCCGAAGCCGTTCATGAACCTCACCGGCAACGGTTGCCACGCGCATATCTCGGTCTGGGATAAGTCGGGCAAGGTCAACGCGTTCTACGACGGGTCCGACGAGATGGGCCTGTCGAAGCAGGGCTATCACTTCCTCGGCGGCATCATGCGCCACGCGGAAGCTCTCGCCGCCATCACCAACCCGACGATCAACTCGTACAAGCGTATCAACGCGCCGAGAACGGCTTCGGGTGCAACGTGGGCGCCGAACTCGGTCACCTGGACCGGCAACAACCGCACGCACATGGTTCGCGTGCCGGGCAAGGGCCGCTTCGAGATCCGTTTGCCGGACGGCGCCGTGAACCCCTACCTGTTGCAGTCGGTCATCATTGCTGCAGGCCTCAGCGGCATCAACAAGTCGGCTGATCCGGGCAAGCGCCAGGACATCGACATGTACCAGGACGGTCATCTCGTGAAGGATGCGCCGAAACTGCCGCTCAATCTGCTCGATGCCTTGCGGAACTTCGACAAGGACACGGAGCTCAAGGAAGCACTCGGCATGGAATTCTCCGACTCTTACATCAAGATGAAGATGAAAGAGTGGAACTCGTACGTGTCGCATCTCACGCAGTGGGAACGCGACCACACGCTCGACATCTGACGGACGACGGGGAGGATGTCGAAATTCTCCCCGATCGATCACCTTTCGAACTCGCAGGCGGAAAACGTCTGCGAGTTCGTGTCGTTTAGGGGCCCTGACGCACGCGCGCATCGAGATGCAGAAGGTGGATTGAGCCGATGAAAATTCTGGTACTGCAGCACGTCGACGTCGAGCATCCCGGAATTTTTCGGGAGTTCTTCAAAGCCGATGGATGGACGTGGGACACCGTCGAACTTGATGCCGGCGAGACGGTGCCGGATGTGTCGGCATACGACATGATGGTCGTGATGGGCGGTCCTCAGGACGTCTGGCAGGAAGACAAATATCCGTGGCTCATCGCTGAGAAAGCCGCGATCCGAAAATTCGTCGTCGATCTCGGCCGGCCGTATCTCGGCATATGTTTGGGGCACCAGCTTCTCGCTGCCGCGATTGGCGGCGAGGTCGCGCTGGGGAAGACTCCGGAAGTCGGCCTATTGACCGTGAAGCAAACCCAGGCGGGTTTGAACGATCGTATTTTTCGCGGCATCTCAGACCCGATCGACGTCTTGCAATGGCATGGCGCCGAAGTCGTCAGCCTGCCGGACGACGCGCATGTGCTGGCATCGTCGGATGCCTGCGCGGTGCAAGCTTTCCGCTATCGCGACAATGCTTATGGCTTCCAATTCCACGTTGAGATCATGGACCAGACGGTGTCGGATTGGGCGGCGATCCCGGTCTACGCGCAGGCTCTCGACGTCGCGCTCGGGAAGGGCGCTGCCGGGAGGCTCAAGTCCGAGGTTGCCGAACGGCTGCCGGCGTTCAATCGAACCGCAAAGACGATCTACGACAATTTCAAGAGCGCTCTGCGGCCGGCCTAATCGCGACACTCGCAAGGTCCTTGATCGCGTCGCCTTGCGTCGCGGTCGTCCGCGACTCGGCCATCGCATTCTTATCGTTCTGGCGGCTGCGCGACGTTGTGCAGTCCTGGCGGCAGAGAATCATCCTCCGCCTTCGATAGGCAACTCTAAAAGCGCTCGCTCAAAATCGGGAAAAACTTCCCGAATATCCGATGCTGCGTTCCTATAATTCCGTGACTTAGTGATGCTTTCGCCACGACTGTGTAGGGAAATCCCGATCGGGAAATAATCCTATCCGAGCAAGGATTGACCCACCCCCGAAAAGCTCATTTCCGTAGCTTGTGGCGGTTTTTGGGCTTTACCGCTGGGGATGTCCGCGTCCCGAACATTTGCCAATGAAAGGCAAAGGGGGATGCGGGAACATGGGGGAATACGGGACATGAGGCGTCATCTTTTTGCGTCGGTAGCGGTCATCGCGTTGTTTGCGGTGTTCGATGGCGTCGCTTCTGCGCAGGCACAGGATGCGGGAGCGACCTCACAAGACCCGCCGGCTGCGGCGGATCAAGCGCCAGCTGCTGCGCAACAAGCGCCGGTCGACTCCGGGGGCAACCTCCCCGAAGTCAAGGTGATCCAGCAGCAGGCCAAACCGAAGCCGGTGAAGCAGGCTCAGAAGAAGCCGAAAGTTCAGCCGCAACCTGCGCCTCAGCCTGTGGTGGAGGCAGCGCCGCAAGCTCCGGTGGAAACGTCGACGTCCGAAGTTCCGCCGTCCAATGTGAAGATGTCGCCGTTCGGGGCGAGCTCAATTCCCGTCGAGAAGGTTCCTGCAGCCGTTTCGCAGGTCACGGCGACCGACTTCAAGCGCGATGAGACCGTTATTCCGCAGGAAGCGCTGCAAGCGCGCGTGCCGGGCATCATCGTCGGCGACCTGCAAGGCAACCAGTTCCAGACAAACGTTCAATACCGCGGCTTTGAAGCCTCGCCCGTCAACGGCGTCGCGCAGGGGCTTGCCGTCTATCAGAACGGCACCCGCATCAACGAAGCCTTCGGCGATACCGTGAACTGGGATTTCCTGCCGTCGAACGCCATCAACAACATCACGGTGATGAGCGGCAATCCGATCTTCGGTCTCAACGCGCTTGGCGGTGCGATCAATATCGAGATGAAGGACGGCTTCAACTATCAGGGCGCCGAAGTCGACACGCGCTTCGGTTCGTTCGGACGCAAGCAGGTTTCAACTCAGGCCGGTCAGCAGGTCGGCAACTTCGGGATCTACGGCGCGTTCGAAGCCATCAATGACGACGGCTTCCGCGATTTCTCCGATGCTGAAGTGCGCCGCGGATACTTGGATCTCGGTTTCAAGAACGCCTGGTCGGAATTTCACTTCAATTTCACCGGCGCGGACAACCATGTCGGCGTGACGGCAGCAGCTCCTGAAGAACTGCTTGCAGAACGCGGCTGGGATCGCACCTTCACGTCGCCGCAGACGTCGGATAATACGCTCCAGCTCTATCAGCTCAACGGTACGGTCAAGGCGACCGACACGCTGTCGATCTCCGGCAACGCCTACTACCGCCGGTTCAAGCAGAAGCACGTTGACGGCAATATCGCCGAGGCTGAGGAGTGCGATAACGCGCCTGGTCTTCTGTGCATTGAAGACGGTTTGGCATTTGCCAATCCGGCAACTCCGGGCGTCAATCCGGATGGCACAATCAACTTCGATCCGACCGCTCACTACGGTTCGATTGATCGCACGAGCCAGGATGCCGATAGCTGGGGTATCGCTTTGCAGGCGACGGACAAGTCGCGCCTCTTTGGATATCGCAACCAGTTCACCGTCGGCACGAGCTACGATCATGGCCGCGTGGGTTACACTGCGAACAGCGAGCTTGGCATCTTCCAGCCGCGCTTCGTCGTCGGTGGGACTGGCATCAAATTCGTCGCGCCGCCGGATGATGACGATTGCCCGGTGCCTGTCGAGCCAGGAGAGGAATGTGGTTCGGACGATGTTACGCCGCGCAACCTGACGACGACGAACGATTATTTCGGCGCGTACTTCCTCAATACGACGGATCTGACGGATCGTCTGGCTCTGACGGTCGGCGGCCGCTTCAACTACGCGCAGATCAAGATCAAGAACAACACGGACATCGAAGAACTCGAAGCGCTGAACGGCACCAACACGTACAACCGCTTCAATCCGATG
>ERZ778027.1925-NODE-1925-length-30034-cov-12.010808_pt1 | contig 30034 bp, 31 predicted proteins | sample MGYA00375757_ERZ778027 | MGnify/ENA primary metagenome ERZ778027 (study PRJEB29350, sample SAMN05389817) | bioreactor metagenome | isolation source: Ammonium sulfate bioreactor | place: South Africa: University of Cape Town | collected 2014-02-18 ...
AATAATAATAATAATAATAATGCAGGTAGTGGCAGTTATAATAGCAATACAGCATCGCCTGTTCATACGCCACCATCGAATTCGAAAGCATCGATATTTTGTCATATGTGTACAAGTTCAAATAAGAAACTTAATCATTTAACTGATGATATTTATCAATCTCGACGAACATATTTGGCTCATATAGCTAATGAATATCAAGTTCGTCAAGATGATTCGCCTTGTTATGAATTGAAAACATTCGAAAAGTCTTTATCACCATTGATTAAATGTCGATCACGTTCATTTGAACAATCGGCAACAAGTAAAATACGTGATTTAAATACAGAATTAAGTCATAGTCGACAATTAAAAGCTGCTGCTCAAGCAGCCGCAGCAAATTCTTCGCCAAACAATATTCAAAATTCATCTCAAGGCGCTGTAAGTTATAAAGAACAAAAAAACATGTCAAATTGATCTCGCACGTGAAAATAGAGTGAGAGAGAGAGATAATTTATGGAATCTATTTTTCGTTTCCTGCTTATTTTATTTGAATTTTTATGCAGTTTTTAAATCGAACTCGAAGAGAATTTAGCTTGAGGATAAGAAGAAAAAAAGAATCATACTAATAATCCGTTTCAAATAAACAAATCTATGATTAAATCCCTTGAAAATTTCACAAACGCTTATCAATTTTCTTTATATTATATCTCGCTATTCGTTAACACTTGAGACTTCGCCTTGAGGTTAGATATAATTTATTAATGGCATGTTCTTCAAATCTGAATCTGTAATTGTAATCATTTTCTTTTATTTCCTTTTTTCATACGAAATCGGAACAAAAAGATAATATTCATAACGACTATGACACCAAGTAGAAACTCACGAAATTACATTTTTACTATTTTTATCCGGTTCAATAGGAAGTACACATGATTAATTTTTTTTTGCTAAAATCTATTTTTAATTCATCATTATTGTACTGCTTTTCTATCCGCGAAAAATCGACGTAACTAAATTTAAATGCCGCCTTTCAGGATAATCCGACTTTGATCTTATCGAATAAATGATCATTTCTATTCGACAATATAGCACAGATATTTTCTTGGTTTTTAATCAATGAAGTCTTTCATTTTGATATTTTTCTAGAATGAACTCGAAGATATAATTACGCCAACAAAAGAGCATGCCGTCAAAAGTCAATCATCATCAACAATAACAACTGAACCCACTCGATCCTATACTGAATTGACACAAATGTCAGTTCAACAAAAAACAACTAAATATAAGAAAAATTCAGCAAATAAATTAACAACTTTACCAATGAGAGAACGATCACGTACAAATCCGTTGATTTTAAATCAAAACTTTGCCAATAGTCCAACATATCCGTACATAATGAGACAAAAACAATCTCTACCTGAACCAACACGTATCAATCGTCGTATGAAATCTTCACGTCCAATAAAAAACTCTCCATCGTCAATTCTCATCGAAAATTTCAAACAACAACATCGAATGAAACGATCATCATCACTGAAATCAACTCAATCAGCACGTTCACTATCATCCGTTCGTTGTTACACACATAACACTGAACTTCTCAACGAAAATATCTTTCAAGAAAAATCACGTTTTCTTCAATATTGTTGTTGTTGTTGCAGCGGCAGTTCTTCATCGAACAAAACCAAACAAACATTCACTTACACACCGAATCATTCATTGACTAATGATGACGATGAAGAAAAATATTCATCAAATGATACAGCCGTTCGTACACCATTGTATACGCCGATTCATTCATCGAGTGTTCAGCATACGAGTACAAGCGGTACGAATACACCTGGTGATCCACATCGACGTGAACGAATACGTTTTATGAAAGAACAAAAAACAGCCAAAACATTAGCCGTGGTTGTCGGCGGTTTTATTGTTCTTTGGTTACCGTTTTTTATTATGTATGTTATTCCACCGGAAAAACATCTTCTCAATGCTCAAACAGTAACATTAATCACTTGGTTAGGCTATTTCAATTCAGTAATTAATCCATTTATTTATGCTTACTGTTCGAAACAATTTCGAATGGCGTTTTGGAATATAACATTTGGCATGTTTATTAAAAAATCATCGAATCTGTTGCCAATTACGAATAAAAATAAACAATTACATCAACGTCGACTTGTTTCTTAAACCAGGACCGTAGAGGAGGAAAATGTTTACATTTGTATATAAAAATATGAAGAAAAACAAAACAGAAGAATTCATGTAACAATTGTGTTTTTGTTTGTTTGTTTGCTTGTTTTTTTTATTGAGAATTATCATAAAATTTCATTTGATTGATTGATTTCACATGATATTCGCCATTTATACTTAAATGATAAACTAACACTAACAATTAAGAAGATATTTCCATGTTTTCTTGAGGGTGTGTCATATGATCTTATACAGATAAAGATCGTATGTCAATATGTCATAGGAAATCAATGAATGGTGACATCTTTTATTTGCCGAAATATTATTGGATTGAATAGAAAACAAATTTATTATCAAAAAACAAAACAGAAAAGAACACGATCTTCGTAGAAGAAAAAACAAAAAAAAACTTAACGAACGAGATCTCTCTCAAAAGTTCTTCCGAATTCAATACGAAAATACTAAAGACGATGCAATGAAGTTAGTTATATGTGTTATATTCGATCGGGAGCTTAATAGTTTATTACTTGTTGAACAAAATCCAGGACGAGGCTATTGGTTTCCATTTGATGACATTAAACAAGATGAAAATCGAGCTCTGACAGCTAAACGAATAGCTAATAAAGTTGAATTCTATTTTTCATTCATCATATATCTATTTCATTTCTCAATTAGATTTCTCCATTTAATTTCGATCCAATTTGTTTCTTTAAATTTCGTTGCTGTGATCTATTACCCTGTTTGCCAAATGTTCAAACCTACTATCTACTAACGAAAGGATCAACAACAGTAAAATTGAAACTGAATATTTTCAATAATTATGCTATTTTGTTTTGCAGGCACATGTCAATGGAATGAGTTCACTAAATACATACTGGATGAATTTAGATCAAATGAAAGTCGCCATTACGAAACAGCAGTTACTTGGTCTCGAACCGTATTATATTTTGAAAAGTATTCTCGAACGAAAACAAACGAATGGATGGGGTAGAAATTTGAATATTGAATTTTGTTTTTGAATACGTTTTCAAATCGATTTAGAATCAGTTGTAAGCGGACAATCATTCGAAGAGATTACACTTCAATTTATTGATTGTATTCAACCGGATTTAAATAATCAATTAGCAAATTCGCCACATGAACAATTAATTGGTTCAGCGAAATTTAATTTAAAAAGTAAAAAACAAAACAAAAAACTATTCGTATAAAATGATTTGTTGTTTGACGCAGTTCAAGAACGAATATTTAAAGAATTCTATTCGTTTACATTTCCAAGTGATTTCATGAGTTTTGATAGTTTTCGTGAAGCCATGGAAAATAAATTAAGTGAAAAGGAAAAAAATCGTCTTCCAGCCTATTTTCGAGCGTTTGATTCACAACAAAATTTCTATCTTTCATATTTGGATTATTTGCTTGGTTTGTTCTTTGAATAATTTGTTGATTCTGTTTCAATTATAAATTCGTGATTTAGGATTAGCAGCTTTGGACTTAGGTACTTCTCATGGAGGTAATTATTAATCAGTGATTATAGATAAGGATATGTTTTGTCATAATTAGGAGCACCGGCGGAATTGCGTTGTCGGTATATATTTAGATTTTATAATACGAAAAATACGGGCTTGATGTCAATTGAAGAATTCAGGTTTTGAATGAAATGAATTTCGAAAATAAAATCGTTCGATTTTTATTAGAGATCTTCATACTGATGTGGTTAATATGAAAGCTGGCAAAACGAATAATGATGGTCTACCTTTCTCTGAGATTCAAACTGCATTCAAGTAAAATAGGATCTGTTTTTTTTTAAACAGAAATCATTATGATCGATTGAATTGTTCTAGTTCGTTTAATCTCCAGCAGAATAATCAATTATTATTAAATGATTTTCTCAATTCTGTCGGACAATTGAAATATCGTGGAACATCGGTTCTCTTCCGGTTGACTAGTCCTGTGACCGATCTATTACGCGTATACAGGTTCGTTTGAAAATAAAATTAATAAATTTGCGAACAAAAAAAAAAACATTTTTAGTCGATACAAAAATCTAAAAGTTAAAGATGAAAACATTTGTTCGAATGGTGACATCAACTACGAATTAGCTGATCATTGTATAACATTGAAAAAAACCGGTGTACTCTGTCAAGTTGAATCACTACGAACAATGAGTTATAACAGTCAGTTCAGTACGACAACAGAAGCTACGATCAAACAATTGCCTCGTTCAGCATCCGGAGAAATATTCGATCGAGTAAAATCGAATAGAACGAGAGCGAAAAAAAAATTTTATTCAATTCTAGAGAACAATCGCGACTGATATTCAAGAAAAGTTACGATTTTTCGAAAAACGTGATCAAACAAAAGAAGCATTGATGTGGACCCCGAGCGCATTCATCAATCTCGGCAGATCGATTGTAAATCTATGTAAAGAGGTTCGAGAAATTATTAAAGTCGAACCACGTTGTTTAATGATCAGTTCGCCTTGTTATATTCTCGGTGATATACATGGAAATTATCAAGATTTGATCGCGTTCGAGAAATGTCTTTGGCGAGCCACACCATTTCTATCGCCAGCTTCGTTTCTCTTTCTCGGAGATTATGTCGATCGAGGCATTTATGGATTAGAAGTAGGAAAAATACGAAGAACGATTTTTTTCGAATCGAATATTTGATTTATTTAAGGTGATTATTTATTTATTAGCAGTGAAATATCAATGTCCGAAGAAAGTTTTACTCCTACGAGGAAATCATGAGATACGAAAAGTCCAACAACTTTTCACGTTTTTTAAGTAAAATCTTAATTGTTTTTTTTGTTTTGAATCCATAAAATTCAAATGATTGTCTAGAGAATGTCTTGAGAAATTCGGTGATGTACTCGGCATGGAAGTATGGGAATCAATTAATTCAGTTTTCGATGTTCTACCAATTTCTGCCGTCATCGACGACACAGTAAACTTTTCCTAATCATAAATTCTTTAGCTTTTCATTGAATTTCACCTAGATTTTATGCTTGCACGGTGGTATACCTAGTCCGAATATTTGCCCGGATGATTTTATTTCGAGTGTCAATGAAATTCCTGTTCCATTGAGTGAACCTGAACTTGAATCGGCATTAGCGTGGGAAATTATGTGGAATGATCCGATTTCGAATGAATTCAATGCAAGCATACAAATACCTCTCGGTGCTAATAATGGATTTTTTAATAATACACGAAGGAGTACGGGGAAATTTTTTACAAATGAAGCTCTAGTAGCATTCCTGGAAAAAAATAATTTTACATACGTTGTACGAGCTCATGAGGTTCAACAAGTTGGTTTCAAGGTAAGAAAATCATAGTGTTTGACTAGGCTAAATCGAAAAATCAATCATTTATTAGGTACAACTCGGTGGACGGCTTTTAACAGTGTTCTCTTCGTCACATTACTGTGGTGGAACAAACGCAGCTGCAACTGTTTTAGTTGACTCGTCAAAATTACGCTTAATTAAACTCGATACTACATAATCAATCGCTGTTCTATTTGCTAATTTACTTTGTTTTTGTAATTGAATTTCTGTGATATTGTATATTGAAAATACGATAAGAGAAGGAATAAATCAATAAAATGAAAAACGAGTTTTTATTGTTATTGTTATGTATTTCTCGATGACGTCATTTGTCGTTGATTAGCTCGATAGCAAAAGAAAATCGATTTAAATTTCGATAGCGATTGTTTGCGAAATTGTGGCGATGCAATACAAAATAAATAAAACCCGATACTAAAATAAATCGAACTCCACATTAATAAAAACGATCGAACTGTTGTATATTGATTATAATCAATTTCTCCGGCGTAGCCATAATAAATTCGATACGTATTAAATGGTATCTGCGTGATGATATACGCCAAAACATTGGCGAGAACCATGACTAGTAACATGCGATCGATAGCTATTTTCGCACGTTGTTGATTTGTTACTGTGCCAGTGGCTCTCGATGTTGAAAGATTGATTGTGGGAACGGTTGTATGTTGGTCGTTGGTTTTCCGAGCAATGCGTTGACGAGATTTTTGAATATTATAAAGCATTCGGCCACTGCAACCGAGCATAATAATTGTTGGAAGAATGCAAATGAATAGAAAACGAACAACTGGAAAAATGCTAACTGCAATCAAACGAAAAACTGAATTGTAACTCCATGAACAAACACCCTTGACATCGAAAAGATTGTATGGATAGAAGAAAAATAAATGAAGAATACTGGCGAACAGTATGTAGATTAGAAAGAGTCGGAAGACATTTTTCGGTGTGCATAATTGTCGAGAATGAACAGGATATTCGGATCGTATGAAACGATCGATTGTAATCGTTGTTGTTAAAAATGAACAGAGCATACGCGTTGTATTTTGTAACCATAAAAGAAATTGACATCGAAAGACAGCATTTGGTATTACTTGGACATTGTATATGCTATCGAGAAATTCGGCAATCAACGAAAGTAAATGAAGTGTACTGAATACATTCAACAGAAGAAATAATAAACTCGTTGAAATTTTTCGTAGTTCTTTTTGACTGAAAATGAGTATCGAAAATGAATTGCCAAGAAATCCACCGAAATAAATTATAATACCAGCGATAGCTGTCGTAGTTGCTAAGATATCCATTGCTGAAAAATTCTTTGAGAAATTAAATGCCGAAATTTTTGGTCATTCCATTTATTTAAGTGTGGTTCTTCAATATTTCATGACTTTTTATAGAGAAAAATAGGTTAATTACAGTTATTAGTTATGCTATTTATCGGTATGTATATGACGTCATCAATGTACTGTTAAAAACTGACTTTAGTTAAATATAATTATATGAAATCACATTGGATAGTTCAATGACGTTAAACTATACGTGAAAATCTATGATTGAATTAGATTTTACATAGTTTTAAATATGAGTAAACATCAAGATTATCTCAATTAACTATAGAGATTGATGATTATGAAGTGGACATTTCTGGGAACAATTTATTTTATTTCAGATTGTGTTATAAATGAGAAAAATGGAAAAAGCAAACGGAAAAAAATGTCAGTCATATCCAGTTGAATTTCTAATGTAGAATAACGTATAATGCATGGATAAAACCTAATAATTTCGATAGAATAAAAAGAATATTAAATACATTTTCCAATGAATATAATACCTGGTAACCAAAACAAGATCGTTAAAATTAAATTGATCAATGTTGTTTGATTACATGAATTTTGATGAAGATATACTGCTAATGGTGGTAAAAAAAATGCGATGATGCAAAGAACAATTTTGTCGACCATTGTTTCACGATTTTGTGTTCTGTTAAATTTGTCTAAAAAAATGAAACAATCGACTTCTTTTTATACTGAATTTATATTTCATGTTTCAATTGGATGTTGACTAGCAACGGTTACACGCAGCATGACATAAGTATAATGGCCGCGATGAAACTTTGCGATATTATATATTTTTTTCTTTCTCCTTCTCGTCGTCGTAACTTAGGCGAACTAGTTTTCATTTAAAGTAAATTCACTCATAAAAGAAAGAAAAAGAAATTACTCATTTTCTTGAGAAAAAGTTGCCGAGGCACTTCGAATTATTCACGAGTACTTTATCGCATATACTTTTAGAGAAAAGAAAGTGAATAATTTTGTTGTAAATGAATGCTATTGCGGAGAGAAAAAAAGGTTTCTAACTATGCAATCTATTATAAACTTTCTTTTTTTATTTTTAAAGTGTTCTTGCTAACAAAGCAGAACCGGATAAATCTTTTTTTGTCATGTTTTATTTCAACGTGCCGAACTGAAAATCTAGATGAAATACGCGATGGTATGCTAGATTTACTTGCGAAACGTCGAAGGGAAAACTACATGTTACGGACACTGGTAGTTCAGCTTTTGGGCATCCTCATTGTGAGAGTGTATCTTCGGATCGAATACACAATCAAGCATTTTATTCGTGTTCTAAAAACAAGACGAAACTTCTCAAATGGAAAGGCAGAAGCGTGCACATATATATGAAGAGATACCAGTGGAATGAGTCTGAGCTATAAAATAATGAATAAACGAAGTGGGGAAAAGGAGAAGAGAAAGAATGCTGAGAGGAATGTACGATAAGAACTTCACACTGTAGCATTCACCATTTTTATTTTCGATATTTTATCTTTCGGTATTTTTGCCTTCCGAGATTTTTACTTTCGACGTTTAGCATACGTATCATATGCTATCGTATAATACTAAAATATTTTGCATTGTTTGATTCCATGTTAATCTATCAAACAGAATTCGAAAATTAAATTTTACTAATTTGAATGGGATGACCTCTCTTGCTTCATAGCATTATTGGTTGTTTAAAGATGTAAAATTTGAGTATCAAGTTTTTTTTCCCAGCCGCTCATTTCATTTTAATTGTTTTGATGAGTTGGTTGCTTACATAATCTTAGAAATCGAGCGAGTTCTAAATAATGTAAGCAATCATAGAGGGGTCTTATATTCGCTAATTACGTGATCTTTTTTTACGTTTGAATGAGTCAAAAGGTAGTTTTATTTTTCCTTTAAAAAAAATAGGAACATTTTCAGACTGGGAAAAATTATGATGGCTTGTTTTTTTGCATTTGTTACCAAAAATTAAACACTTTACTTATAAGAAACAGATATCTTTTGTTTTAAAAAGATTATGCTTGAGTATTTCAGTCAAAATTAATTTTTTGAAAATAACTTTATCGTTTATTGGACGAAAGTGCAATCCAACACCATGATAAAAAAAACAATCTTCTTTTTGTTTTTTTTTCGTTCGTTTAAATTAATACTAACATCGTGACGGGTTGAGTTTCGTTTAACTAAAAGAAGAAATTACAAACATTTGATAAGGTAGAGCAAAAAAAGGAATATTTTATCTAGTGAATCTTCGATATGTATTTTCTTCAATCTTATTCAGATGCATAGTATCGAAAGTTTACTACGTGTCGACGCAAGCTCTACTCATCGTCTAGTGACTTTGAGTTTGCCTCCGGCAAGGCCCAATATGATTTCGAATTTCGTTCGGAATCCAGCTCCTGCTACGCAGCAGTATACAAACATAACTGGTCTAGACTTTTCACCAGACGTCCAGCCAGATGATTATACGCAAATACATATACCAGCTGTAATTCCAATAACACAGCCGCCGGAGCCGCCTGACACTACACTTCAGTTGGGTACAACAGTCGAAGTATGTTTTGCTATGTGGTTTTTTATATACCTAATATATATGTATATCTGATATGCTTAGGAACTCGATGTGTACCCTAATGAGCCTCTAAATTTATTTGAGGGGCAGCATCATCAACAATAACGTGAGTAAATGATTTGTATGACGCTATTGAATTCCAACAAAGCCATAATATTTTGGTTCTAGATCAAAATAATAAGCCAAAACAATATTCCCCATTCACTTTAATTAGGTCCCGTCTTCACTCAAATCTTAACTTCAGACATTAGTTATAACGCAATTAGAAATCTCTTAATCTCTTCACTTTATCCTTCAAACTGAACGAAGGTTTTCATTTGTTCAATCTTAATATTTAACTTCATGGTAATCTTCAACATTAACACTTATATCTGCTTTGAAATTATTCAAAGTATTATACATACATATATACGGTCTATGATCATTTAATGAATGGTAGACCGATCCACATACGTTGTGGTTCTCTTACAATTGAAAGGTGTTCAAATCGTTTGTAACAACGCCTTGATTTTTTTTGGTATCGGTCCCGTGTTATATTTTGGAATGATTAAATCAATCAGTCATTGGTTTGGTAAAATTATTAAAAAAAATTTATGCCGTTGTTCAATCTCAGTTTTCGTGCGAGTTTTTATTTTTTTCTTGACCAATGACCCGTTGTAAATATTTTTTTCTTTACCCTCAAGTGAAGTCCTATTTCCAAAAAATTCACGTGAAATTATTCTTTAAGAAGAAATACTCGTCTCTTTTCGTCTCTATTCGAATTTCATGGAAATAGGACTTTACTATAAACCCACATTATTTATTCTAATCACGAAACTTCTATTTTTTCTATGTTTTATTCAATGTCGTGCGTGTAATTTTATTCTCGAACAATAAATAAATTTCAAAATAAAACCACACAGTAACATCGTACACATTCATAAAAAAAAAAGTCTATTTTGAACAATCTACTAATGCCATCTGTGCAAATGTGCCATTTTTGACATAACGAATGAGTAATAAAAAAAATGTAACCAATCGTTAGATAAGAGAACGGCCATTTGGCTATACTTCATTGACCTTGTGTTATTTTTAAATCGAGAGTTTGGAAGTATGTTTTAGTAAATAATGAACAATATGTATAAAAAACCGTCCAAAATATTAATTCTTTCCATTTTCTTCGTCCATTCAATCAAAAGTTTGTTTTAATCACGAAGTTTTTTTTTTCATCTTCACCTTACTTTGACATTTAGTAACTCATGGTCTAACCTCAGCTGATCTTTACAGTCCATGTAAAAGAGCACCTGCTCTCGGCATTGAATCCGGATCAATACCGAACACTGCGTTTTTTGCTTCCTCATTTGTGCAAGGTCGTGAACCGTTCACCGCAAGACTCAATTCTCGTTATGGTTTGATTTCACTTTTTCTTTGTAAATTTCATCTCGTTGTCTTTTCAAGCTTGGCGACCAGCGTTCATGGATGCTGATCAATTCTTGTACATTGATCTTGGTGCTCGATACTATGTAACTGGTGTTGCAACTCAGGGACGTCGAGCTGCAAAAGAATATGTCACTATTTATAATATCATGTATTCCGATAACGGACATAATTGGTTTTATTATACAAGTGACGATAAGATCATTGTGGTTAGTTAAATGAATTGTTTTTGTTTTTTGAGAATTATTTTTTGGAATATTATTTTGTAGAATTTCATTGGAAATAAAAATGATGATGGAATTGTTCGAAATAATCTCACTGATCCCGTCATAACACGTTACATTCGTTTCAATCCACGGCAATGGAATAATTTCATTTCATTACGTGTGGAAATCTACGGTTGTCCATTTAGTACGCGAAATTTCGAAGTTTTTTTTTGTCAAAACTAACATCATATGTTCTCGTATTTAGCTTCGTCATCATTCAATTTTGACGGTCAGACAATTGCTTATTATGACGCAACATTTCTTCCATTACATAACACACAAGACGAACTTCGTTTACGTTTTAAAACAAATTATCCACATGGTGTCTTATTCTATGCTAAAGGAACACAGAATAACGATTATTTAACAATTGAACTTCGAAATGGAAGTATTTACGTGGGAATTGATCTTGGTTCGACACCTGAACGTCCAGGCGCGACACTCATCAAAGCTGGAAGTGTTCTCGACGATTACCAATGGCATGATTTAGCAATTATACGTTATTTAAAGAATATTTCCGTGAAAATCGATCAATCCGTTGTTCAAGAAGAATCACGAAGTGCATTCAACGGTCTAGATCTCGATGGAAAAGTAATTACGATTCGCTTTTATTCGGCAAATTGATAAAATTTCGTTTTAGTTATACGTTGGTGGCGTACCGAATCATATGGAACGTGGTATAACTGTTCGTCCGAATTTCCAAGGTTGTCTCGAGAATGTTCTCTACGTCAGTCCATCGACTCAATCGATTTTGGACATCTTGCAAAATCTCCAACGACAAAATCCGTTCTACGGTCTCGAACAAGGCATGGTCGGTTCGGGAGCGATGTGCGAAGTAAGCGCTTAATCAATCCGATTTTCGATATCACTTTATTTTTTTCTTCACTGAAGTTTATCGAGGAAAAAGACACTCGAAAAAGAAAAAGTGAGACGATATAAGATCAAAAACTATAAACCCAAAGAAAAAAAACAACAACCCTGCTGTGCTGTTGTGCATGACGTTTTTTTTTGTATGTCGCATGTTGATGCATGAAAAACAAAAACCCATTAGACACAAATGTTTATTTCGAGAGTTCGGTTCGTTATGAGTAATTATCTGTTTTGCTTAGGATGATTCAATGAATATGCATCCATTTACATTCAAACGATTTGATTCCTATTTGGAAATCTTTCGTAAGCCGGGCGCTTCATCAATTGATATTACATTTCAAATGCGAACATTCGAACCAACGGGAGTTTTGTTTTACACGAATTTATCCGAACCACGATCGTTGATGGTCGGAATTAACGATGTACCTGATCAAGATTTCCTACGAGTAAATCGATTGAGATTTTCAACGAGATTACACTTTGTTTGTTCGTCTAGCTTTTTCTCGATGCCGGTCAATTGGCTTGTACCGTTCAATTGAATGGAAATCGTCGAACAGTTCGTCATCGTCGTGATAATTTAAACGATGGTCAATGGCATGAAATCAGTCTTCTGTTAACTCAATATCGTTTCAACATAACTGTTGATTACGAACCGGAATTTTCGTTTACACGAAATAATTTGTCAACAACCGATCGTTTTACATTTAGTACCAATGGCGATCAAGTCAATCGCGATACGGCAATGAATGGTTTCGTTGGTTGCGTGAGACAATTAGTGATGAGTGGTATACAGATTCTACCACGAGATTTAATCAGTAATCTATCGATTGTGACAACGGGAAATAATCGACCACGATCGGGAACAGTTGTTAATCATGGTGTACTTGTCGATGCTTGCGAAATGTTTGATCGTTGCACGCCAAATCCGTGTCGACATGGCGGAATATGTCACCAAGTAAACGAACAAGATCATTTTTTTGATATATTAATTTTTTTTAGACATGGACGAGATTTTATTGTGATTGTTCGCAAACTGGCTATAGCGGTGCTGTTTGTCATATAAGTGACATGCCTTTATCATGTCTCGATTATAAAATCAATCGAATGCAAATCGATGAAATCATTCCTGAACGTGTAACAATCATTGATATCGATGGTAGTGGACCATTGCCACCATTTCCTGTTGTTTGTCGTTATGGAGCTAAATCTGAAATCTTAAATGTCTCAGAAATCGGCCACTATCACGAACTAGAAAGTTATGTATCCAGTGGTTATCAATTACCGGATTCGCTCTATTCACAAACAATTAACTATCATGTTCCATTGCCTCAGCTATTTGCATTGATCGATCGATCTCATGTTTGCAAACAATATATCGAATACACATGTTTCAAATCTCGTTTGTTGAATTACCCAAACACGCCCTACGGCTGGTGGGTTGGCCGAACAAATCAAACGATGGATTATTGGGGTGGCAGTGAAATTGGAACAGGCAAATGCGCATGTGGATTGGACATGAGTTGTGTCAATCCGAATTTATTCTGTAATTGTGATTCACAAGCGCCAACCGAGCTGAAAGATACTGGATATTTAACAAGAAAAGAGTTTCTGCCTGTTCTTCGAGTGGAATTTGGTGATACGGGACCAATAGGCTCGGAGCAATATGGTCGATATCAAGTCGGTCGACTTATTTGCGAAGGCGATTTACTCTATGATAATACGGTCACATTCCGAAAAGCTGATGCAATTATAGTTGTACCGCCATTCGAAGCGAAAATCGCCGGAGATATACGTTTTCAATTTAAAACCGGCTTTGATTCGGCGACATTCGGTTCGGCTATTATCCTACAGAATATTGGCTACGATGATGGAGATTTAATTGAAGTAAAATATAGAAATTTTTTATTTTTAACTATTCTTGTTCTTTTCAAGATTCGTTTACAATCACCACGTGAAATTGCTTTTCGGTACAGTGTCGGTCGTGGAACGAATATTATCACGATTCGTGCACCGTACGATTTCAATGACAACGATTGGCATACAGTTCAAATCGAAATCAATCGTCAAGAAGCTCGATTAACTGTCGACGGTCTCTCAGCTGCAAATCCCGAAGATCAAACCACTTTTCGTCATATACGTTTATCATCGAATCTCACCATCGGTGCGTCCGTTACCAATCGAAACGGTTTCGTTGGTTGTATTCGAGCATTTCAAGTCAACGGACAATTAGTCGACTTGAAAGCTCAAGCTCTACGTGGTTTGTACGGTGTATCACCGGATTGTGTTGGCAAATGCGATAGTAATCCTTGTTTAAATGGCGGCCGATGCAACGAACGTTGGTCGACCTATGATTGCGATTGTACGTTTACACCTTTTCGTGGGCCGATCTGTTCGACGGAAATCGGCACTCGATTAGAAGCAAATACAATGATTAAATATACATTTCCAACTCAAGGTGTAACGGCAACTGAAGAAGAAACGATTCGAGTTCTGTTTACAACTTATAAAAAACAAGGTATTCTCATGCAATTGAAATCGGATCGTGTTGATGAGAAAGGCATGATCGATTATTTTACTTTGGAAATGAATAATAATGGTGGTGTTCGTGTTAAATTTAATTACGGTTTTGATACATTCGAGTACAATGTTCCGTACGATCTAACCAATGGACAAGATCATGAAATCATTGTTACACGACGTGAATTTGGCAAAAGAATTATTATAAATGTTGATAATTATGAACCATATACAAGTGTCTTTCCAAAAACTCAACAAATCGATATGCAATTCGATAGTCCACGTGTGATGTACGTCGGACGAAATGAGAGTACACCGCCGGAACAAGGTTTTACGGGATGTATTGCTCGATTACAATTTAATCGTATATTTCCATTGAAATATGCGTTCTTGGAAGAACGTGATCCGAATATAACATGGACTGGCGGCAGTATTCGGTAAATAAAAACAAAACAAAACAAAAAGTTAAATTGCTTTTTTTTTAAATCTCAGAGAATGGCCATGTGGTACTGAGCCTGTTAAATATCTTCCTGAACCTGTTGAAATTCCGCCAGATCGTGGTTTTACTATTCTCGGTTTGTCATTTTTCTCTTGACAAACAATTTCGTTCTACTATATACTCGTTTGTTTTCAGCATTACCACGTCCAATGTACCATCAAAATGTCTACGCTCGTAACTTAGGACTTATTCTTGGTTTCTTAGGTTTTCTTTTGCTTTTACTACTTGCTGGTATTGCAACATGTTACAATAAATCTCGTCAAAGTGGACATTACAAAACGAAAGAAGATAAAGGTGCTGATCAAGCCATTGACGCTGATGCTGCTATTATCAAGGGAGATCCACGTCATCCAGATTTAATCGAAGGAAAAGAGTGGGTTTTATAAGAAAATAAAACATATTATTCGCTTTTTAGGCTTTGTTCGAACACCAGTAACAGTGTTTCGTTTCTTTTTTTCTTCACATTCGTAATTCTCTGTACAGTAAACATGTTTTTTTTATCTAGAATATTCATTTTATGAACTGTATTCTCTTTGTGTGTGTTTTTATATATGTTTATTAGAACTTCTATTTGCTATTGCTCTATAATCATCATCATCATCGTGTTTTTTTTCTCTTTTCTTTTACAATTTTCTTAAAAAGATGAATCTCGAATAATAAATCAATCTTTTAGATATAATAATAATACTAATGATGATGATTGAGATTTCTCTCTAAAAATCAATGACCATATTCTGTTTGGATATTCTTCTGCATGGAATTATTCCAGCAATAACAGGTGGATTCTATTATAATGTCTACACAACACCGTTAGCTAATACTGTACATATTTATTTATGGATCTGTTTTATGACATTTCCACTAATTCTCTATCTCGTAAGATGAGAATAATCTTATTAATTCAAAATCGATTCATGTTCTTTTTTTTTTCTTTAAATTTAGTTTATTCCAATTAATTTTCTGTCACTATTTCTTTATCCATTAATAATAGGCGTTCTATTTTCTATTATCAAATTTGTTAATTTTCGTTTACATAAATTTTTTGATTTGGCCGTTCGATCCGATGAAACAAATGTTGATAATGCCAAAACTTCAGCTGACACTTCAAAAGATATTGAACAGTCAACAAAATTACTCAATCAACGAACAACTATCGATGCTCTACCATCTGCTGACACGCAGTAGGCCTAGTTCTGATTATTTATTTTCTTTTCGTCAAATTCAAAATCGAATTTTAGACCTCTATGGATCGATTCATTATACGGAAGTAATAATTCGAATATGCCTTCGATCTATGATGAATCGAGTGCTCGTATTCATCGATCGAATGCAACAACAACCAATGATTATCATCCAACAACACTAACCTCTATTCGAGATAAATCCAACGAGCTTAATTCCTGTGAACCGACGGTGTCGAATTCAAAATTCGAGCAAAAAACTTCCATTCGTCGTTGTCAATCGAATGTTCACATTCATGAAACGCCCAAATCAAACATGAAAAAATCGAAATCCTTGATCGATATGCACATGCAATTCAAGGAGACTAATTCTCGTCATCAAACAGAACTCTATGCCACCATTGACACGCCAATACCGGGTTGTCATTCGATCTTACGAATGCTCGAACATGTTTTCGAAGATAACGATGAATCGACCGAACAGAATCATAATCAACCTGATTCACTCGAGCCGTTGTTACCAACGAAGCGATCGTTCTCAAATGAACATCGTTATGAATCGAAATTGATCGAAGAAGCAGAAGAGGAAGAGGAAAATGATCAACAAGATGAACCGATGATTCCTAGACTTTTTCGAAGAACTCATTCGAATCAAGGAGGACGACGAAGACGTCGACCATCGCGAAGAGCCACTTGTAAACGAAACAATTATCATAATTCTACTGATTATTGTTTGTTTTTGTTTAGCTGTCGATCAACGACAATTGTATTTTAATAATGAACATAATTCGAACCATCATCTTTCACCATCATCGTCCTATCGACGATCAGGTGGTTTCATTAAAGGTCAATTTTCCTCTTTCGAATTCTTTTCTTTTTGTAAATTATCTTTTTACATTTTTAGAAGGTTATTTCGATGAACGAACATCAAATTACGAATGTAAAACTCGTTCTTTTGCACAACTTACAAATTGATTTCGATTTGTTTAGTTCTACGTGATGATTCAATAACAACAACACCATCGGAAGAATCTTCTCAATTACTAGGTCGTACAACTGATCGACCACGTTGGATTCCTGTCTATCGACCCAGGTACTAATTTCATTTTCGAATTTTCGATTCTATTTCAATTCGAATTGATTTACTCACCAGTCAATTCGATCAAGATTCATCATCACAAATTATCGATGAACTCGAATGGCACAACGAAACAAGTCCAGGCACTGTGCATTACTTTCGTGATGAAACCGGTTCGATAAACAACGAATTTCTCTTAAATAACTTTTTTAAATCTTAATTTAGGTAAATTGTTTTCCTATGTTTTTGGTGATGCATCGTGTCAAGCACGAATGGAAACCTCAGATCCGAAGCCTTTAAAGTATTGTTCGATTTAGTTTGAAATCGAAAATATTTTTTTGAGAAATTTCTCTTATTAGTGATGCAATTGCACGTAGTATCAGCGATGAAACCGAAGGAACTGTCGAACAAGTTCCTCGAGAATCTCAAATCACACCGCCGCAAACACCATCGACAACTGTTCGACAAAATCATGAGACAAGTTCGTTCTTCGGTCGACGACGAAGACATCGACATCATTCACGACAACCACATCGATCGAGACGATATGAAGTTGTGCCAAACTATCATCTCATAAGGTTTGACTCTTGTCTTTTTATCGAACTAGATTGCTTCGTCAACATCCGGTCGACCAGTTATTATTTCTGACGAAACACGAAGACAAATGTCAAGTAGTATTGACACATCACCTCAAGAACAACCAACACAACAACGTGAACATCAAACACGAATCAAACATCGTTCGATCAAAGGACAAATCTATCAATTAAACATTCTCAATAAAAAATTCGCCGTTCCATTCGATCGTCTTTGGTTATTAACTGTTTTCGATCGGTAGATTTCCACTTTTTTCTGATTGATTTCAACAACAAAACTAAATACTCATCTGTCTACTAGTGATCGATCGATATTCGAATGTATATTTTGCATAATCCTATCGATACTTGTGTCAATCATTGGCATTCATGTTCTCTATCGTGATGTTTACTATGATCTTGAAATCTTGATTTATTGTTGTGTGATTGCTGCATCACAATATTCACTTTTGAAAAGCTGTCAGCCCGATGTGAATACACCGGTTCATGTAAATTGTCTTTTCTTTTTCAATAATGTTTTTTTTTAAAATTTCTCGTTCATTCAGGGTTACAATCGTCATACAGCAATCAGTCGTGCCATTTACTTTTGTCTGTTCTCGAGTTTACTTTTGTGCACGAATCAATTCGTTCAAACACCATGGCATTTCGTTCTATTTGGTGTCACATTTTCAAATGCTATCGTCGGTGAAATACTCTACAATAGTCTCTCAATTGTTCTCCTATGTTTACCATTATTATTTCTTTTCGGCCTTTTACCTCAATGTTCAACATTTATGCTTTGTCTATTAGAAAATTTCGATATGCATTTATTTGGTGGCACAGCAATGATCAATATACCCGGAGCTTTGTATAGTTTTTCGTTGTCAATTATCAATTGGATTGTTCTTTCAGTTATTGGTTATTACGGTTTAATTATTCACACATCGACAGTAAAATTTCGCTTTTTAAAAGAAAGAAAGTTGACGTTTTGTTGTTGTTTGAATAGGATTTTATTCAAAATATTCTCTTTTCGATCTATTGTGGTTTAACAGTTAGTATTTGTTATAAATTAAGTCGTGCATCGAGTGATCCAACTGTTCTTTGGCATATGATCAAAACACATTTATTTCAAATCAAAACAACTGTCAAAACGCACGATGGTATCGAAGATCCTCTACCTGAAAAACTAAAAACTATTGTTAAACAACGTTTACAGTCAGATATTCTTCTTTGTCTACTCGTATTTATCCTTGTTTTCGCTGTACATGCGTCAACAGCATTCACAAGTCTTCAAGTAATGATTGAATGAGAAGAAGAAAAATATACGTTGTCTTTATTTAGCCTTTATTGAACTATATCATTTGTTCGATTGTGATTTTATTGGGAATATTTGTTCATTATATTCTTCCGCAATTACGTAAACAGTTGCCATGGTTATTGTTTAGTGAACCATTGATTAAACAAGCAGATTATTCGTTATTCGAACCAACAGGTAAATTATCAATATTGGAAATTAGTTTAGAAATTCGTTTTTAGAGGCAACAAAAGTTCTTTTTATCGAAAAACTTTTCATTTGGATTGTATTTCTCGAAAAGAACGTACTTTTACCATGTACATATCTTGGTACTCTCTCACAATCGGCACCAACAGTCATCGACAAATTTGGTCTATTGTAAATTTTTATTTTCCATTCTTTTGTTTTCTATTTTGAATAATAACAATTTCTAGGCCAGCAATATTAATTTTAACCTTATGTTCGATAAAAATGCTTCGAATTGGTTATTGTAATTCATCTCGACACTTTTTATACATCCTTCTAACAACCATCATGACCTATGTGATGACATCGAATCGATCGGAAACATTTCTATTAAATTATTTTATTCTCTCGATTTTAACTGAAAAAGTATTTTGAATCGAAATAAAAAAATGAAAATATGCGTATATGTGTTTGCCATTTTAGTTAATGGATTTTCAAGAGAAATTAAGTTTTATATTTGTTTATTGTGCGCCGTGGCAAATATCTTGGGGTTCGGCATTCCATGCCATTGCTCAGCCATTCTGCATTCCACGTAAATACGAAATTCGAGTTCTCTCTCTCACGACTTGATTTCGATGTTTTTCATTTGACAGATTCAGCAATTCTTATCGTACAATGTTTAATTTCATCATTGTTGAATTCTCCATTGATGCCTTTACTTGGTAGTGCAGCATTTCTCTCGTCCTATCCTCGTCCAATTAAATTCTGGGAGAAAAACTACAATACAAAGCGTTTAGACAATACAAATGTTCAATTACAAGCACAAATCAATGAATTTCATTGTGGATTAGATGATAATAACCTCAATGCGATCTTTTATGAGCATTTAACAAGAGTTTTACAAACGTCATTGTGTGGCGAGGTTCAACTTGGACGTGAGTTCTTTTCGTTCGTAGTTCTCATTTTGGACATAGTTTGCCTTGCTTAGGTCTAGGAAAAGTCAATACTGGAGATTTTTTTATATTAACAAGCGATAGTTTGAATTGTATGATTCATTTCATTGAAATTGGAAATGGTTTTTTGACATTTCAATTGCGTGGTTTGGAATTCAAAGGCACTTATTGTCAACAACGTGAAGTCGAAGCAATAACTGAAGATATCGAAAAGAATCGTGGTTTATGTTGTTGCGAAGCTGGACGATTTCCTCATATGCTTTCATTGAATGCTGCATTTACGCAACGATGGCTTGCCTGGGAAGTTATTTGTTTGAAATTTGTTGTCGATGGTTATAGTATCAAGGAAAATAAATTCAATGAAACTGTTGTTGGCTATGATCTACGAAAGAGATTGATTTCATTGATGATTAAAGCTGTTATTTTCTATGCTGTTCGATCTGATCAATTAGCAAATTGGCTTGAAAATGAACAGATACGTCAAGCTATAGTCCTATTTCAAGATCCGGATCAAGTCGATGTTGATCCATCGTTTACAACTCTATTCGATGATGATTTCAAAGTCGGTGCTGGAGGTGTAACGAAAAAAACGTTTACTTTTGTTTATGGTTCATGGATACATTTATGTAATAGCAAACGAACGACTGTAAATGATTTTGAAAAAAAATTTTGATTTAATTTTAAAATATTTTAATATTTGTAAATAGCCTTTAGTAGCAAATCAAGAAGAAGATTTAATAACATTTTGTTTCCTTCTCTCGTTACTCGCACGTCGAACTTTATTTAGTTCGTTACCATCACAGTAAAATTTCATTCTTAGTTTGTTTCAATCAATTCAATTTATGATCATCTATTTAGTCATACAGTTCTATTGGAAATTTATCATGAAAATTTCGTTCATGGGTTTTATTCGTTGTTCAAAGGTGATTTTCGTCTTGCACCTAAAGATGAATGGGCATTTGCAGATATGTCTTTATTAAAAAATGTCGTTGCACAAGGTGTACGAATGTCCTTGAAACTCAATCAAGTATAAACATCAAAATCATATATTAGTAAAAAATAGAAAAAAATATTATGTTTCATTTAGGACTCATTCCTTGAAATGTCAGAGTATGTAGACAATGAGAAGTTATATGAAGATATCGGTAAGATTTTTAATAGAAACAAAAAAATGAAACTATTGTTGCGAGGTCTCTTTTCTAGCGCAAAATGATGGCAATCTTGTTATAACTCATGAAACATCTCCCGAATGGCGAAATGCGATTCTATCTAATAAACCGTCATTGTTAGCATTAAGGTTAGTCAAGCATTTGATTGGAAATTAAATCTATAAATAAATAAATTGAAGGCGTGCACTTGTCGAAAGTATCGACGAATATCGAATTGTTATGTTAGATCGTCGACATTTGTCGTTTCGTGTTGTTAAAGTTTCGAAAGAATGTGTTCGAGGTTTTTGGGCATCGCAACAACACGAATTAATCTTCTTACGTAATCGAAATCCTGAACGAGGTTCAATACAAAATGCTAAACAAGTCTTGAGAAATATGATTAATTCATCATCTGATCAACCGATTGGTAAATTCGTGTTTTTTCTTCTTTCATATCAAATAGAATTATTTGATTTTCTTTCTCTTCAAGGTTATCCCATATTTGTCTCACCTTTAATCACATCCTATTCTTCAACAAGTGAACCATTGACGAAGATTCTCGGTTATGAACTTTCTTGGGATTTGATTCAAAGAAAAATCTCGACATTTTGTCAAAGGTTAATACAAACAATCTGTTTGTTTGATTAGAATTTGATTTGACTTTTTGTTCTGTTTTTTTCAGTGCATATGCATTCTTTCTTGCACATTGTGTTGGAAATGCTTCGGGTACGCATGAAGCTATTCAATTAGCCGAACGACGCCCACAAATATTGTCTCATCAACGACAACCATCATTAACTGTGCCGACAAATCCCATCGAACAACAAATTCGTTCAAGTTCAGTTCAGCAAAACATCAAAATTCATTCAAACGAACCCTCTCAACAATCATCAAGTAGCAATCTCGTTAAACGTCCATCGGACAGTTTGGCTGTCAATAATAGTGACGAACAAACTCGTCGACGTTCATCTGTTTCAAACGAACTAAACACCAGCGAACGTAGTGGTCGAAAAGGTTTCACTGGTAGTACATCAACGACTATTCATTCGAGCAGTACAACTCAAATAAATAAAACAAATACCGTTTCATCGAATGAAAAGGTTGTGATCATCGATACGACAGCTGTAAGATTTTTTTTTTCTTCTTATGAATGATTGTGTCATTAGGGATGAATGATTTTGTTTTGAATCGTTAGATTTATGATTCAATTAATCTGGGCAGAAGAATTGATGTCATTTGGCCGAATGAACAAATGCGATTAAATGGCGGACGAAATGTTTGGTCGGGTTGGACGCCTGCTCTCGGCATGAGTGGTCTAGTTGTTCATCGTTGGATACCTCGACATCGTGATCCTCGACAACGATCTCATATCGATAAATGTATATTACTTGTTCATATTGATAAATATGATAAATTCGTGCCCATAGCTGAGCATGGCGTTCGATTTATTGGTGAATCAACTTATCTTTAACAACAATCGAAATCAAAATACGTGACATTCTTTGTTTTTTTTTCTTCTGTTCTTTCTCTAGTCGATTTGTTGAATTTGAAAAGGAAATAAACAAGTACAACGGTGTATGAAAAATCATGCTTCTATTTCTGAAGAAAAGAAAACATGAACAGGATATCGATTCAAACTAAAACCGTACTTTTCTTTCCTTTTTCTTTTCTCGGAGACACATTACAATTCTTCATTCAATGAATTTGCTTCATCAATCTATACTTTTTTTTAAAATGCTAACAAATTACTGGTACAGAGAAAACAGAAGAGAAGAAAAAGAAAGCGTTTTCCTTTTTTATATTCTTTATTAAAATGTTTCCTTTTTTCCTATAATAACAACATGACAAATTTAGTTTCAAGAATGAATACACACAATTATTATCAATTGAATGTAAAGGAAAAGAAATAAGGAAACATTTTTAGTAAACAAACTTTCTCGAGTCAATAGAAAAGAAAACAGGCAAATCTTGTAACATTCGTTGATATTTCAAGAATCTGTCATCATTTTGTCCGTCTGTCTCGATCTTATCTCTTATCGGCATAGGACAAAAAAGGAATCGGTTCGATATTTTTGTAATTCATTAAAATTTCTTATGCATAGTTTACAATCTTTTCAATTCGAATTCGATCTCCATTTTTTTTTGAATGGATGTTTAATCTTCAGATGATTCAGTTTATTGAAATAGAAAGAAAATGTTGATTGTTTTTTAGGGAAAAAAGCAACACAACAAACATGTCTGCCATGTCAAATATACAATTAGTCTTTTTGTGCATTTGAATGTTAGATACGTTTGCTCCTGTCAACAACGATATCATAGAGCGAACGTTGAGTGATAGTATCATCTGAGTTAACTGTCGTTTTGTTTTTTTTCTTTTTGTTAGATTTGTTTTCAATTGTTTATCCGTTATTTTTTTCTGCTTCTTAAATCTATTTAGTTAATGATTTTGACCTTTACACTTGGTTCACGATATTTGGTATTTTTATATTAATAAACTCGAAATTGTTATTGCATGACATATAGAAAATTGCGAGTCGTTGATGAGTAAAGAGAAGATGAAAGATAGAAAGAGATTCAGTTTTTTTTCTCTCTTTTCTTTTAATTGATGTTGGCTAAGTGTTCATATTCTTTTTTTTCTTCTTTTTGTAATGTCAAATGTGCTAAGTGCCTATTAGATAAAGAAGATTACATATCTAACGTTCACTTTTCCTCAACTGTATTATCCAATGCCTATCAATAAGAGAGACTTGTTGGCATTCCATAGCATGCGTTTTTTTTTCTCTATAAAGTTGTTATTTAATAAAAAGATAAAGAGAGCAGAAAAAAATGAGCGACAGTTCAACAACACATTATTAATGACAACGAAAGTATGAGAGAGAGAGAGAGAAAGAAAAATATCCTATTAATCAATCTATGCTCTTACCAAATCTCTTAGTAAACTGTCTACTTGGCTTCGTATTGTGAAGTGTTTGATTAAAATTTGTCAACTTCATACTGATGATTTGCTTGTTATCTTGGTAAGTCATTTAGTTTTTTTTTCTTTTTACGCAGAAGATTTTGTTTTTATTCGTAAATGTACTTGGAAAAAACGCTTACTGACCTTGGCATGAAAAAGAGCAGTATCTAGATTTTAACAAATCAAAGAAATAAATAATAACTAAAGTATTAGTAATAAAACAAAGTGATATTAAAAATAAACAATTTATAGCGTTGCAAGAAAAGACCGGAAGAACAAAAAAAGTAAATCTCTAATAAAGAAAAAAGGTGCAATCCAATGATGAATTTGATGTTTGTCGATTTTGTTAGGTAAATCTAATTATTAAGTAATAATGAAAATGCATCATCTTACGATGACAGATTGAATTACTAGTGTAGACATTTATCTGTGTAGAAGACAAAGGAGCACCAAGAATAAAACAACAAATTCATCAAAAAACATATTGTTCTTTTAGTTTTTCTTTTTTTTTTTCTTTTTCTTGCTTGAAGAAGCAATCTAACACTATTAGTAATATTATCGTTTTACTAGCAAGTGTCGATGTGTTTTCTTTTCTTTTCTCTCTCTCTCTCTTTCGCTCTCTCGTTCGCGTATTCGCTATTTTTCTTCTTTTGTCGTCTCTCATTTTTTCATATTCCATTAATATCTCATCCACTTAAAGGACAGGTAATCAGTCAACAAAACTAAGAACGGCTAGGGTTTTTAATCAATATCGAATCCTACGGTTTTATCATTTTCTTTTCGTGTGCAATCCAAATAGTTTAGTCTGCCGAGGTTGTATGGAACATATTTTTTCTCGAATTCCCATATCTAATCATCGATTTGCTTTCGTTATCATCAATAAGAAAGGAAAAGACCTTTCAATCCTCAAGAGATCCATTTCTTTTCTTGAATAGCTAACAAATAGAGTGTGCGTTGTTTTTTGTCAATATCATCAGCATTAATGAGATAAATATCATTTAGATTTCGATTTAGATGCATTTTTCGAATTAAATATTTAACAATGACAGCACCATCAGCAATGAACATCAGTCTTATGATTTATTTTGTTCTCGTTTCATTAATTGGTACATTCGGTAATGGGATTATTTTACTTGCCTATGGCAATCGTTGGAATTCATCGAAATCAACATCTGTTATATTTATACTTGTTTTGGCTTGTGTCGATCTTTGGACGTGTTTAATTGTTGTACCAACAATTGCAATTATGGAATATCGTGAATTTGAAGTGCCAACAATTCTCTGTCGATTTTATTCATTTTCAAAAATTCTAATTATTATTTCATCATTAATTATGTCGTTTATTGCTTTGGATAGATTTTTAAATATTGCTTTGCCACACTATCGTTTATTGAATCCACGTCGTGTAAAAGTGAGTTTAATTGTTGTTTTTTTATCAGGCCGTCCCCCCAAAAAAAAACGTACTTTGATCGACAACTCTAGTCGATTCTATTGTTAATTAGCAAAATAAGAGTTTTCTAATCTTGCTAATAATATCCTTATAAATATTATCGTAAGAAGCTTGTAAAAGAGGACGAAAAATTGATTTTTTTTTCTCATCATACGTTTAGTTCTTGCTGACATTATTTATTCTAACTGGTATTGGCTTAGGTATATTAACAGCTTTAGCTTTTTCTTCGATGCCAAATCGAGATGTTTTTCTTGCAAATTACACATTGATACAATCGAACGATTCATCATTTATCAAACAACTTTCCAATGAAATATCATTGACAGTCAAAATAAAAAATGAATCAATCGACGAATTATCTCGTTCCGTTGCCGAACAACATCCTTTACCAACTGGTGCTAATCTTACAAATCTTATTTTAACATACAGAACAAGTCATGTTTGGTGTTTTGCTGACACGAAAATCATATCGGAAAATCTACGTGAAATTCTCAAACATATATCGAATAAATTCTTTTTTATTTCAATCGGTATTGTAACAATATTCTATACGATTACGTTTCTACTTGCTTTGCATCGTCAAAATCCTCGTATACGAGCATTGAAAAAGAGTTTAAATGTTATTAATAAATTCGATGCATATCCAAGTCAATATCGATCGTCACTATCAGCTAATTCCAATCAACCAACGAGTCAGCTAAATCAAAAAGCTAAACAACGAAAAGATTCAACAAATTCCAGTTCACCAATATACACATTTGACAAAACGAATACATTTAAAATTGAATCACGAAATGCTGCTACAAATGATAATCAACAATATGAAATGGCGAGTTTTGTTAGTAATGATGATGCAGAAGAGTCAAATGCTCTCGATACACCTAAACAAGATTATCCTATGAGCATACCTGAAGCTACATCGGATGAAAAATTTCTAAATGCTAAACAAGTTTCATTTCAAGTTGAAGATACGAATGATCAACAACAATTAGAATCTCTGACGAATTCATTTAGTTCAGATTTAGATCGACGAAATGGCAAATATTACAAATTTCCATGTCCATGTTCGAGAACACGACAATTTTTAATTAAATTTCATTTCGCTCAACCAACATTGGACATTCAACAATGGTTATGTTCTTGTTGTATGAAAAAATCATCAAAATCAACAACAAGAAAACGAGAATCATCTTTATTGAATCCTATCGAAGATGAAACATCAACAATTTTACCCTCGACATCTCTATCGACTGTCAATCATCAACATCATCATTCGACAACAGGTGAAACATTAAAACGTCAATTACATCGACATCGTTTGAAACAACTTCGTATGGCGTTAACATTTCTGATTATCACAATATCATTTGTTCTTTTCTATTTACCATCGATATTAAATGCTGAACGAATTATAAAAAGTCCGTTGTTAGTTTATTATTTATTTTTATGTACACACGCATTAAATCCAATAATCTATTGCTTTATGAATGTGAGCCTACGTGCATATATATTGACTATGTTCCGATGTCGAAAACGTCGACAACGTGGACAAAGTTTGACTGTAGGTACAATGGCAAATGCTTAACAAAAGAAGAAAATTAACTCGTGATTTTTTCTTCGTCTTCTTCTTTTCTTTTTTTGTCAATGTTGTTTATGTGATATTGTGTTGAATGTGAACATTCGGAAAAGAAATAAATTTATTTCGAGAAAATTAGTATGAAAACCCTTTCAAAAAGAAAACAAAACAGATTCCGTTTGGGGATTTTCAAGATTTCCGAAGTTATTTTCTTTGAATGAAATTGGAACTGTCCTCGAGTGTGTTTAGATATAGAAGTGGAAATGTTCCTCTTTCTCTAGTGTCATTTAAGATACAATGGAACATCCGTTTGACTTGTATGTACTTGATTCAAATTGGAGTCAAGGTCTCGATGATGTAATGACTGAAAATCTTTTTCATGGACAATATACTGCACATGTCATGATCAATATTTATTTCAAAACGCAAAGTACATAATCAGTTCTCTTTTTTTTTCGTTCTTATTTTTCTTTTTTTTTCTCTCTGTCGGTTATTGACGTATTATTGATCGAGAAAAGAAATTCGTTAAACACATATTCACCTAAAACGTACACATGTTTTTTTCTTCTTAACAAGACAGATTAATCGAAACGAATCGTTAATACAAAAGAGAGAGAAAAAAGAAGTGCAAAATCAAACGTCTTTTTCTCTCAGTACTTTCTTTAGACTTGTTTCGATTTGTTGTGTGTATGTACATAATCTATAATGGCAACATTAACATCAGGAACTAGTAGATTCATGCATTCGTCTTCACAAGATTCACGTAAACATTTCTTATGATTAAACAAAAAAAAACGACGACTATATCGATCTGATTATTTCTCATCTTAGCATCATCAGCAACAACAACATCACCGAATCCACATCCATTTTTACGTTTCAATATTTTAACATTTCAAATTCATAATAATCATACAACGGATTTAAAAACGGTTATAACTCAAGTTGAACTCAAAGAAAAACAACGAACAGCAAAACATAATCACGAAAGTAAACGAACACAAAACGCATGTGCGACACGTTATTTGCATTTTGTTTCTTTTAAGCACCTGCACGAATTAAATTACCGTTGTATAATGACAAAGATCGATGTATACCATTCGATGCAGGATTATTACCGAAAATCAAACGACAAATCATCATTCGAATTAGTTCGAATAATATTATCTACACATATGAATCGGATTTAGGTGCACTGAAAAAATTAGCTGATGGCCATCGACATCGAGTAAAAACGCGAGGACAAAATAAAGAAGACATTGAAAGACAAGTTGTCATATTCTAGTTTTACTTTACGCCAAGAGCGGAAGCTGAAATGATTATTAAATATAAAGGTAGAGGTTGTTGAGAAAATTAAATACTTTATTAGGATTGCTTATTTTGCAGACGCTTCGGGTCGGACAGTACGCGAAACCCGTCATAGTCAGACTGTAAGTCGATATGCCGAACGGCGTCAACAAATTTACACTCACTACGGTCATGAATTTGTTCCGAAACTTTTCAAATTGCCGACATTTTGTTCTGTATGCAGTGAATTTCTCTGGTAGAAATATGTTTTCATTTCATGATAATAACTAATTGCCTATTTATTCTCAATAGGGGATTTGCATATCCAGGCTATCAATGTCAACGATGTGATTGTGTCGTACATAAAAGCTGTTATAAAACCTACGCATGTCCTTGCTCAGGAAGAAAATATTCGAATGTATCGATCAATTTTCAAAGCAAGACATTCATCTCGTTCTGTACTTATTTATTTAGTTAAATGTTCGTCATGCTGATCATCATTTTGCACAACTACCATTCTCACTAAAACCATTCTTCTGTGATCATTGTGGAAGTTTTATTCGACCGGGTCATGCTCAAAGATGTTCAGGTGAATATTATTTCAAATGATTTGTTTTTGAAATCTCAATCAATTCAGATTGTGCAATGACACTTCACCGTCGTTGTACATCAAAAGTCGGCAGTTATTGTGGTTGCGAACAGAACGTTTTAGATTTCTATGAAGAGTGGAAACAAACGGTTTGTTAATACACAATCGAATAATTCTCGTTCATTTTTGTTTTTCATGTAGCATGACAATGATTTAAAAGAAGAAGATGTTTATAATAATGATTTGTACAAAATCTATTCGACTATCGGTCAAGTCAATCAACAGCAAGCAGCACAAAATGTTGTCGAACGATTTTCAACACGATATCGACCCGAAGTGACGTCCGGTTTTCATGTCTCACATTTTCGATTCATACGTACACTCGGTCAAGGAATGAACGGATCAGTATGCAACAAATAATCGTTGTTTTTCCTAGGAGAAAAATTCTCGTTATTGAATTAGGTCTATCTCGTTCAATACAGTCGAAATTATTATGCAATGAAAGTTCTCCGAAAGAATCTGGTTTTAGAAGGTCAAGATTTGCCTTATGTTATGCTCGAACGAGAAATCATGATTCAAAGTCGATCGAATCCGTTTATAATTCAATTGATGTATGCTTTTCAAGATGCTCAACGATTATATTTCGTCATGGAAGTAGCTAAAGGCGGCAATTTCTATCGACTTCTAATCAAACAAGCACCGAAACCATTTCCATACGAACGAATTGTTTTTCATTCGGGAGAAATTGCTTGTGCTCTAGCATTTCTGCATTCCAAACGAATCGTTCGTTCTTTCTTTCTTT
>ERZ778027.1937-NODE-1937-length-29923-cov-11.392862_pt1 | contig 29923 bp, 29 predicted proteins | sample MGYA00375757_ERZ778027 | MGnify/ENA primary metagenome ERZ778027 (study PRJEB29350, sample SAMN05389817) | bioreactor metagenome | isolation source: Ammonium sulfate bioreactor | place: South Africa: University of Cape Town | collected 2014-02-18 ...
TTTGTCACTGTTATAGACGTAAATATGTGAAGATGAATGACAAAATTCTGGGAAGAAAAGAAGAAGAATGATTGAAGCATTTAGTAGATGAGTAATCAAACGAATGTGTTTGATTGCCATGGCATTAGCTGGATGAAACATACATAGTATGGTTGTTTTTTTAGTGATGTCGCGTTTTTCAATGTATTTTATGGTAAAAAAAAGTATGGATGAGAAGTAGCGAATTAAAATATTCGGGATCATTATCACATTAGTTTTGGAAATACTTTCTGAAACGGATGTATATACTGAGAAGCGATCAGTTAGTTTTCAATTTTGGTTTTGACCGTCATCGACTGTATGACTGTTTTATTTAAGATTTACTGTAGCTTTATTGACTTCTTCTTGATTTGAATTTTCTCCGGAAAAAATGAAAGGAAATATTTGTACACTCTTAAATCTTTTAGTTTAGAACGAATTGCAACCAACAAATAATTTTAAAAGACATAAAATGAAGAAAAAATATACTGATGAATATCGTGTTATATTGGCTGAATTTCATGTGTATTAGGTCTAGATAGATTCGTAAAAAATCTTCATGGTAGCTTATGGTCATCTGTGTATTTCTGACATAATTAACTCATTTTTTCTGTGTAAAAATTCATAACTCGAATGGATTCAAGGATTGGACTCAAATAAACGTGTGGCAAACACATTTATGAAGTGGTCCTTCTCAAGTACTCATAATCATTCAGACCTAACTACCGAAAAAGAACATAAATTCTGAAAATAATTGTTGAACAAATCTCTACCAATGAACAAGGAAATGATCCATTTTTATTATACATTAAAACTTGTCAAACGATTCATTGAATATGAAATCATCGCAAAATGACCTAGCTGGCCCTCTATCATCGTCCTATTGATCGTTTGTCCTAGTTTTTTGATTGGTGATTAAAGCACGCATGAGGGATGACTCAAATAATTCATTCCTTCCTCCACAATTTTTTTCATTTATGTTTTACATGTTTTTAAAATAAATACATCTGTCACCAGATTCTTGTGTCTCACACACTTATTTCTTTATTTTCGTTTAGATTCTATTCTCCAGTAAGAAAAAGAAAACAGAGACGAATATTATGTCGTTTGATACATCAGCATTGGTTGCTCTCGGTGGTGTTGGTATTCTTTCGGTTGTGATTTTTTTTTTCTTAAAAAATAAAAATCAATCAAATAATGCCGAACAATCGAAACGAAAGAATGTGATTATTGCTCTGAAAAATCCTGATATTAAATATTCATTTCCATTAGCTCATAAAGAAAGTATTTCACATGATACACGACGTTTTCGTTTTCAACTTCCATCGTCCAAACATGTTCTCGGTCTACCTATTGGCCAACATATTTACTTAACAACTCATATCAATGGTGAACTAGTCAAACGACCATATACACCAACAACCTCCGATGATAATCAAGGTTATTTCGATCTCGTCATTAAAGTCTATCCAAATGGTAAAATGACTCAATATCTCGATAAACTTGCCATTGGACATGCGATTGATGTTAGTGGTCCATCAGGCAATTTGATTTACAAAGACAACGGAATCTTCGATATTCGTGCTCGAAAACCCGACCCATTCGTCAGTCGTCGTGTTCATAAACTCGGTTTAATCGCTGGTGGCACCGGCATAACGCCGATGTATCAAATTTTAAATGAAATTCTCAAAGAACAAAGCTCGATTGTACCTGGCCAACGCGTTGACATACAAATCTGGCTTCTATTCGCCAATCAAACTGAACAAGACATTCTCCTACGTGACGAACTCGAGCAATTAGCCGCCTCGAATTCCGATCGATTCAAACTTTGGTACACAATCGATCGCGAAACCGACGATTGGAAGTATTCGAAAGGTTTTATCAGTGAAGACATGTTGCGAGAACATATGCCACCACCCGGTGATGATGTTTTAATTTGCATTTGTGGACCACCGCCGATGATTAAATTTGCATGTTTGCCTAATTTAGAAAAACTCGGCTTCACCGAGCAAATGCGATACACGTTTTAAAACGCTCAACAGCAGATTTGGTTTTTTCGGTTTTTTTTTCTAGTTTTTACTATTTCATTTTCATGTTTTTGGTTTTTTGAAAGGCAAAAAAAAAGGTGGTGAAAGGATATAACTAATGATTTCATCGTTCTCTGTTTGGTTTTTTAGATGAAAAAAAAGAAAGAAAAGAAATAATTTATTCTTCGTTATATAATCCCAGCAAGGTGAACAATTTCTATTAATGCACTCGCATTGACAATGACAATTTGTGGTGAACGTGTACGTATGCGGTTATAACATACTCGACATATACAGATTTGTTTATATTCGATTAGTCAGGCAAAGGTCATTTCTATATTAACAATAAAGTCATTTTTACACTGATTATTCAGAGAAGAGAGAGAGAGAAAAAAAGATAAACTATGTCAGTTGGAGTTCTTTTTTTTGTATGTGTGAAGAGAACGAACGAGAGTCGTTCGGCGGTTTTTGTTTTAGATTGAGGAAAAAAATGTATAGGAGAGATTAGATTGTATACAGATACTCAGACAGCATGCGTCTATTGAAACATTGACTTTTGCTTTATAATGCAATCGAAAGTCTACAAATAGAATAGTTTGATCGACATGAAATCTAGCTAAAAGAGACAATAAATCATACGAATCATTAAAAAGAAAACGAATCGAAAGGATTAGATTTCAGATAAAACAATTTTCTTTTCTTCTCTCTCTCTTCAAGAGTGTGAACACACACACACACGTAAAAAAAAGGAGATGCATAGATATACACCTTTCTCTTTTTCTCTCTCTCTTTCTCTTCTTTTCGTTTGGTTTATTCTGTCGACTTGACGAAGCATATGAAGTAAGTGAGTGAGTTGTGCGCTAAAACGAAGGTCAATATCGTATGAATTCATAAAAAGAGATTTGAAATTGATAAGAAAAGAAAACGACGAGGCAATAGGATCCTATTTTCTTGCACGATTACATCATTATGATGTTTGTAGACAATTGAAGAGCCAAACAAACTCGACGAAGTGATGTAAAAATACAATCGAGCAAAGAATGGCGTCGATCTCTTCAACGAATATCAATGGTAAGTTAAAAAATAACAAATCCATTGAAATGAATGTTCGTTCGTGTGCGTAGAACTTCTTCCTGGTCTCGAAGATTTTCTTCGTTCTATGTCAAATAGTACAAATCTCGATTTAACTCATCGACAGATAGCAACGATGTATCTCGATAAACTCGATCAATACAGTCAAATCACCAATCAACAAACGTCATTAATCGATAACGAAAGTGATGATTTTACTGATGAAGACGAGGAACATCAATGGGACATTGAAAGTTCGAAAACATTGTCCGAAGAAAAAGATCCGACCGAACAAAGGCGTTCATCCACCACCACAACCACAACATCTTCATCATTGTCAAATGTTTTAGCCGAAGGTCTTTTATTAACCTACGATAAAAATCATAATTGGCTATGGCGATATTATATTCTCGATAATTATGATTTAATCTGTTATTCAGTTGATCAAAAAACACGACAACAAACCGATGTTCATTCATCACCATTATGGTTGTCAGATATGACTAATGCGAAAGTAATCAAACCGCGTTCATTTCGAATCATTTCACGTTCGAATATTTAGATTCAACTAACAACGATTGATAAAACCGAATGTCTTGCCTTGCAAATTGGACTCGCCGAGGCGATTTACGTTCGGTCGAACGATCCAGTTGAAATGAATCGATGGTTGAAAGTAAATGAGAATTGCGGTTTGAATTGATGAATGAGATTGTTGATTGATTTTGAAAAGGCATTTCGACAGATCACATCAGCAAAAAAGGAAACTCACAAAACACGTCGAAATGTAAAAACATTTTCTCGAAATGCTCGGCGAATGTTCGCTCAATTAAGTCGAAAAAAAGGTCAATTAGTTTCTCATTTTCTCGACCAGATGGCGAATGTGACCGGCATCGATGATAAATCTCGTAAACACTACGAATTACGCGGTAATTTCAACAACAACAAAAAAAACAAACGAGAAAACAACAATCATCAAAATCTCTCTTCTCTCCTTCAGGTTTTCTCGTTCTGTCATTCGATAATCGTTCATTTGTGACGAAATACTGCACGATTATTGACGGATGTTTTCGTATTCATAAGTCACGTTTAAGCGATCAAACCGATCATATCTACGATTTGACTAATTGCAGTTTGACATTTCCCGAAGAACGAACTCGTGATATTCAATTTGCGTTAATTGACAAGACAAACAACGAGAAAATCTTCATCCGAGGCAATCATATTTACACAATGGGACGATTACTGAACACACTGTCGAAATACGTTGAAATTCGAGGAAGTTCGCAGAGTGTTTTTCAAGACGATGAACGTGATCGACCGTGTCCGTTGCCACGTCGATTATCTCAACAAGAAGTCGACTTTCAACCGTATGATCGAATTGACTCGACTCGAGTTTACGATATTCCGATAACAATCGAACGAACACGACGATTCTATGAGCTCGATGACGAGCCGACGGTTTATGATAACCTATCGAAATCAGACGGAATCGGACAATTTCGGTTTGTCGTTCCTTTTCATCATAGTTCGAAATCAGCTTTTACGAAAATCAAACCGCATCGATCGCCAACATTGTCGTCGTCATCGAACTCGACTTTACCTCAAACGTCGTCCTCTTCGAATTATTCAACTGCGAACTCGAATAATAATAATAATAATCCTCCTCCTCCGCCGCCTCCTTTCCGAAGCAGACTAATGACAGCTGTTTAGAATATTTTTCTCTCTTTGTATTTGCGCGTGCGTGTTTTTTGAAAAATGAAAAAGATTTTATTTCAAACAGTAAACTCATATTAGTTGTTTCAGATAGAAAATTTGCAACAAAAAAGAAAAAAACTCGAGTTCAAGATGGTAGGTTGATGAGATTTGTGTCGGACAAGGTCTCGAATTCGTCTGCTATGTAAATTTAGATGCAATTTATTCTTCTGTTCAGTCGACAAGGTAAACTTCGACTACAAAAATGGTACACATCTCAAACAGAGAAGAGCAAGAAGAAGATTACGCGAGAAGTCATTGCAGCTGTCCTATCACGAAAGCCGAAAATGTGTAGTTTCTTAGAATGGAAAGATTTGAAAATTGTTTATAAACGGTAGGGAGAGAAAAATTTGAGATTTTTTGTTTGCTGAATTCGGTGTTTTGTTTGTTTAGATATGCAAGTTTATATTTTTGTTGTGGAATTGAACAAGATGATAATGAATTGTTAACTTTGGAGACAATTCATCGTTACGTCGAATTGCTCGACAAATATTTCGGAAGTGTAAATTCGATTTCAATCTTCGTTGTTTTCGTGAAATTAAAACTCGAATTGTGTTTAGGTTTGTGAATTGGATATTATCTTTAACTTTGAAAAAGCGTATTTCATCTTCGATGAATTCATTCTCGGCGGCGAAATTCAAGAGACAAGTAAAAAAAGTGTTCTCAAAGCTGTCAACGATCAAGATGTTATTCAAGAAGTAAGTCCTTCGCATTGAATCGAATCGGGATCGAGGGTTTTTCCGATCAAATCATATTCTTCTTAGGCGGATTATGTTCAAGAATTGCTCTACGAAAACGGAGTTGCCTGATATTGTTTCTCTGTCTTTTGATTTCTTCGTTCTCTTTCTCTCGAAATTCGCGCATTTCTTTGCTTTTTCAGCTTTCAATTTTCGTCTGTTGTTTTTTAGGGAGAGAGTTCTCAGGGTCTAATCGATGAATACGGATTTGAATAGAACATTGACGAACAGATAATCGCATGTTGTGTTTCTTTCTTTGTTTTTTTCGACGAATTATTTAATAAACCGACAGTTTTTGCATGACAAAGGACTTTGTTTGCGATTGACAAGATGATTTTTTTTTGTTGAGACATAAATTGATTTTATTTTTGAATTTTAGGAAGAATTGGAAGAGAAACGAAGTGTTTTAGAAGATCTTGGCTTGGCTTAGAGCAAATGGCTGATGAGATTCTTGAAATAAGCATTCCATTCGATCTCATAAACTTCCGTATATATTGTTTTTTTTCTCTTGTTTTTAATCGTGTAATTGTTTAAAAGCAAAAAAAATCGCCAATAAATAAAAATCGACTTATCGTATTAATGTAAAAAGCAGAATAAAAATTCTTTACAAGTTCGAGTTTATTTTTTGATTTCTTTTTTAAACACTTTTCTCAGTCCTTTGGGCATAACTAATTCGTGACTCGAATTTTTGTCTTGTAATCTCAAATCTTCCAGCGCACAGATAAACAAAGTATCAACAGCCATTGAATAAACCGAGAAGAAACATGTTGCAATGATGTATGTTCCGATGATAATCAATGCTAACGGAATGAAATAATAGTGCAATTCAGGTACATGATCTTTTGCGAATGAAAAACGTCCGGTAAAGAAGAAAAACGAGAGAATTCCAATGCCGACGGTGATGCAGATTTTGCCGAGAAAGATTAAGAAATCACAAACTTTATCGATGACCAAAAGTCGAAGTGGATTCGACGTGATAATGTGAAAAGCTCGACGTGCTGACGTGATAAAACCTGTGCCGTAGATAGCTGTGACGATATAAGCATTTCGATTGAGAAATTTAAGAAATTTTTCCAAACAAAATAAACAACAACGACAACAACAGAACAGACAACGAGCAATTTTACCCGTTTTCTTCTCGACTTTCTTTTGTATATATTCGAGAAGAAGACGAATCAGCTTGACAATCGCAATTATCAATGAACCGAAAGCCAATGTACCAAAATGCAAGAAAAACGCACGAAAAATCGATTGAAGTAATGAGGAACAGAGACAACCAAGTCGTTTTCGGTCCCAATAATAACGTGCATAGACACCAGCTAAACATCAATAAGAAATTCTCGTGTAAAAACAAAATCAAACAAATCCTACCGAGAACTAATTGACCAAATCCAATGACGAATGCTGTCAACCAAAAGAACATAAACGCTGCAAACAATTGAGGAAGCCATTGATTTTGATTAACAAAACTAATAAACGCTTCGAAATGTTTTCCCGTGCCTAGTTTTCAAATAAAACGGATCGATTCTTTTGTCATTCGTTCTCCTACCGTTTAAAATACTATCTAAATCAAGATCGGGATCGTATCCGTATTCCCAAAACACGCAATCGCCTTTGCTTCCATCGGAATTATTCCATTTTTTCGGGTCACAAATTTGCCCAGCATCATGTGTCGCATTTTCAATGGTTTCATTGAACGCAACTCGATAGATCGGCTGACCAGCTGTGGATAAATAAACAGCTAGGACCGCCCAATAAGCCAAAACGCCGATTTGAAGTAGAAACGGAATAAACGGCCAGAAAAGACTGAAAAAATTGTATCCAACTGCTTTCGATGCTTCAGTTAGAATAGCTAAAGCGATACGCAGACGTTTGAATAAAGCCAAGAGAATTAAAAGTGAAATTATCAAAATTAGCGCTAAGATAATGCCGAGAATTAACCAAGTTAATGGCAAATTTCGATAGTAGTTTGCGTCGGCAACGAATTTGAATTCTTTGACAATTTCATTGTCGTTCTTTTCTCGAAGTTGAACGAACTCGAAAAACGAGAGACCTGTGCCAATTGCAAGCAACAGAATAAATAAAACAATTGCCAACCAAACGATAGGTTTAGCTAACCAACGCATAAGAACAATCCAAATGAACTAAATCAAACAAATCGAGTCAATGTGAGAATAGATTTTTCATCATACGGAGATGATAGCTGATAAACATAAACCGAGAAGAATGTATTGCCAGGAAATGGCGAAATCTTCGAGAAGAAAAGCACCGATTTGTCTTAGATTGAGCAAATCAACCAGATATTTGACACCCTATTAATCAATGATGAAAGCAAATTTCAAAACGAATTTAGTGAAAATGAGTTTTGCCTCTTCAAGTTTAGTTCCATTCAATGGATTTCCATCGGAATCACGAACTGTTTCATTAATATTTCCACCTGATCCATGAATAATCGAATTCGTTAGATTCTCAAGATATTTCGGTACACATCGGCCAAACAACGGTTTACTGTCCATGACATAAGTTGCGCATTTGCCTTGTTCAACTAAATCTCTATAAGTGTCTTTCGTAGGTGTGACATCGTAAGTGCACACACGGTGATCAAAATAATTGTCAAATTCGTAATATTGAGTGCTATCCGGACATTTGTCAACGCAGACTTGTGTTGTCGGACAGACAAATGGCCGACCATTGAGAACATCAGCTCCGACGTTTAAACCTTTGATACATTTTGTCCAATCGAAAAAGTAAACATACGGTTTCGATGCAAAATCTCCTGTTCCACAAAGATTTCCTTGACTATCCGTTGGATGAATCAATTGTCTTGGATCGCCTACAATTAAATCCTTTGACTCTTTTCTTATCTTCGAATAATCTACCTTCGATAAACGCAAATACACTTAGAGCAACAAATACAAGAATAAATATTAAAAACAACAGACAACATGGAATGTCTAAATATCTCGAACAAATTCAATCTCAGTGTATAAGAAAAAAAACAATTAGTTAACTGACCAGTACAGCATCGTTTTCTTTTCAAACTTTCTCTTGGTAATTCGAATTGCGATTCGATTTTCATTTGTTCGATCTTACGAGATCTATTTGACATTCTGTTTTCTTATTTCATCCTATTGCAACAATTCTTACCTGTCTATCGGCATGTTCTTTGTTTTTGCTCGATGTCGTATTTCGAAAAGAAAAAAAAAAGTTCCTTTATCTCGACAGAAAAGTGGCCTTATATCACGTCTATAAAAAAAAGATAAAATCGGTAAATACGTTGTCATGCTTATAAAAGTCAATAAGAGAAGACAGAAAGCGCTTGAGATTTTTCCAAATGCCATGTGTAGTCAAATTGACCATTCTGTTCATTAATGAGAGACACAATTACGAACACGGAAGGCCTTCACATTTATTCTCGAGAATGCTGATTGAGTTCTCTGATGAGCTCAGATGTCGCTCGTGTTCACCTAACTTCACTCAACGTAACGAAACTCTTTGATTAGTTGCTTTTATTCGCCAATAAAATCTGTCAGCCATTGATGATTTTTATTTATTATTTATTTTCTTTTATATATATGTCCTTGCATCAGCTCGACTGACTTTTATTCGAATCATAAAAGATTTTGTCTGATGTGGTTAAGATTGTCTAAATGTCTGTTCACACCGACGAACAAATCTTCACTGACCAATAATCTTCAATTGATTCGACAATTTCGCACGAAACTCTCCGGAGGATCGCGTCGATCGATAAAAAATTTCGATGAATCGAATGTTTTACGTGTTGAACCGAAAACTGAACCACATCCAAGTCGTTTACTCATTCGACCGACTGTATTTACACTAGGCGTAGGTCGTTCATTTCGTTGATTCGACAGATAGATTTCGTTTTATTTTTGTCTAGTTTGTTGGCTGTTCATTTGTCACTTGTGCCATTTGGCAATATGAAAAGCAACGACATAAAGTTCGAACAATTCGAGAACGTTGGCAATCGAAAGACGTTTCTAAGCAACTTTCGACTCAAGTATTGTAGTTGAAAATGATCTTTGAAGAATAAGAATATTTTTAGTTGAAAAATATTTGGAAAGATGTGTCCGAACCGAAACGAGTCATTGGAACGATTATCGGTCTGAATCTGCTCGTTTTTCTCGCTTGGCGAGTCAAGAAATTCGAACCATTCATGTTAAAATATTTCACATCGAGTCCATTTAAACGTATGTTTTCACAAATTTCTCGTTTTTCTATCTGTTCAACTTGAATCTATCTAATAGCAAATCTGAGCTCGATGGTTTTGTCAACATTTAGCCATTACAATGGTTTGCATTTCTTTTGTAATATGTACGTTTTATGGTCGTTTAGCGATCCGATTATACGCATGCTTGGACCAGAACAATTCTGTGGTAATAGAGAAACACAGAAAAAAAAACATTTACTGATAATTTCTTTTTCATTTCAGCCGTATTTGTTTCGGGCGGTAAGATAAGATAAAATTTCAATTTGTATGTCAGCATTTTGTAATCTGAAGGCGTCATATCATCATGGTTAAGTTATGTTTTCAAAATCGTTACCAAAACTCCGAATATTTCTCTCGGAGCAGTGAGTTCTTTGACCTCAAACAATTGATTTCCTTCGACAACGGATTCATTTCGTTTAGTCCGGCTCGATCATGGCTATTTTAGGCGCAATTTGCACTCAATTTCCCGATGCTCGACTCGCGCTTATATTTCTTCCGTTCTTCACATTTTCTGCTAAGAGTGTAAAATCTTCCATTTCGATTCTGCATGTAAAACATCGGCTTGTTTAGGCTCTTATCTCCATGGTGTGCTTTGATCTTGTCGGTACAATCATGCAATGGCGTTATCTCGATCATTCAGCACATTTAGGTGGCGTTCTCTTCGGCATGTAAGTCGATAAAACGCAAATATGTAATTACATATTCGATTTTTGAAATGTTTTTAGTTTTTATGTGAAATATGGTTATAAATTCTTATGGGAATCATTGATTCCAGTTGTGGAATATTGGCATAGATTGCGAGAGAAATTTAAATAAAAGATTAAAGTTTATTTGTTGATGACGTGCAAGAATGTATGATAAAGAGAGAAGGGAGAAATGTGAAAGAAAAAAAAATACCCGAAACATATTTTCTATTGTTGTCCTTCTGCGTTCTTTTTTGTTCTGTTATAAAGGCAGCAAATGGTTTTCGTATAGGATTCATTTGTTAATTTTCTTTTTTTCGATGTTAATGCGAATAGCAGCTGCGATAATTTCTATTTCAGAATGGAATAATATTGAAAAATGACGAGCGGTGGAAATACAAAAAGTACTGTGCCCGGAGCAGTCGTTCCGGATGGCGGATGGGGATGGGTCATCGTTTTTGCATCGTTTATGATCCATTTCATTATGGATGGGTGAGTTTCAAACAAATGTTGTCAATTGAAATCATTTGTAATGTTTTGTTTTTATTTGAATAGTATTACATATTCAATGGGTGAAGTCTTTTTAGCTCCAATGATGTCGAAATTGGATAAACTTCGAGGTCCAGTTTCGACGATATTTGGAATGTTACCTGCTGTCACGTTAGGAGCAGGTAAATTTCGAAAATATGAGAATTGGATTTGAAATGATTGTTATTCAGGTCCAATTGCCACTGTCTTTACGAATACATATGGTTGTCGAAAAGTGACAATCGTAGGAGCTTGTATAGCTGCCCTTGGGTTCTTTATCAGTTACTTTTTTGCTAATCTTTGGGTTTATTATATTGCCATTGGTATTATCGGAGGTAACAAAATCAATTCGATTTCTTTTCTAGTAAAATGTCATTTTTCGTTTGCATAGGTGTTGGCTTTGGTTTAATTTATTTACCAGCTATTGTTTCCGTTGGTTTTTATTTCGAAGAAAAACGTTCAACTGCGATGGGCATTGCTGTTTGTGGTTCTGGTTTAGGCACACTCGCTTTTCCAGCCATCATGCCCTATATCATTGATTCACCTCTGTCATTCGGCTACATCGGTGCTCTTCTATTGGAAGCTGGTATTATTTTCGTTTGTATCCTTTTTGGAGCTTTAATGGTAATGAAATTGTAGAATTGATGATAAGAGGTTTTTAAATTAAAATTTTTAGATTCCACTACCACAAGAACCAAGTGAAATACGACGTGTTGATCGTAAAGCACGTGCTCAAGCGAAAAAACAAAAACTTTTGAATGCTGGTAACGAGGAACAACAAAAACAATTATTGCCCAAGTAGATCGAGTTGATAGAAAAAAAGATAAAAATTGAATTTTGTTTTTATAAATTACAGAGATGTTCCATTGGAAGAAATTGCAGCAACAAATGCACTTGTACCTGAACGTCGTCATTCAATATCAGACTTAAATAAGAATGACGTTGAAATCTATCCGAAAAAGAACACAAGTCTAACGAAATCGAATGAACAAATCTCGACAGAAGAACCAACGATTGTCAAAGAACGAAAAGATGCACTTTTACAAGGCAGTTTACATCAAATTCCAATGTTTGAAAAAGATAGCGAAGAATATCATCGACAAATCGTCGTCACAAGTGAAGATCAACAAAAGAAGACGAAGAAATCATTTCTGGCTAAACTTGCCGAACAAATCGATTTGAAATTGTTGTACGATGCAGCTTTTGCTCTATTTGCTATTTCGAATTTTCTCACGAGTTTGGGTTTTAACGTTCCATACAATTTTGCAAATGATGTTGCTAAAGATGCGAAAGTACCAGCCAACTACCGACATTGGCCTCTAATGACCATTGGCATTGCCAATTGTTTCGGCCGTGTTGTTATCGGATTTTTAGCTGATCAAAAATGGGTAAAAACTAAAACGAAATGATTTTCTACAAAAACATATTTATTCTTCGTTGTTTCGTAGGTCAATCGATTGATGTTATACAATACAACTTTAATCATTGCAGGTTTTGCAACAATAGCCGCACCGTTTTGTAACGAATTAGTTTTTACACATATGCTCTACGCTGGATTTTTCGGCTTTTTCTCCGGAGGTTATGTTGGTTTAACATCGATTGTGATCGTAGATTTAGTTGGTGTTGATAAACTATCGGATGCTTTCGGAGTTCTTCTATTATTTCAAGGCGTAGCTGTAGCTATTGGCACGCCGATTTGCGGAGCAATGCGAGACGCATTCGAAAAATTGCCTCGACCCTATCTTTGGCCGTATTTGATATTCGGTGGCGCCATTGTTCTCAGTGGAGCAATCTTATTTGCTGTACCCTATTTACAACGACGAAAAGAACGTCGCCAACAGCCAACTAAACATCAATTAGATATGGGAGTTTTGAAATATTCAACACAAGATCTTTCAGCTCCTGAACAACAACAACAGCTTTAAATCAAAATTAAATTTGCGTGACTTCGATGAGCTCAAAAAAAACAAAGATTATCCAGTTCTTTTGTGTGTGTGTGTGTTTCGTTTCTTGTTTTTCGTTTCTAAAATATGTTGTGATACCGTGCTGAAAACAAATCAGTCTCTCTTTTGCTTCTCTTTCATGCGTCTTCAATTGTACTAATTTAGTCTCTTATTCATTCTAATATTACTTTCAGGGATAAGTTCGAACAGTATTTTATATTCGTCAATCGAAAGAACAGTCTTTATGAATATTATCTGCGTTATTTTATATACAACGTTTCTTTTTTTTCTTCTCTCTCTCTCTTCCTATTTCTTTTATTTTGATACTACTACATCCCTTCGATAAAGAACAAATCTGCAAATCGAATGTTTGACTAGTACGTAAATCATAATAGGACAGAAAAAAGAACGAAAAAATCATGAATCTATCAGCGATATAATTTTGTTGTTTCCTTTCTTTCTTTCTTTCGTTCGTTTTTTTTTCTCGTTTTCGTTTTTATGTACGGCTGTTTTATTTGATTATTCGTTCTGGATGAAACAAATGCACGTGTTAGATTAGTTTTCAATATACTTACTACGCAGGCTTTTTAACAGAATTTCAGAGTTTTTCTCATCTTTTAGATGCCACCACCACCGCCGCCACCTCCGCCTCCGCCTCCACCACCGGCGTTGCCACAAGCGTCAACACCGATGGCCGGTGGTGTCAATCGATCGGGTTTATTAAACGAAATTGGCACTTTTAAAAAAGGTGGTCTTAAAAAGACAGTTACCAACGATCGAAGTGCACCATTAGTCGGAAACTCAACAAATAATTCAAATAATTTACAAAATAATCTTAGTAACAATATCAATATGAATATTCAAACACAAAAAACGCCTCGAACAAATGTCACTGATAATAACCGACCGGGCACAGCTCCACATATTACACCGAATCTCCTCACTCAAGCAATTCTCCGGCCAGCAAGTGCATCGGGCCCGAACAAAGTTAGAAAACCATCCATTCCACAAGTTAATACTGCTCCTCCTCCACCGCCGCCGCCGCCACCACCGCCTCCGCCACCGGCGAATCAGCCAGTGGTCCGAATGAACTCAATTGAACAATCTCGGAATGGTGGTACGAATTTCTTCTCTCGAAAAAGAAACACGTTCATTTTCACTTTCGTTTTCTTTTGATTAGGTGATGATGGTTCGTCAAGACGAAGTTTCACCCATCAAGCACCTCGAATTCCTCCTCGTGAGCCTCCTCCACCACCGCCTTCAAACGACAACAAACCTCGGTTGAGCCAAACATCGATCACACCGTCGTCTCTGACCAATCATACTCAACCAAAAATCAGCCGTGCACCACCGCCACCGCCTCCGCCACCATATTCATCATCGAACAATGGTCACGCTTATTCCGATAGTAATATCTCGAGAAATTCGAGACCGTTCAATCACAACGGTCCTCCACCGCCTCCGCCACCACCTCCTCGAGGTGTTGTGCCAATGTCGAACAACGTCACGCATCGAAGACTATCAGATTTTATTGATCATTCTCAAGTTGACCGTCGATCTGACCCATCGAGTACGCCTGGTGCTCTCGCCTACGACTATAATTTCGAAGCACGCTTTCGATTTACTCCAATCCAAGATCTTCCGTCTCCTAAACCATGGCAACCACCACCTGTGCACGCAAGATCTTCAAAACAACACTTAAATGTTCGTTAATCTCTTTTCTTGATAAAAAAATTTATTTTTTTTAATGTTTATTAAAAAAACAAACAAAAAATACAGTGATTATCTCTGTTCTCTGCGCTGTGTTTATTATTCTCTCTTATACATATTTTTTTTCTCGTCTTTTCTGCTCTCATGTTTAATCTTAACTTGTTCAATTTTCTCTTTTTTTTTGTCATTCTGTATAAACAAAACAAAAAAACAAAACAAAACGATGTCGGTTAGGATGAAATGACTTTAAATTACAGATTTTAAGATAACACATTGTTCTTTTTGTACGCAATGGCAGCTGATCTTAGTGCCGGTCATTTACAAGCAGCTGGAGAACTTGAAATCGAAATGATGCAAGATCTTTATAAGAGAATGACGACTGCGTGTCATCAAAAATGTGTCAAGCCCAAATATAAAGATTCCGAATTAACTAAAGGCGAATCGATTTGTATTGATCGTTGCGTAGCAAAATACATGGAGGTACAAATCAGCAGATTTGATATTTTTGATATTTTGAAATATTCATTCAGGTTCATGATCGAATTGGTAAACAACTAACTTCGATGACTTTACAACAACAACCGAATCTACAGACTCAACAGCCAATCGATCCATCGCAAGCTGTTGGAACATATAAATAAAATATGAAGAGAACAACTCCTAGGTCTTTCTTTCTTTTTTTTTCATATTTCATATTTTGTTTTTTGCTATGAAATAAATTGTTGACCGAATGACCAAGGTTATTTCATTGGTTCACTCTATTGACACTAAATTTGAATCGGAAGCAAACGAAGAAATTTAATTCAGAATACGATGAAAAAGTCTCATATTTAGATGTTTGCTTAACCTGAAATACGAGCCATGCCTTTTCTTGTCAAGCAAAAAAAAACGAGGAAGTTGAGAACAAGATCATACGTATGTGGAAATAGAGTTTCTTTCTTTTTTTTCAAGAAGTCGAACATATTTTGGTACGAATACGATAATCTTTTCGTTGTTCATCACAAATGGATTAACTATCTTGGAGATTTGTTCTCTAATTGTTGACTAAAATGACGAGACATACACGATTTTGTTTTTTAACCAATTGACCTTGTTCTTTTCGTTAATGATGGTCATCCGGAAGAAGAAGGGGCGAGAAAGATAAAGAATAAGAGAAGAAAAACACAGCAATCAGATAGATAGATACATCCATCTACGTATATATATATATATATACACATACATCCTTAACCAATCGATTACACATTCTCTTTGCAAATCATTTCGAACAAAAAAAAAAGTTGTCGAATAGTATGAATTCAATTCCATCCGCTTATTTTACCGATGAACTCTGGTCATCGACAACGAATCCATCGTTTCAAACATCTTCTTCCGCCATTCCACAATCGATTCCCGCCGCAAATTCATCATCAAATCTCGCCTATGCACGACGTTATGCAGCGTCGAAACCTCCGTTTTCCTACATATCTTTAATCGCTCATGCGATCACCAATTCTCCCGAACGTATGTGTACTTTATCTCAAATCTATCAATACATTCAAGATCACTATGCTTACTACCGACAAAATCAACAACGATGGCAGAATTCAATTCGACATTCGCTGTCGTTCAACGATTGTTTCGTCAAAGTACCACGAAGTGCCGATCGACCCGGCAAAGGTTCTTATTGGACTTTGCATCCCGATAGTGGCAATATGTTCGAAAATGGTTGTTATCTACGTCGACAGAAACGTTTTAAAATCAAAGAAAAACCGAAAAGTAAAACACATTCATCATCAACATCCGAATCCGATCCCATCACGATCAATAAAGTCGATTCGCCTGGCTCATCGCCTCGGCAAGCGTCGACTGCGAGCGAACAATTCTATCAATCGTCATTGTCCTATTCGAATTCCATCTACGATTCGAATAACAACGGTTTGCAATATCAAACATCTCAACAATATTTTTTTAATCAAATTCCCGACACATTCCGTATTGATCATTTAATTAACTACGATCCAACAAATCATTTTCTTGAAACAACAAATAATCAATTTTATTCAACGAGTTAATTTCACGAGACAACATTTTTACCTTGACGTTTTGCGTTTTTCTTTCTTTTTTTGTTCTCAATGTGCAATATTTTATTCTTTATTTAAAACACACACACACACATACGAAACGAGATAAATTTTTATTAATCATCATCTCGTTTTCAGGTAAGGAAAAGTCATCTGCACGTTCAGCAAATATTGAAGATTATACATAAACGTGCGAAGAGAAAAAACAAAATGTCATATCCGTTCGTGAACGAGAACATGAAAAAAACGACTATCTAATCGACATATTTTCACAGAGAAGAAGAAAAAAAAAATAAACAAATATTTGTTTAATATCAATTTGTTGAGGAGGAATTATTCGGTATATTGCGTTTTTGTTGTTTTCTTTTCAACGAATCATCTTTCGAGTTTTCTTTTTTTTTGCACAATGAATAATATCTCATCGTAAACTATAGAAAAGAGACGAGCAAAAAGGTAAGATTGTCTGTCTGAGTCTTAACCTTCTCTGTACTGATTTATGTAGATAAGAAATCAAATCTTTCTTCTTCTTCTTCTTCTTTTGCCTTCGAATGGCGAAATAACAACGAAAGAAAATGATTCGTCTAACAAGAAAAAAAAAGTAGAAAATGTCGTCGGAAGAAAGAGAAATGTATTTTAAAAAAAAAGAACATGAGAAAGAGGAGAGAGCGAGAGCGAGAGAATGGAGAAAAAATAAAAAAGCAAACTTTTTATGGGAGAGATTCATTTCCGTTTTTTTTCTCTTCTCTTTAACTCAACAGGGATTCGTTCGTCGTCATCATTTTTTTCTCTCTCTTTTCTCTTTTCTCTTTCTCTTTTTCATCGTTATCGTTATCGATAAAAACGCTTTCGTTTTTTGTTTATTATTTGAATTAAACGATTCTAGTCAACGGATTTTTTTTTTGTTTTATTTGCAAAGAAGAAAAAAAACAGAAAGACAAATAATGATTCAAGTATTATTATCGAATTAGAGAAAAAAAACAATAACATGCACAATCATCCAACAAGTATCGGCGATGAATCAACATCATCGTCATCATCAGAATTCAAACCACAATTAGACGAACTTGTACGTTTTCAACGTCAACAACAACAACATCAACCGACAACAAATCCTATTCTTGATCAACAACAATTGGATTATGCAACACTTGTACCTGTACAAACACTTGTCTCAACAAAACCAGAATTAGAACAACCGACATTACATTACTATGACCATCATCCCAATAATTACATGTTAACATCGACAACCTACGATGCCAATCATCATGCCAATGATAAAATCAACGCAGATTTAATATCGACAATGCAACGGCAAACATCGACGAATTCACCGAATCGTCGTGCTAATACTCCATCGAAACCGCCCTATTCCTATATTAGTTTAATCACCATGGCTATTCAACATGCGCCATCGACAATGGTGACATTAAATGATATCTACCAGTTTATTATGAATGTTTTCCCCTACTATCGACACAATCAACAACGATGGCAGAATTCAATTCGACATTCGCTGTCCTTCAACGATTGTTTTGTCAAAGTTCCACGAGGTCCTGATCGACCGGGCAAAGGCTCCTATTGGACATTACATCCTGATGCTGGAAATATGTTCGAAAACGGTTGCTATCTACGTCGACAGAAACGTTTTAAATGTACAAAGCAAGGCTTGAAAAATCGAGGACGTTCATCGAATGCGAATAACCAACTTTCGATGGACAAAGGCGAGTCTCTGAATAACCATTCGGACGATGATATCGATGATGATGACGACGACGATGAGGATAACGAAACAAACAATAGAGTACATGCACAAATGCCAATATCACCCGCACGTAGATCATTGAATAATTCGGTTTTATCGATGAATCATTTTACATCACCAATCCCGAAAATTTTATCAACGAATGAGAATTTCTATCAACAACAACAACAACAGAATCCATCAACTTCATCAACAGCCACCACCACCACCACAGGTAAACAACATGAGACATGTCAATCAGTACCTCGTTCACCTCAACAACAACATCGTCATCAAATCTATTCAACTGAACAACAACAATTCCTCTCGAATGCAATGTATTTAGATTTACCATCATTTCCATCGAATTCAACATCAAATGAACTTGCCTATTCAACGAATAATTCTGCTGCTGCTGCTGCTGCTGCTACTGCATCGCCATCATCGTCATCGACAACAACACCACCGGCTAATTATTATCCCGCTGAATCTTCGTCCATTCATTCCCAAACATCGACATCATCGGCAACGACAACGCCATCGACTTACTATTATCCTTCGTATCCATCGACAACAAACGCCAATCTTCTTGATTATCAACAATCAGTTCGACTTTAAAAAACCAAATACATGAATATCTTTTATCAATATCAATTCAGCAATACTGTGATGATAATCAATAGAAAAAAAAACAACAACAAAGAAAATCATAATCTATATGTATCTCTGTATATGTTTGTGTATGTGTCTTTGTTTTAATTTATTCAGCTATGTACAGTGAACACTCTACCTTGTTACATCATTTATATTCGAGTTAAGTACCAAGACAAATTCTCTTCGAATTTATTGTGTAGTAGTCAACAGTAATCGCAAGATTGGAGGCCATTTTTCTTTCAATTGATTGATATTCAATTGATGCCGGTGGTATATAATTCCCTTATTTCATTTTTCTCTTTCTTCTTCTTCTTTTTAGTGAAGAACTATAGAATATTACAGTCAAATTGACACGAACCTTACGGCGCTCTTTTCGATTCAATTCATCCCCCATTTTTGCTAGATGCCTAAAAGTAACACCCCTCGTGAATGAAAATGCTTCTTTCTTTTCTCTCTTCTTTTTCTTGACCATATCAGAGATTTTGTCGATAACTGTCTGACCTATAATTAGTTCGAGAGATGACAAGTACCATTGACGTTCGATGGAACAATGAGACGATCGATTTTCTTTTTTTGGTTTTGTTTGTTTAGTGTATTCGATCGAGGAGGAGAGAAGAACAACACAACAATGCGTGAATAAATGTGCTTTGTTTTGATTTTTTGTCTGTTTCGTCTTAAAACAGTGCCAATGATGTTGCTGTTGTTGTTACACACTCTGCAACTTTGTTGATGACAAATTTCTTTCAATGAAAATCTGAGGCCTGTTACACTATTTTCTTTCGTTTTTTTTTATTTTCTGTTTTGTTTTTCGTTTTAATTCAATTGAAAAAAATATAAAGTAAGTGATCGTATGAGAGTATGTTTTTCCATTAGTCAACTTTTTTGACCTGATTTTGCCGCAAGACAAACGACGAAGAAATTTTCAATCAATTCTTTTACTTTCCACTCGATAGTAAAATGTGCTGGCGAATATATATATATATGGTCTTTTTTTATGATAAGATTCATGGTTATTTCTTACTTTGAGATAAGGCTTCGCTCTCTTTCATTTTACGTCTTGCTCTTGAGAACGAAGAGCAGTTGTTAGATGGGAGTAACAACGTTCGACAGAGCAGCCATATCGGTTGAAATGTAATAAAAATAACCTTGACCAAAATTTATATCGTTCTCTGTTTTATTGCGAATAAATCCGATGAGAAAGGAAGAAGAAAGGTGAAGCATATGATGTGTATCGTATCTTCTGTTTAAAAACGGCAAACGCATCTTGAGAGACTCGTTATTCGTTTCGATTCAAGAGGATTACTTATTTTAGCAGCTCTGATTTCACTCGCTTGTTGCTGTTTTATGAATGTCATTGGATAGCGTATGTTTTTTTTCTCTTTGTCGATTGTTTGCATAACGATTTAATAGGATTAATTTTATCATAAGCTTTTCGTCAATCATTGTGCTGAAAGAAGAAGAAAAACTTATTCGATAGAACATGTCGAATGATTTTGATCTTATCTCAAATCGAAAGAAAAGATGACACACAAATTTAACCACTGAGAAACAACGAATATTTGCGTAGATATGTCTCATTTCTCATATTACGCATTTCGAAAAAAAAAAGAAAAACTTTCGATGAATCATTCGACTTATCTTGGTGATAAAAAGCATTCGTATGTGGGTGTATGCGTTCGAAAAAAAACTATCTGTCACTTGATTTCAAGTACATAAGAAGTATAATAGATCTTGTGATTGAAGATTTTCATAACCGTCATTGTATGAGAGGTATTAAACACGATAAAAGATTTATAGACAAGAATTTCATCGAGTAATGATAAATATTGACTCTTTCAAAGTGAGAATATTAAAATACTGTCAACGATCAACAGAATGTACTCATCGAATCGACATAATATAAGTACTAGCAATCAACCAAAAGATAACATTTCAAGTATTTCAATTTAAAAATTCAGAAACTAACATTAGCTTACAGTGACATCATTTCTCATAAAAATAATATTCGACTCAAAAAATGTATCTATCGCTTCATACACTGCCAATCGAAATAGTCTATTTCTTTCGGTAATCAACATATGACAACGTCTGAATGCAATCATCAATGCACATCAACATTTTCAAGCAACTCTTTCTTTGAACAGACACTTATAGAACTGTATCTTGAAAAAAATAATACAATTATGCTTTAATAAATGGCTTTTGCATGAGAGAACTCCAAGTTAAGAATGAATTTCGTAGCGAAATTATCATAATTACTTTATTAAAATAATGTCAGACATGATCACAAAAGCTAATAGTGTATGACGAAAATCTTAGTCGTCAAACTTGAAACGATAATTATTCGAAAATGATTTCTTAAATTCTGTTTCAGGTAAATAATGATCGTATAACGTTGGACGATATTTGTTATACAATTGTCGAACAATTGTAATTGAATCACCTAGAACATAATAAGCAACTGATTTTATTCGTGTAAACATAAGCAAAACAACTAACCTTGTGTAATTGTTGGATAGGTTTTAGTATCCAACATGAAAAATGGCATTTCGGCTTCGAGAAACATACGTTCACTTAAAACAGTTGTATTAAGAGGTTGACCCTAAACGTATTGAAATACATACAAAAGTGCTGAATAAATCAATCAATCATACTTCAACTAAACTCTTCAAAGCAACATTAAAGAAAACTTGCCATCGTTGTGCATAATAACTAAACAAAAAAGAACAATCGAACATGAAAAGATTATCGGATGATTGGCCTATTGACATACTCTCGAATCATTCCTGACCAGAATTTATTCGCATAATCATAAAGTGGTAATGTGTAATTATTGCCCCAAATTGAAACTTGAAGTTTAGCATTGAAATTATAGAAATGAATTTCTTCTTCACTTTGTGCAAATTGCAATGCATCTCGAATCCAATTTCCTAGGAGAAAACGTTGATCTGACGCTAAAACCAATTCCGTATCGGCTAATATATCAATCAGAATCGCTGCTTGAGTTCCAACTCCGTAAAGATCACTTTGATTATAAGCCAACATAAATTGCGTATAGGTACTCGCGAAATGATATTGAAGAACTTCTTTGGTTACGTCAACTAAATCATATCGAAATAAATCCGAATCGAGCTGTTCAGATGCATCGACTAGATTTTCCCATGCGCCATATAAACATGTTAAATTGTAATCGATCTATTTCAAATTTTGAACAAAAAGAAAAGATTGTTGTTCAAAGAAAATGGTGACGTACATCTTGTTCTCGATTTAATCTTGGTCTTCTCAACATCGTTGATTGATCATTATCGGGATTATCTCGATAAACAGAATTGCCTAATAATAACCAAGCATTGATTGCTGAATTAGGTATTTGTTTTTCACCGGTATATCTTCGTATAGCAAAATCAGTCAGCCTAATTGAATAAACAATTTCGTTTAAAAATAAATCTGAACAAAAAATTTACCAATCATTGAGTTGTGCGTCGTCTAAACGATGACGCCAAGCTTGTTCTAGCGCGAATTCATACATAATTTCATTTTGATTGATACCTTCCATGGTGATTCCAACTCCGATCATATGTTCACCGGAAAAGTTTCGTGCTTGATCAGGACCCTAGACGACGATGATGATTGATATTTGGAGAAGATTTTCAGTGAGAAATTACTTTTGTCACATTGAGCAGCGAACCAAATAGAAAACTATTACCACCGAAATCATGCAACATATTCCAGATGTAATAATGTCCGTAGTAGGACTCGAAATTTTGATATTTTGGAACTTGTTCAGAGTAAAGATCAAGAAGAATTAAATGACCCTTAGAAATATACGAATTGAACTTGTATTCTACTGAATCTCTTCGAGTTTACGTACAATCGGAACTTTACTAAGATAACTTTTAGCACGTTCTTGTGTCCAAAAATCCGAAAGAAACAGCCACGCTTGCATTATCCTACATGAATTCAGTTATAAACATTTGTTTTTTTCTATCAACATACCAAACAGCATCGGGATCAACACTTTGCATCATTCCAATAATACCCGCATTGACATCAGCCAAATATGACAAATCACTACGAAACATTCAAATCAACATCCTCAATTTTCTGCTAACTAAACATACGTAATCGGAGGTGTCATTTCATTGAAAAGATCGCATGCATAGTAATGCGACGTAATGTTCAATAATGTAATAGTCTGAAATGAGCAGAAAGAGATATTGATAGAAGTTTTGTTGATCTATGTAAATACTTCGTTTAATAATTGTGCTCCAACTGTTTTGAAAAAGGGGTCCGTTGGATCGAGGTATGGCAAACTAAGATAAGAGAAGATATAAGTTTATCATCGAGAAGATAGAACGAAAAATGAGAACAAACCAAGATTCATTACAACCAAAATCGACCCAATTCGATGAATAATGAAATTTCGCTGTAGGAAATCGTCTAGATAAATCAAATCGTTTCATTAAAATGCAAAAAAAGGCATTTTTGACATACTTTGGTGCTGTTTGCGGCATAAAACCTGTAAATGCCGGTAAAACTGGTATTATTCCGATTTCTGTCATTCGTTGAATGATCTGTTTTGCTAGTTGATATTGTGCTTGATGCCAACTTGGTGATAGAGGACCTGCATGTTTTTGCAGATTACCCATGCGAAGCCTTCATTTAAAACGAATGAATTCAGTTAAAACTCGTTATTTTTACGTACCAAGCGAGAAATGCTGGTCCAGTAAAATAATTATCTAATTCCGATTGTGGAAAACCCAATCGAAGAAAAACCTGAAGAAATTATTCAAATGAAACTGACGATCGTTTTCGATTGAAAATGCGAACTTGATTGAAAATATATTCCATTCCAGTTGTTGCATAAACTAAATTAATTCCGTTCATCGCCATCCAATCGATTTCTTTCTCCCATCTGTCATTCGAAAAACGTCTTTAGCTTTTTTTTTTCATTTCTTTTACCTTGAAAAATTCCAAAATACCAACGAATAACTGAATGTACACGGATTTCCATACCATCGGAAAAGATCATTTGCATTGATCTCAATCGAGTCTTTCAACGGAGTCAACGTCGAACTAACACTCACAATATTCTTTCCCGACCAATAAACTAGCTCAAAGAATAAACAAAAAAAAATCCATAAATTTTCGAATCTTCTCATCCTACATGAACTATGAGCAACATATTTCAAATAATAATTAAATCCCATAGCAGCCGCAACACCAGTTGATGCACTAATCGATATGGTGCCAGGTGTTGCACCGTTCGAGAGTTTGAAAACGTCTTTGCCATTGACGGCTAGATTTTCATCGATCGAAATTTGAAAAAGTTTTGCACTCGGTGCGTTATTCAAAACTCGAGCGATTAAATCGGCAATTGCTTGTGGTGATGATTGAATAGCCTTTGGCTTTGGCCATGTAACACCTTCGGCATCTTTTCGAAAGCAAAACTCCTCGAACTCAATTAATCTATTAGCAATATGGTTAACTTACGGTTTAATAAACATAAACCGACCAAAAACAAGGTCAATATACGCAACATCTTGAGAGCAGAAGTTTAGTTTGAAAGATAAGAAAAAAGTAATCTAAACCATGAAGATTCGATTGGACAAACTTGAATATTCAATAATAAAACAAACATATCTGATGTCTCTAGTATATTTTCGATGAAATATGACAAGAATAATTTATTATTATCATGAAAAATAAATGATTTTGTAGAAATTTTTTGAATTTATTTATTTGTTTTTTTTTGCTTTTTTGCTGTCGAAAAAACTGTTTGATAAATCTCATTGAGATCTTTACAATTCGGTAGAATTTTCAGTAACTGTCGAATTGTGATCGAGATTTTCAATTGATTCAAAGCAATTTCATTACAAAATTGAATAAATAAACAATTTGCTGTTAGTGTTTTTAATTGCGCATAAGTTAATTGGAAATTCGGCTGTTGATAAACCGAATTATTCAACGATTCACTCGGCTTCTTCGTCGGATATTGATTTAAGATGAACGATTGAACACTCGACTAAAGAAAAAACAACACGATATTCGTTTCGAGATCAACAAAAAAGAACTAACTGGTTGAGATCGAAATAATTCATTGATCTGACGGTATTGCTGCAGTTTTCTATAACGATTTTGTAAAGTATAACAAGATCTTCCCGGGAAATATAATTGAATTTGTGACCAACGAGCTTAAACAAACGAAAATCAATCGATTTCGAACATAGAAGAGCAAAAAAAAGACAAGATTTACAATTTTGTAATCGATGCTGTTCGATCAGTAATTGATCTTCATGACTTTGAAATTCTCTCGAAACTTGTTCTCTGGTCAAATGAATATACCGGTGATAGCATTTCGATTGCGAACGGCCTGGTACATCGTCAGCAACGAGATTCCAATTGATCGTATCTCGATTCGCTTGTTTGAGCACACTTCTCATAAGAATCTATTCGAGCAAAAGGAAATAAATTCCTGTTAAAACGAATTGATTCGAATCTACTTGATCTTCTTCTACTTGCCATTGGCCTCGTCGAACAGTCGGATCGATGTTTCGCCATTCTCGACGAATTGTCAATTGACTACAACCGAATTCGTACGCAACTGTTCAACAATATGAGCTCGATTTGTCGAAGAATAAAGATCGATTTACTTTTATTTATCGGAATGTAATATCCTTGTTGATAGATTTTGATTTCATTTTTTAGCTGTTTGATTTGTTCAGGAGAAAATTTCCTTTGAAAAAAAATTCTAAATTCAATTATTGACAAAAAATTTCTCTCTACAATTTATCTAAACGAGAATTTGTCAAGAACATATAACGATGTGCGCACATATACGGCGAACGATGAGACTAAAATCGAGAGATTTCGCGTGGAAATGTCGAAGAAAAGATTTGTTTTTACAAAATGTGACGCTATGCTCGACCATTGATCTGCATAAGGTCCGTGAATTTGAACTAAACTTTCGAGTAGTTCGTCTTCTTCCGGCGACCATTTCGAAGGCAAATGAATCGTCGGCGAACAGATTTGTTCCCAAGCGTGTTGGCACGATTTTTCTGTGTATTGATTGTTCATCTGAATTTAGATAAGAAAATTTCGTAAGAAAAACTTCGTTTTATTTGCTGACTAGTTGAGAAATATTCGTCCAATCGATTCGATGATTTTGAAGAATCAAATCTCGAGTTGATTGATCTCGTAATTCTTTGAGAAGTTTAGTTTCTCTGCTAACATCTCGATTCGATGTTTTCAAAATTTCGATTCTAAAAATTTTTCGATTAACTTCAATTTCTCTGGAAAATTTATTTGACTTTTGACTAAGTTCCTGTTGTTGATTTTCACGTAGAGTTTTGCCAACATTTTCAATTAACTTTTCGATTGTTTCATCCGATGCTAAACAAAACATATTTGCAAACGAAATTGATTCTCAAAACAAAAAACGAACTTAAACGAGCTTTTTCCTCGCGCTGCATCATTCGACGAATGTTTTGAATCGATTCACTGCTGTTTGAATTCGAAAGATTTTCAGTGTAAATTTCGAACGTTTGAATCGGAAGAATTTCGTGATTGAACTGCGTCGATTTATTCGACGTTTCCTTGATAAACAAACAAACAAACAAATTGATTCGATTCAAAAACAAATTCGATTACAATCGATTGGCAATGTTTGTATAATTGAAAGAGATTTCGTTGATAACAAAGATTGAGTTCAGTTGCAAACGAACGCGAAACGAATTGATTGTCATTGGCTTCATCGAAAACTACAGATGGAAGTGTCTGACCAAGGGCTTGAAAAAGAACAATCAGTTGATTTTCTGTCGTCAATCGAGAAGAATTCTGTCCTACTGGCATTTAATGCAACTTCAATTTCGACATCTTCAACACGGATATTAAGAGCTCGTTCGATTTTTTCGATATCTTTTCGAATAACATCTGACATCTAAAACAATTCACATTTACTTTCATATTACTCCGAAAAGAAATGTGAATAGAAGAGAAATTACTGTCAGTTATTACATTTTCATGGCCAACTAATAACATTTCGGCAAAAGATGTCGCCGAGACATCGTTTTTCTTGATGTTTTTTGACGTTATTCAATAACAAAAAACCAACGTTACGGAGACTGAATTCTTTTCTTATCTTTTTTTAGATCGAATAGTATTTTCTAAGAAAATAACAAAGCACTTAATGGTATAACAAAATCATCCTTAATAACGACGCTCGAAATACGAGTACAACTATCGTGTTATTTCTCTCTTTTCCGACACATTATGAATTTGACTTAATTGCTTCGTTTGAGTTCTCGAGATTTTATTCATTTTGACAAAAAAAAGAAAAAAAAACAATTTTCTCATTTGTGAACGAGATTATATTGTTTCAAATTCGAAAAACATTCAGTAAAAAACTTCGGATTCTGATTAATAGCTAACATTTTCGAACTCAATTGTCCCATTATTAAAACAACACGTTGCCAGAAAACTAAACGAGTTTCATTATCCGTAACGAACGGTTTCAATGGATAACTGATTTCATTTCCCATATAACTAAACGATAAATACAGACAAGTTAAAACAATCGAATGAAGTTCTTGAACACGTTTAATTGTCGATGATGGAACGACAGATGTTAATGTTTCACGAAGAATTAAATAGAAAAACACAATATTAGCTGGATTGACAAATACTTGTTCTTGCCAACCTTGTAGAATCAGTTGACGATCGACACTTTTTATCCAAAGTATACAATCGATTCGATCCAATCGAGGTAATAAATGTGAACATGTTGAACATAGATATTCACTTAAACAATGAAGTAATTCACTTGTCGACGCTTGAATTATTGTTCGACGTGTTACTGTTGTTGTTGTTGTTGTTGTTTTATCGGCTGAATGACTTGACGAGAAATCGTGATCGGTCTTTGATGACAATTGTATTTGATACTGTTGAACGTACGTTGACGGGATAAACGTTGAATGACGTTTATTAACTAAATAAACAGTAAAACCAATTGTCAAATAGGATAAACAAAAGAAAAACATTTTCAAGTCTTTTTCTTCTTGTTGTCTAGGCACGTCCTATGAGAACAAGTGAATATATTGATATATACAATGGTATATCTCGTGGGAAATAAATATCAAGTGTAGATTAGATTAGTTAATTCGTATTCAGTCAAAAAGTTATGATGACTTCATTGGAGAATAGAAAAACAATTAACTACCTTTGACCCGTTCGATTTTTGGTCGAGATCGAGGTGGATTTGTACTGTTCACGGGCTGATTTTCTTTATTGGTTAGATCGTTGAGGGATTGTTTCATTGAAAACAAACTAAACGATTTTTTGACATGATTTTCTTGAATATGGCTTTTGGTTAGTTTCCTATCGAAATCATGATTATGATTAAACGTAGATTCCGTTCGTTTAATTTTATTATTCGCATGATTTCTCGAAAGTTTTTTAATATGTAATGTTTTATTAATAAATTGCAATTGTTTTTTCCATGATGATCGACTCGGTGTTAACGTTAAATGATTAGTAAAACCATCAGGAAATGATTTCGATGATCGAGGTGAAATGTTGCCCATGGAAATCCAAATGACTAGAGATCTAAAATATATTCAAGAGTGTTTTATATATATATTGTTCAAATCACTGCTCGTTTATTCGCGTCTAACGGGCATCGTTATCCGATTAGCACAAGTTTTTCTCACGTTTCAACTTTATCCATTCTCAGCTGGAAAAAAAACGAGAGAGAGAGAAGGCATTAACAAGACACAAACACGAACGAATGAATTCTCTTTTCTCTTCTCTCTTGCCCTGAATGTGTGTAGAAAAAAATCTAACGCGCTGTGCTTGAACGAGAGAAACAGAGAATGGAAAAAAAAGTCTGTGAATGAGAGAAACAGACAAGTATAGTTCTTTCTCGATATGCATACGTTCGAAAAAAGAAAGTATGTGTGTGAACTAATTCTTTTCTTTAACGACGTGTTTCCATTCAATGCCGTATGTCGCACCGGTGAGAATGTGCGATGAACTCGGGCAATTTCGGACAGACGCGCAGAAGGAGAAGAAGAAGACGAAGAAAATGGTACCATCAGTAGTAGTTCGATTTTTTTTCATCGTCTCCTTCCGTCTTAGCTCTCGTTCTTCTTCTTTTTCTTCTTTTTTTGTTAGTAATTATTTCAGACAAATCGGAAATGTCTCGACGACGATTGAATGAATATAGCATCTTTATTCTAATTAAATGAATATAAATTTGACTGCTAATACAAATCAACCAATTCGGCCGATAGTGTGACTCGAGGCACATGAATTTCTGCCTTATTTGATTGAATTACAAAAACACACGTATCTGCGGTTATATGAACTAGCGAACTTTATTTTAATCTCATTGTTGGTTGTTGTTGCCGTGAGTTTTCAATGATAATCATCCTGATTGTTATTCGACAAGAGAAATGTCATTGACATGTGTATAATTTATTCTTGTCTGTCATTGAGTAAGACAACAAGAGCAATAGACTCTCGAAATTCTCTGATTAAATCATAATTACAAATTCGAACTTATGAATTCCGACAATCATCATCTTCTTTTCTTTTTATTTAATAAAAACTGACATACAAAAGAAAAAAGAAAAGAACTTCTTATGAATATTTCCCTCGAAATATAATAATCATCATCAATTCGATAGAGGCAATGTCGGAGTAACCGTGCCAACACATTCACCAAAACCAATACGAAAACCATTGCCTTGATAAAAACCTACAA